>Ga0066642_10001382_pt1 | contig 10469 bp, 8 predicted proteins | sample CryGeyCG2114_250_2_FD_59510 | JGI IMG/M metagenome (GOLD analysis project Ga0066642, IMG submission 59510) | Groundwater microbial communities from aquifer - Crystal Geyser CG13_big_fil_rev_8/21/14_2.50 | ecosystem: Environmental > Aquatic > Deep subsurface > Groundwater | place: USA: Utah... | reverse complement strand
GTGAGATCGCCGTAGTGGAGGAAGAAGTGGGCGTTGCGATCGTGCGGATCGACGTACAGGTGGTCGATCCGCATGGTGTTGAACGACGACGAGCGCCGCTTGATCCCGTGGACCTCGTACCCCTTCTCCAGCAGCAGCTCCGCCAGATACGCCCCGTCTTGGCCGGTGACCCCGGTGATCAGCGCCTTCTTCATCCAACAACCCTCCGCGAAAGTGTGGTGAACCGGATCGCCCCCCTGGCGCGATGGAGTCGCGAACCATAACGCAGGGGGCGCGACCCGCGCACCCAGCGTGCAAGGGTGGCGCGACGCACTCGCCGGCGGGAAGGCGCCGTGGGGTGCCATCCGCCCCAAGGGAGCGGGGTGGCCATCTCCCGGTCACGGACCGCCTCGTTGCGCCGCGCCGCCGAGCCACTCTCCCTACGGCTCCGCCGGGAAGCGCACCACCGTACCGTCCGCGGCAACGAAGATCGCGGCGGCCGCGCCCGCCTGCTGGAGCAGCGCCAGGCCGCGTTCGGGGCCGAGGACGAAGGCGGCGGTGGCGAGGGCGTCGCCGGTCATCGCGCTCTTCGTCACCACGGTGACCGACTGGCAGGCGCGCGCCGGCTCGCCGGTGGCTGGGTCGAGGATGTGGTGGTAGCGGACGCCGTCTTCAATGAAGTACCGCTCGTAGTCGCCCGAGGTAACCACCGCGGTATCGGTGACCTCCAGGGTGGTGAACAGCTTCTCGGGGTCGCGCGGGTGCTGGATGCCGATGTGCCACGGGTGGCCGTCGGGGCGATGGCCCAAGACCCGGATGTCGCCGCCGGCGTTGACGATCGCCCCGCCCACCCCCGCTCTGGCCAGCAACTCGGCGGCGCGGTCCACCGCATACCCCTTGGCGATCCCGCCGAGGTCGAGGCCACTCTTCGGGTAGACGAGCCGCGCGCGCCCCTGCTCCAAAGCGAGATGCGGGTAACCAACGGTGGCCAGCGCCGCCTGCAAGGCCTGCGTCTCCGGGCGATGGCCCCCCTCCTCGCCGAACCCCCACAGGCGAGTCACCGCGCCGATTGTGGGATCGAAGCCACCACCCGAGAGGGCGGCGACGCGGAGCGCCTCGCGCAGGACCGCAGCGAGGTCTGGGGAGATGGCGACCCAGGCCGGCGCGGCGTGGCCGATGGCGCTGACCGTGGAGTCGTCGCGGAAGCTGCTCATCTCGCGCTCCACCTGGTCAAAGAGGGCGAAGACCTCTTGCGCGAGCCCCCGCGCCCGCCGCTCCGCTACCCCGGTGATGGTGACCTCCACCACCGTGTCCATGTGGATGGAGGTGTAGTGGTCCAGCGCCGGCAGCCGATGGCAAGCGGCGCCCAGGGCCACGGCAGCGACGGCGAGGAGCAGGCGACAGAGGGGGCGGAACGCGGCCATGGAAGGCGCAGGGTACCACCGGCCGCGACTGCGTCACTGCAGCCGGTGATTCCGCCGTGTGGCGCGTGGATGCGGTGAGCAGGGTACCACCGGCCACGACCGCGTCACCGCGGCCGGCGGCCGGTGGCCGCTTCACCTCACGGCAGCCACCAGCGAATCAGCCCGCCGGCGATGTCTTCGCCGAGCTCCAGGTGGAAGGGGACGACGCGCACCGCGTAGCCGAGCTTGCCGCTGGTGCGGCACGGAATGGCGCCGCGGAAGGTGATCTGGCCGGTGGACTCCGGGTCACTGGGGTCGAGACGGTGCAGCGCCCCTTCGACAATCTCGCCCACCGGATCGACGCGGCCATAGTCGAGCTGGACCGCCACCTCGCGCGCCGACAGGCCGGCGAGATCGACCACCACCCGGACCGCGATGTGGTCACCCACCTGTTGCTCGAGCGTACCGTCACTGTCCACCGAGACGATGCGCAGCCTTGGCCACGCCCGCACCACCCGCGCCCGCCAGGCGGCGATGTCGCGCGCCTGGCCCGCATCGACCCCCTGCTCCAGGACACAGCGCGCGGCGATCGGGGCGTAGTGCTCGTCGGCGTACTGGGAAACCATCCGGTGCGACGAGAAGGTAGGGCCGAGGGTGGCGAGGGACTGCTGCATCATCTCGATCCAGCCACCCGGCAGGCCATCCTGGCGCCGGTCGTAGAAGCAGGGGACGACCTCTTTCTCCAACAGGTCGTAGAGGGCGGAGGCCTCGACTCGGTCTTGCTCCTCGCGGTCCTCGTACTCCTCGTGGCGGCCGATCGCCCACCCCACCCCGGGCTCAAACGCCTCGTCCCACCAGCCATCGAGGATGGAGAGGTTGAGGACACCGTTCGCCGCCGCCTTCATCCCCGAGGTCCCCGACGCCTCCTGGGGACGGAGCGGGTTGTTGAGCCACACGTCCGCCCCCTGCACCAGGTAGCGGGCGACGGACATGTCGTAGTCCTCCAGGAAGACCACGTGGTTGCGCACCCGCTCATCGCGGGCGAAGTGAAGCCACTGGCGGATCAGCTCCTTGCCCGCTTGGTCGCGCGGGTGGGCCTTGCCGGCGATGACGACCTGCACCGGCCGCTTGGGATCGGTGAGCAGGCGCACCAGCCGCTCCGGGTCGTGGAGCAAAAGGGTCGCCCGCTTGTAGGTGGCGAAGCGGCGGGCGAAGCCGATCGTGAGGGTGTCGAAGGAGAGGGTCTGGCGCACCTGGCGGACCTGAGACGGCGGCGCCGACCACTGTTCGAGTTGCGCGGCGAGGTGGCGGCGGGCAAAGGCGACGAGCCGCTCGCGCCGCCGGCAGTGGGTGCGCCACAACTCCTCGTCGGGCACCTCGCGGATCCGCGCCCACACCACATCGTCCGCCGGCGCGTACTGCCACTTGGGGCCGAGGTAGCGGTCATAGAGCTCGGCGAGTTCCTTCGAAATCCAACTCGGGTAGTGAACGCCGTTGGTGACGTGGCCAATCGGGACCTCGCTCTCCAACGCCCCGGAGTAGAGGGAGTGGAACATCTTGCGTGACACCTCGCCGTGCAGGCGGCTCACGCCGTTGGCGTGGCGCGACAGGCGCAGGCAAAGGACCGCCATGGAAAAGGGCGAGGTGGCGTTCATCGGGTTCTCGCGGCCAAGGGCGAGGAAGCGCTCGCGGTCGATGCCGAGCTGGCCATAGATGTTGTGAAAGTAGAGGTCAATGAGGGTCGGGTCGAAGAGGTCGATCCCCGCCGGCACCGGCGTGTGGGTGGTGAAGATCTGCGAGCCGCGGACCAGCTCCACCGCCTCGTCGAAGGAGAGGCCGAGGGTGGTGCAGGCCTGGCGGATTCGCTCGATGGCGAGGAAGCCGGCGTGGCCCTCGTTCATGTGAAAGACCTTGCAGTGCACCCCCAGGGTCTGGAGCGCGCGGATCCCGCCGATGCCGAGGACGCGCTCCTGGCGGATCCGCATCTCCTGGTCGCCACCATACAGCTCGCCGGTGATGCCGCGATCCTCGGGCCGGTTGGTCGCAACATTCGAGTCCAGTAGATAAAGCGCGATGCGCCCCACCTGCGCCAGCCAGACGTGCAGGTGCACCTCCCCCTTGGGATCCTCGATGGTGACGGTGATCGGTTTGCCCTCACCGTCCCGGATCAGTTTCATGGGCATCTGATCCACCTGATTGAGGGGGTAGCGCTCCTGCTGCCAGCCATCGGCGTTGAGGTACTGGTGGAAGTAGCCGCCCTGGTAGAAGAGGCCCACCCCGACCAGCGGCACGCCGAGGTCGGAGGCGGACTTCAGGTGGTCACCGGCGAGGATGCCCAGGCCACCCGAGTAGATGGCGAGGCAGTCGGTGATCCCGAACTCGGCGCAGAAGTAGGCGACGCAGGACCCCTGCTCACCGGCGGCGTGGCAGCGGTCGTACCACACCTGCTCGGCGCGCATGTAGTCATCGAACGCCTCACCCACCCGCCGCAGGTGGTTGAGGAAGCGATCGTCCGCCGCCAGCTCCTCCAGCCGCTCCTGGCTCGCCGCGCCGAGCAGCGCCACCGGGTTGCGGCCGGTGGCCTCCCACAGATCGCGGTCGATGCGGAAGAAGAGGCCGATCGTGTCCGCATCCCACGCCCAGCGGAGGTTGTAGGCGAGCTCGCGCAGCCGCTCCAACGGCGCCGGCAGGGTCGGTAAAACGTGAAACTGCTGAATCGCCTTCATGGCGCTCCTCCCGATAGGGGTCTACCCGCTGCGACTGCAACCGGCCGACGATGCCATCCGAAAACGGAATGGGTCAAAGTAAAGTCCCCCGAGTGACGATGAGGGAATAACTACTTTCTTCGTCGTTGTCCCTACTCTTCATGAGAGGCCCCATGCCTGACGCCAGCGATTTCACCATCGACACCCTCGGCCCGTGCACCATCCCGTCACCGGTGGGCACCGACGAGTTCGTCCCCGACGACGAACGGATCCTCCACGACGTCTGCCTCGACCGGGTGAGCGACCAGCTCGCCCGCGGCGCCGAGCCGCCCTCTTTCGAACGCGGCGGGCCGCGCAAGACGATCTACTTCGACCCGACCAAGACCAAGGCGGCGATCGTCTCCTGCGGCGGCCTCTGCCCGGGGATCAACGACGTGATCCGGTCGCTGGTCATGTGCCTCCACTACCGGTACGGGGTGCGCAACATCCTCGGCATCCGCTACGGCTACCAGGGGCTCATCCCGCGCTACGGCCACGCGGTGATGGAGCTCACCCCGGCGAAGGTGGAGCGGATCCACGAAGAGGGCGGCTCCTTCCTCTCGTCGTCGCGCGGCCAGCAGGACATTGGCGAGATGGTGGACGCCCTGGAGCGCATGAACTGCTCGATCTTCTTCTGCATCGGCGGCGACGGCACCCTGCGCGGCGCCCACGCGATCGCCGAAGAGATCCGCGCCCGTCACCTGAAGATCGCCGTGGTCGGCCTGCCGAAGACCATCGACAACGACATGTGCTACATCGAAAAGACCTTCGGCTTCGAGACCGCCTTCACGGTCGCGGTGAGCGCCATCCGCTCCGCCCACCTGGAGGCGAAGGGGGCGCCGAACGGCATCGGCCTGGTGAAGCTCATGGGGCGCGACTCGGGCTACCTCACCGCCAACGCCGCCATCGCGCTCAACGACGCCAACTTCGTCCTCGTCCCCGAGGTCCGCTTCGACCTCGACGGCGAGAAGGGGTTCTTGGAGGCATTGCGCCGCCGCATGGAACAGCGCCACCACGCGGTAATCCTCGCCGCTGAGGGGGCGGGGCAAGAGTTCTTCCAGGGTGACGACGCCCGCGACGCCTCGGGCAACAAGCGGCTCAACGACATCGGCATCTACCTGAAGGAGCGGATCAACCGCTACTTCCGCGACCGCGGTGACGAGGTGAACCTCAAGTACATCGACCCGAGCTACATCGTCCGCGCCACCCAGGCGAATGCCTCCGACTCCATCTACTGCACCCTCCTCGGGGTCAACGCAGTCCACGCCGCCATGGCGGGCAAGACCGACATGGTGGTGGGCAAGTGGAACAACGTCTTCACCCACGTGCCGATCGCCGCGGTCACCTCGCGCCGCAACCAGATCAACCCCGACTCCACCCTCTGGCAGTCGGTCATCGAGGTCACTGGCCAGCCCCGCCACATGGTCAATGGCTAGGAGGCTGGCGGACGTTGGCGAACGTGGCGGAAAGCAGCGGGCGCGAGCCCGGATCGACCCGTTCGTAAAGCTACGCGGGGCTCGTGCGACGAAGAACGGGGCGGATCCGGCTCGTCTCCCCGGTGGGAATCGGGGTGACGGGTGCGACGAAGAACGGGCCACGAATCCGGGCCCACGAGTCCTAGCGGGGCTCCGCTCGGCTCAGTCGATCGGGACAAAGTCCGCCAGGCGTCTAGGGCGCGGGGCGGCAGTCCGAGGCGCGGGGATCAGGAGGCGCGGGGGTCAGCCATGCCAACTTGCACCTTGGCGCCCCCCTACCCCGCGCCGCACGCCGGGCAGCGCGGGTCGCGGGAGAGGGCGAGGGTGTGGGTGCGCTGGCGGCGGCCGTCGTAGGTGGTGAGGCCCGGCGCGGGGGGCTTACCGAGGAGGATGCGGATTGCGGCGAGGGCCTGCTGGTACCCCACCAGCCCGACCACCGGCGCCAACACCCCGAGGTCGGCGCAGGTCCCGCGCCCCTCCATCCCGTCGATCGCGCCGAAGGCGCAGCGCAGACACGGGGTCTCCCCCGGGATGACCACCATCCACTGGCCCTGCCAGCCCACCGCGCCGCCGAAGCAGTAGGCGACCCCGGCGGTGAGGCAGGCGTCGTGGAGGGCGAGCTTGGTGGCGGTGCGGTCGGTGGCGTCGATGACCACGTGGTAGCGGGCGAGCAGCTCCGCCGGGGTGCGCTCGGGCCAGCGGTCCGGGTAGAGGGCGACCTCCAGGCGCGGGTGGTCGCGAGTCAACGCCGCGGCGGCCACCGCCACCTTGCGCTGACCCAGATCGGCGTCGGTGTAGAGGAGCTGGCGCACCAGGTTGGAGCGCTCCACCCGGTCAGGGTCCACCAGGCCGAGGTGGCCGACCCCCGCCGCCGCCACCGCCGCCGCCGCCGGACAGCCAAGACCACCGACGCCGACGACCAGCACCCGGCCCGCGGCGAGCGACGCCACCGGTCGGGTCAAACGCCCCCCTCCTCCGCCTCCCACCCCTCGCCCACCGCCGGGGAAGGCGTCGCCATGGCGCTGGGCGGCGGGTCGATGGCGGATCCGTGCTCCCACTCCTCGGCCACCGCCTCTGCCGCCTCTGCCGCGTCCTCGCCATCCCCCCGCCCCGCGGGGAGGTCGAGGTCGAGCTCCTCCTGGGTGGTGCGCGCGTCGGCAAACTCCGCCACCGTCGGCAAGTCGGCGAGCCGCTTGAGGCCAAAAACTTTGAGGAAGTTCTTCGTGGTCGAGTACAGGAGCGGCTTGCCGGGGATGTCACGACGGCCGGCAACGTGGATGAGGTCGTGCTCCATAAGGGTCTTCAGGGTCCCCATGGGGTTGACCCCGCGCACCTGCTCGATCTCGGCGCGGATGATCGGCTGCTTGTAGGCGATCAGCGCCAGGGTCTCCATCGCCTGCTGGGAGAGGCGAATCTTGCGCGGCGGGTTGAGGGCCGCGAGCCACACCGCCTGCGCCGGCTGGGTGGCGGACTGGAGACCGCCCGCCACCTCCACCACCTGGATGCCGTGGCCCTCTTGGCTGTACTCGGCGACCACCGCGGCGAGGGCCGCGGCGTCGAGGTCGCGGTCGTAGCCGTGGGTGGCGGCGATCTCCACCAGACGCGCCCTGGGCAGGGGCTCACGGGTGGCGAGAAGCAGGGCCTCGAAGGCGGCGAAGAGGTCGCGGTGGCAGCCCCCCCCCTCTGCCTCGACGGTGGCCGGTGGCCGTGGCTCGGCCTCGGGGAGAGCGGCCCCAGCGGCCCCACCCACGTTACCACCGCCCCCGGCGAGACCCTCGGCGTCGCCACCGACAAGCCCCTCCGCGCTACCCCCGCCAACAAGGCCCCCAACGCTACCGGTGGGGGTGGCGGCGGCGCGGGGAACGGCTAGATCGGAGGTCGCAAAGGGGTCGTTCACGGCACGGGCTCGGGGAGGGGATCGGGGGCGGAGTCGAGGCCACCGCCGGCGGCGGCGCGACGGTAGATCCACAGGGGACCGAAGGCGACCTCCTGGCGGAAACCCACCGCCTGGAGGCGGATCAACTCTAACAGGGCAAGGAAGGTGACGACCCACTCGGTGCGCGTTGCCTGACCGCGGAAGAGGTCGTGGAAGAGAAGGGTCTCGTGGTCCGCCAGGCGGGCGAGGACCACCTGGATCTGCTCCTCGATGGTGACCGGCTCCACCTGAATCTGCCGCACCGCCCTCCCCTTCAGCTCTTTGAGGACCACCTGAAAGGCATCGAGCAGATCGACGAGGGTGACCTCCCGTAGCTCATGGTTGCGCGCCTCCACCTGCGCGACCGCCATCCCCGGGTAGAAGATTCGCGCCTGGGCCTCGGCCCGCTGGCGCAGAAACTCCGCCGCGTCCTTGCAGGTCTGGTACTCGAGGAGCTGCTCCACCAAGGCGGCGCGCGGGTCGCCCTCCTCCTCGCCCTCTTCCACCGGCGGGGCGGGGAGGAGCATGCGCGACTTGATCCACGCCAGGGTCGCCGCCATCTCCAAGAAGCTCCCCGCCACCTCCAGGTTGAGGGTGTGGAGGAGCTCTAGGTAGGAGAGGTACTCGCGGGTGATGGTGGCGATCGGAATGTCGTAGATGTCCACCTCGTGCTTGCGGATGAGGTGGAGCAAGAGGTCGAGGGGCCCCTCAAAAAAATGCAGGTCGACGCGGTAGTCGTCCCCCTCCGCCTCGCTGACGAGCCCCACCGCCGGCGGTGCGGCGGCGGCCACCGGCGGCCTCTCGGTCCTCTCCCCACGCGGATCGGTCGGCATGGCGAAATCCCTCTAGCGATCCATCAGCAAGGGGCGACAGCGCGCCTCTAGCGCCGCAGACCCATCGCCGCGCGCACCCGCGCCATGGTCTGCTCGGCCGCGCGCCGCGCCACCACCGCGCCGGCGGCGAGGAGCTCCTCGATCCGACCCGGCGCCGCGGCCAGCTCCACCCGCCGCTGGTGGATTGGGCCGAGCTCCTCCCACAGGTGGTTACAGAGGAGCTTCTTGCAGTCGAAGCAGCCAATCGCCGCGCTCCGGCAGCCGCGCGCAACCTCGTCGCGCTCCCCCTCCGGCGTGTACAGGCGGTGAAAGTCAAAGACCGGGCAGTGGTCCGGCTCGCCCGGGTCGGTGCGCCGCACCCGGGCGGTGTCGGTGACCGCCCGCGCCATCTTCGCCCGCACCGTGGCCTCGTCGTCGGCGAGGTAGATCGCGTTGCCGTACGACTTGCTCATCTTGCGGCCGTCGAGGCCGGCCATCTTCGGCGCCTCGGTCATCAGGGCCGCCGGCTCGGGGAAGGTCTCGCCGTACAGGTGGTTGAACCGCCGGGCGATCTCCCGCGCCAGCTCCAGGTGCGGCAACTGGTCCACCCCCACCGGTACTTGGTCCGCCCGGTAGATCAGGATGTCCGCCGCCTGTAACACCGGATAGCCCAAGAACCCGTAGGTGGTTAGGTCCCGGTCTTTGAGGTTCTCCTGCACGTCCTTGAAGGTCGGGTTGCGCTCCAGCCACGGGGTCGGAGTGATCATCCCGAGGAGGAGAAAGAGCTCCGCGTGGGCGGCCACGTCCGATTGCACGAACAGGGTCGAGCGCGCCGGGTCGATCCCCGCGGCGAGCCAGTCGAGGACCACCTCGCGGATGTTGGCGGTGATCTGCGAGGGGTCGCCGTAGTCGGTGGTTAGGGCGTGCCAATCGGCCACGCAGAAGAGACAGTCGCACGACGCCTGCAAGGCCACCCAGTTCTTCAGGGCCCCGAGATAGTTCCCCAAATGGAGCCGCCCGGTAGGGCGCATACCGGAGAGGACGCGGGGGGTGGCCATGGGGGTGGGACGCGCCGCCTGGCGACCTCAGCCCAGGAGGTGGAGGAGGAGCGCGATGGGCGGGGATATTAGTTTCGGGACGATTCCGCTCACAAGGAGCACCAAGAGAATGATGAAGCCGTACGGCTCCACCCGCGCCACCCACCGCGCCGCGGCCATCGGCAACAGGCCGACGAGGATCCGGCCGCCGTCCAAGGGCGGCAGGGGCAAACAGTTGAAAACCGCCAGAGCGACGTTGATTTGCAGCGACAACGAGAAGGTCCAGTAGAGGAAGCGGACCAGCCCGCTGCCGCCGAGGTGGGCAACGGAGGAGACCACCCCCTGGAGGGTGTGGAGGAGCACCGCGCTCGCCACCGCCAAGAGCAGGTTCATCGCCGGCCCGGCCAAGGCCACCCACACCATGTCCTCCTTCGGATGGCGCAGCCGCAGCGGGTTGATCGGCACCGGCTTTGCCCAGCCGATCATCTGGGTGAGGAGGAGGGCGAGAAGGCCGAGGGGATCGATGTGGCGAAGCGGATTGAGGGTCAGCCGCCCCGCCTCCGCGGCAGTCGGGTCGCCGAGCAGATTCGCCACCCACCCATGCGCCACCTCATGAAAGGTGACCGCCATGAGAAAGGGCAGCGCCAGGACCGCCACGGTCTGGAGGAACGAGAGATCACCCATCTGGCCAGGATCCCCTCCCCCGCGGGTTCAGTCCAGGCGCGGCCAGGGACGAACCGGGGACGGAACAGAGACCCCTTGCGCCTTGGCGTCCTGGTGCCTTGGCGTCTTGCAGGACGAGTGAAGGACCGCGCCACGGAGTCGTCCACGGGCCAGGACAACGACTCAACACAAAGACGCAAAGCGGGCGGTCGGTCGTGACCTCCGTGGCGCCGGGGTGCACTCCGGGCAGCCAACCGCCTCCTCCAGCGTGAGGCGTTGCCTCCCCCTCCCCGCTTCGCGCCCCTTCGCGGCCCGCTCTACAAACCATCTTCCGCAGGATCGGATTGGGGTCAGGTCTTTACTTTATACTCCAACGTGGCGCATCAGAGCCCGGTGTTGGGCCGGGAGTATAAAGTAAAGACCTGACCCCAAACTACTTTC
>Ga0066642_10001381_pt1 | contig 10472 bp, 17 predicted proteins | sample CryGeyCG2114_250_2_FD_59510 | JGI IMG/M metagenome (GOLD analysis project Ga0066642, IMG submission 59510) | Groundwater microbial communities from aquifer - Crystal Geyser CG13_big_fil_rev_8/21/14_2.50 | ecosystem: Environmental > Aquatic > Deep subsurface > Groundwater | place: USA: Utah... | reverse complement strand
CAACCCCAACCTAACCAAAAGGAGAAGACTATGCCTGATAAAGTCGTAGAAAAAGAAACGCCGGAGCGTAAGGAATCGCCGCAAGTCGATGAAAAGCGCAAAGGCGAATTCATGGATGAAGGTGCAAAACGCGCACTGGAACTTGAGAAAGAACGCCGCACGGAAATTCGCACGCTCTTTGCCAATCACGATGATCATACAGAAGTGCGCGATGCCTGCCTGGATGATCCAGAAATTGATGTCAACGAAGCACGCAAGCTGCTGCTGGATGCTATTGGCAAACAGGAACAGCCTGCAGCTAATGGCCAGCGTATTGAAATTGGTGAGTCTGCCGCCGAGAAATTCTCTCGCGCTGCGGAAGATGCTATTTCTGTGCGTGCCGGTCTTACCGATGATCGCAGCAAAGCCAGTGAGCTATGCGGTTATCAGCTGGTAGATATCGCCCGTAAGTGCCTGGAGCTGCACAATGTGCGTACCGAGAGCATGGATCGCAGTACCATGATTGGACGTGCATTTACTCACTCCAGCAGTGATTTTCCAAAAATTCTGGAAAATAATGCACGCAAAGCCATGCTACGCGGTTACGAAGAAGCGCCAGAGATATTTCCACGCTTTACTCGTGTGGGTAATTTGTCTGACTTTAAGATTCACACTCGCACAGGAATCGGCACAGTGGCTTCGTTGCGGAAAGTTGAAGAAGGTGGTGAATACAAACACACCACCATCGGCGAACGCGGAGAGCAAATCCAGCTAGCTACTTACGGTGAGCTATTCAGCATCACCCGTCAGGCTATTATTAACGATGACTTGGAAGCCTTTACGCGGATTCCACGCACGTTAGGCCGCGCTGCTGCCCGCACGGTTGGTGATCTGGTTTTTTCGATTCTAATCGATAACCCGGTTATGTCAGATGGAAAGGCGGTATTTCATGCCGATCACAAGAATCTGGCCGGTTCTGGTACGGCTATTTCCGCAGCCAATGTCAGTAAGGCTCGTGCCGCTATGCGAAAACAGAAGGATGGTGATGCGACACTCAATATAGCTCCAAGATTCCTGATGACACCTGTCGATTTAGTTGACAATGCAGCGGTGTTAATGGCTTCAGAAACCAATCCCGATCAGGCAAACAGCAGAGTGCGAAATTTGGCTACCGTTAATGGGGCACTGGAAGTGCTAGCCGACGCGCGGCTGGATGCCGCTTCAGCTACTGCCTGGTATTTACTGGCTGATGCTAACTCCTTCGACACGATTGAGGTCGGTTATCTGGATGGTGTTGCACTTCCGTTCCTTGATGACATGGATGGCTGGTCGATTGATGGCCGTGAATACAAGGTACGCATCGATGCAGCGGCAGCACCGTTGGAATACCGTACAATGTATAAAAATCCAGGCGCTTAAACCTTAAACTAATCAATCTTAATATCCGTGGGCGGCCAGATTCTCTGAGTCGCTTTTTTAATGCCTAAAACTAAAGGAGAAATCTTATGGCTACTAACTATGTTCAAGAGGGCAAAGCCCTCAACTATAGCCCATCCGGTGCTGATCTGGCATCGGGTGACTTTGTGCTGATTGGCACAATTGGTGGGGTTGCTAAAACCGCGATTGCCGATGGCAAAACCGGTGCGGTACACATCTCCAGTGTGTTCAGCGTTCCAAAAGCCAGTGGTGCAGTGACACAAGGAGCAAAGCTCTACTGGAACAGTACCAATAGCAACCTCACTACCACAGCATCGGGGAATACTTTTGTAGGAGTTGCAGCAGAGGCAGCCGCAAGCGGTGATGCCAATGTTAAAATACTCCTCAATGTTGGCTGATGATGGTCATGCCATTCATTGATGACATGCATGGCCATCATCTGTCGATTCTTGAAGCACTTGATGGACGCGAGGTGACCTACACCCCCGATGGTGGGTCACCTCGTATTATTTCTGGGATGTTGCAGGAATTTACCGAGCTGACAGGCGGTGAAACGGTGGATGTGGTGGTCGCCAAGCCCGTTTTGTCAGTCCGCACTCTCGACATTCCGGAAATAGAGGCTGGAGATATTTTTACTATCGATAGCCAGGATTATGAGGTGGCAGTTGTCAGCCCTGACAACGAAGGAATCACAGAATTAATGATGGAGAAACTATGAAACACGCACGCACACAAATCCGCAATGCCTTCACTGCTTTGCTCAAGGGGAACACAACCGCTGGCGACAATGTATTCGAAGCGCGGGTCTATCCGATTAATGACCCGAAGCTGCCAGCCTTGCTGATTTACACTAAGCAGGAAACGGTTGGTGAGCAATCCATGTCCCGCCATCGTACCCAGCAGCGGGAGTTGATGGTAACCGTAGAAGCCTACGTCAAAGAACGTGGCAATGTGGATGAAGCCACCGATACGCTGGCCATGGAGATTGAGCAGTTAGTTGCTGCCGATCCTACGCTTGGTGGTCTGGCGAAAGATACTGCATTGGACACCACGGAAACTCAGTTCTCCGATGACGGAGAAAAGCCGGTGGCGGTGGCAATTCTGACTTTTTCGGTGCTGTACACCGTCAAGGAAAACGCCCCACAAACACTTATTTAATCAACCCAACTCAAAGGAGAAACATTATGGCTACTCACGCTGGTAGCGAAGGTAAGGTCTTTATTGGATCAGACCAGGTCGCTGAAATCAAATCATGGTCGATGGAGATTACCTCTGACACCGTGGACGCATCTATCATTGGAACATCATGGCGAAAAAATCAGGCAACCATCAAAGGTTGGTCTGGCAGTTTTGATGGCTTCTGGGATGAAACCGATACCGATGGTCAAGGTGCTTTATCCGCTGGTGGCACGGTAACGCTAAATCTCTACCCCGAAGGAGATGATACGGGAGCCACCTATTGGACAGGCGATGCAATCATCACTTCCATTTCTTACAACGCATCCTTTGACGGAATTGTCGAGGCATCCTTCAGCTTCACCGGCACCGGCGCGTTAACCGAATCAACCGTATCTTAAGGGAGGCATCATGAGTGTTATTAATCGTGCTACTACTCATTACGCATCGCAGGAAAGGCTGATAATTTCAGTCCCTGAATGGGGTGATGACAAAGAACCGCTGGAAATCCATGTATTCCCGATGACCATGGCGGAAGTCAATATGATGGGAAAAATTGCCAGCAAAAAGGCAACCAACATCGAGCAAGCCGCCAATGTCATCGTGGTCAAAGCCAAAGATAAAGATGGCAAGCGAATGTTCAGTGTTTCCGACCGTGACAAGCTGATGCAGGAAGCGGATTACCGTGTGGTTTCCCGCATTGCCGAGCGCATCGAGGAACATTTCTTCGGTGACATGGAGACCCACAAGGGAAACTCCGCAGCGATCTCTTCCGGCGAAACCAGTTAGCACTGGCGTGGCGGCTCGGCAGGCCACTGGCCGAGATTGAAGCCATGTCAACGCGACAATTCATGGAATGGATCGCATTCTTCGAACTTCAAACAGAAAACCTGAGTAAAAACCATGGCAAGATTCGCTAGTGCAGAATTTACCATACGCGCAATTAATAAAACGCAGAAAGCCTTCGCCCAGATTAATCAGGGCGTTGGCAATATGGATCGGCGTTTTAGCAAACTTGGTAGTGGTCTGAGTAAAATTGGTGGGCTGATGGCCACGGCTTTTGTTGGCAAGCAGATCACCGATACCATTACCAAATTTGAGAAGCTGGAGGCCAGTTTGCGTACTATCACCGGCTCGGCTGATAAGGCAGCGGTGGCATTTGGCTTTATTCAGGATTTTGCCGCCACAACTCCGTTCCAATTAGAGGAAGTAACGGACGCATTTATCAAGCTGAAGGCGTTGGGATTAACGCCCTCTGCAGAAGCACTCACCTCTTACGGTAATACGGCCACGGCGATGGGTAAAAGCCTCAATCAGATGATCGAAGCGGTTGCGGATGCTGCTACCGGTGAATTTGAACGCTTGAAAGAGTTTGGTATCAAATCCAAAAGCCAGGGCGATCAGGTTACGTTCACCTTCCAGGGTGTCAGCACTACTATTGGCAAAAACTCCAAAGAGATTGAAGCCTATCTTAAATCCATCGGCGATGTGCAATTTGCCGGAGCGATGGAAGAGCAAGCCGATACGTTAAATGTGGCACTGTCCAATATGGGGGATGGATTTTCCAAGCTGGTCAAAGCTATTGGCGACGCTGGCTTAACCGCAATACTGACAGGCATTGCTAATGGCATTAAATGGCTGGCAGAGCAGATCACCAACTCTATTGAACCGTTCAAGCTGGGATTTAAAGCCATTATGGGTGAAGTAGTGAAATTCGGCAGGCTGTTTATTGCTGTATTTGAAGGCGTGGGTAATGCATTTAACGCCTTTGGTGACGCAATTTCTGCCAGATTTGAAGCACTGGGCAAAGACCTGGCAGCTTTCGTGGAAAATCCGCTGGGTGGCGTATCATTTGAGAACACCCGCGCTGCGCTTGAAACCGGTCTGCTCGATGCAATGGGCAATGCCTTTGATAAAGCACTGACTGAGGCTAAAGACTTCAATGCCGCTATCGATGCTGAAATTCAGGATGCCGCGCTGAAAATTATTGAAGCGCGGGAAGCTAAAAATGCATCGCTGGATAGCTTGTTTGAAGAAACTGCTACACCAGAAAACACCGAGGAAACCAATAAACAAACTGAGAAATTTACCAAGCTGCAGCAGGAAGCACAGCGCGTCATCGATGCCACGCGTACACCACTTGAGAATTACAACAAAGAAATGGAGAAGCTCCATCAGCTGCTTAAAGAAGGTCACATCAATCAGGAAACCTTCGGACGAGCAACCGAGCAGGCACAGGAAAAGCTCAAAAAATCCAGCGAGAAAGTTGGAGATGTTATCGGCAGTGAGTTTGAAGGACTCGGCAAAACCATGGAGGGCACGGTGGCCGATGCGCTCGATGGCATTAATGGCCGCTTCGAGAGCTTCGGTGATTTTGCAAAAGGCTTTTTGTCTGATCTGAACCGCTCATTGCTGCAATTTGCGCTGAAGGATTTAGGCATCACAGGTGAAGGCGGCATCATTGGGCAGATATTTGGTGGCTTAGGCGGCTTATTCGGTGGCGGCTCTGGTGGCGGCGGTGGGTTTGGCAGCCTGCTTTCCGGTGCAGCAAGCCTGTTCGGTGGTTTCTTTGCTGATGGTGGAAAGCTAAAGCCTGGTCAATTCGGTGTGGTTGGTGAGCGTGGGCCGGAGCTGGCATTTGCTGGCAGTTCCCCACTCAACATCATGCCAAACGGCATGGGCGCAGCACCGATCACCGTCAATATGAATGTGCAAACGCCGGATGTGCAGAGCTTCAGGCAAAGCCAGGGGCAGCTTGCTGCAGATATGGCGCGGTCGATTGATCGGGCAAGGAGGAATCTATAACAGAGAGGTGATATAACGGTGGATAAAGAATCCTACTACAAGCAAAGTCAACCCCGCGCCATAACTAACCCAAAACCCTAGATAAAATTTCTCAGCAAAGAAGAAAGGGAGAAAAAACAGCCATGAAACGGGAACGCCGATAAGGATGCTTTTGGCAAAGGTGATGCTGGCTTCGGCATCTTTATGCTCAACATAAGAAAATGCCAGTGCAAGAAGTGAAGTTAGTGGCAGGGCAATAATAAACCCTGCCATTTCAGGCTTTTTACCCGCCAGCCAAGAGCTAAATGCAATTGCAATGGCGGCAATGCCAACTTTCAAAGCAAATAGCCACATAACGCCTACCGCTCTAAGCCTTCAAACGCACCTGAGTAGTTGGCGTCATAAACTTCGCCAGCATCGGAAAGCAGGACGTAGAGCGTTTTGGAATCTTTGCCTGCGAAGCTTACGATGTAATAGCCGTTACCTTTTTTGCTGATTTTCTTGTCAGCATCAGCGGTGGTTGCCCACGCAGCATCGAGTGCAGAGCCTTCCACTTGATGCTTTTGCTCAATGATGGCGGCAACGCCATTGCTGGCAGCGGCAATAGCGCCTTTGTCATCAATTTTCTTGGCTTCTTCGCCATGGCTGTGCGTGCTGCCTCCATGCGAATGGCCGTGGTCATGACCGGAACCGGCATAGGTAGCGGGTGCAGTGGCAAGTAATAATGCAGCAGTGAGTGTAGCGAGTTTCATGGGTGTTTCCTTTTTGGGTTAAGAGTTAGTGGGCATGTGGTGTGCCATCGCCGTGTGAATGCACGTCGGGCTGCACCTGTATTTTCTTCTCATAGCCTTCCAGTGCGGAAGGTTGTGAGGCCGCCTCCATATCCTGATGGACATGGCTGTGGTCATCTTTATTCAGCAGGAAGTCATCGGAATACTGGGTATGCTGGTAGCCGTGCAACTGCATCAGCAACAGCATGAAACCGGCGAAGATGAGAGCGGCATTGGCGGCTTTGCTGAATTTGGCAAAGGATGCGGATTTACGCCAACCTGAAAGGATGAACAGCATGATGTTAAGTGCAGCAATCTGACCGAATTCCACGCCCACGTTAAAGGCAAGGATACGCAGCACCAACCCATCTTCTGCCAGCGGAAGCATTTGCAGACGTGTTGAAAGGCCGAAACCGTGGATAAGACCAAAAGCGAATACCATCCACATCAGGTTCGGGGATTTAACATGAAGATATTTTTTGAAACCATCGAGGTTGTCAAAACCCTTGTACATGACTGTGAGTGCAATCACTGCGTCTACGAGGAAGTAGCTGGCCTGAACATGGTAGAGAGTGGCAAATATAAGCGTAATCGAATGACCTATGGTAAAGGCTGTGATGAATTTTACGATATCTTTAAATTTGGTAAGGAAGAAAATCACACCGAACAGGAACAGTAAATGGTCGTAACCTGTGATCATGTGGCTTGCGCCGAGCTCGATGAAATCCCAATAGCTGGCTTCCAGTGCTTTGGCTCTATCTGCTTCGGACATGCCGTGCGCTAATGCCTGATTGGTAAATAGAAAACTGCAAAGGGCAAAAAGGATAGTCTTCATTTAGGCCTCTATAAATATTTGGTGATTTCTTTAAGTTCTTTCATCTTCTTCTTCACTTCAGAAGGTGATTCATGGTCGGAATGCTCAATGCAGCCTTCAATATGGTCATGCACAAACACTTGCTTAGCATTGCCGATAGCGGAATAAACAGCCTGTAACTGCTGTGCGACTTCCACGCAGGGACGGTCTTCTTCGATCATAGTGATGATCTTGCTCAAATGCCCGTTGGCACGCTTGAGTCGCTTGATGATGTCTGGGTGCGATTGATGATGCACGGTATTATCCCTTGAATGTTAAACGGCCATATATCCTATGGGGGAGGATAGGATATGGATTATAAATGTCAAATTAAATTTGTATGGAAAGTCTTCAACTTGCGTAATGGCTACGATTTTGCAAACTTCAATAACGGCTCGTAATCGCCAGCATCCGCCTCACGCAGTGCGGCAATATAGCGTTTGCGGATTTCATCGGGTTTGGTGAGATCAGAGTTACCGCCCCATGTGAGTTTATCGCCACCATATTTAGCAACGATCACATCGGAACATAAACGTGCGTGCCTGCCGTTACCGTTGGGAAATAGATGAATTTTAACCAAGCGGTGGTGGAATATGATGGCCAGGTCAGTAATGGAATAGGTTTTATGTTCCAGCCAATATCTGGCATCGCCCAGCAATTGGTGAAGCTCAGTGGGAACTTTATAAGCTTCCACGCCGATATTTTTATTAGTTTTGCGGTATGTGCCAGCCCATTTCCAAACATGGCCATACATGCGTTTATGCAGGTTCAGGATAAATTTTTCGGTAAAAATATCTTGTCTTGAGAGGACGGATTTTTGCATAACCCTTTTGCGAGCCTCCAGGATATTTTCCTGCTCGAAAGCATCCAGATCTTCACGGCTCACAATGCTGGGAATCAGATCGTGCTTTTCGTCTTCATCCAGTGGGGTTTGACCTTCTATGTAGTGATATTGCACCATTTAGTCCCATAGTTTTGAGTTAGGATTTTTGGCTAAATCATCAGCCATCTCTTTTATTTTGGCATCGACATTACCGACACCCTGCGCTTCAAGCTGCATTGTGTGGTCAACGGCGGACACAATATCCCTCGCCTTGAGTAGAGCTTGTTTCTGCACAATGCCTTGAAGACCATCTTCATTTGGCACTAATGCATATACCAATTTGCAATTCAGTTCCTCAGCTGCTTTGCGCAGAGACTTAAGCGTTATGGAATCGTCGGCTTCATTGTTTTCCAGGCGTGCAACAGATTGTTTGGCAATTCCCATGCTGGCAGCCAATTGCTCCATACTCATACCAAGGCTTGAGCGAATAGCGCGAATCCATCCGCCAGAAGGCACTTCTGGTACGTTTACTTGCTTCAGATGCTTATCCAGCGTCTGTAGCTGCATTTGTTTAAATTTACTCATATTCGTCAACCTATATTATGACTTATAAAGCCATTATGTCATAATAAACACTGACTGTAAAGAATAAAAAGGCATAATATATTATGACAAGTTTCGAAGAAATCCAGTTTCCCACCGATATCAGCTACGGCGCAACCGGTGGCCCTATGTTTATGACCGATGTGGTGTCTACCGTTTCTGGTCATGAGCAGCGTAACAGCAAATGGAGTCAATCCCGCGCCAAGTACAATGCTGCATCCGGCATTAAAACCGAAACACAGTGGCAGGCATTGATTGCCTTCTTCCGTGCGCGGCGCGGTAAAGCAGTGGGTTTCCGCTTCAAGGATTGGAGCGATTATAAGGCTGAAAACGTGCAGATCGGTGTTGGCGATGACAGCACCACCGAGTTTCAGCTGATAAAGATTTACGCCAGCGGCAGCGTGGCAGTCTCCCGCGATATTACCAAACCGGTGGATGGTACGGTTGATATTTACGTGTATGCGGTGCTGCAATCGTCTGGCGTAAGCGTTAATACTACCACAGGAATTGTGACGTTTGATACTGCACCTGAAGGTGGCGAAGTGATCACCGCTGATTTTGAATTTGATGTGCCGGTACGCTTCGATACGGACGAGCTGGGGCTTTCCATGGATAGCTTTGATGCTGGTAGCTGGAGCAGCATTCCTCTGATCGAGGTACGGATATGAGAATTATTTCGCCACAATTAGAAGCGCATTTTGAAGGCGGCCTCACTACACTGGCAACCTGCTGGAAAATTACCCGCGAGGATACCAACGAGCTGGGCTTTACCGATCATGATCAGCCACTCACCATTGACAGCGTGGATTATGATTCTCTTGCCGGATTCACGCCCACCACGGTGGAGAATAAATCCAACATGTCGGTGGATAATCTCGATATTGAAGGCCAGGTGTTTCCTTCCAAAATTACGGAAGAGGATCTGCTGGCCGGACTTTATGATTATGCTGAAATTGAAATATTCATCGTCAATTATGAAGACCTGACGCAGGGCAAGCTGGTGGTTAAGCGTGGGCGGCTGGGTGAAGTGACCCTCAACAGCCAGATGTTTCAGGCAGAGGTGCGCGGATTAACGCAGCATCTAAGCCAGACCATTGGCGATGTGTTCTCGCCTTCCTGCAGAGCCATTCTTGGCGATAGCAAATGCAAAGTGGCACTGGCAGGTTTTACCGTCTCTGCCACCGTCTCTGAGGTGGTTAACAACCAGACCTTCAAAGCAACAGCCCTCACAGAGGCTGCAGGATGGTACACCGGTGGCGAGATAGAATGGACATCCGGCAATAATGATGGCCGCAAAATGGAAGTGAAGGAATTCGCCTCCACGCAGGTGGTACTGGCACTGCCGATGGGCAAAAGCGTGTCTGTGGGTGATGAATTCGATATCATAGCCGGTTGCGATAAAACCCGCGAAACCTGCCAGAGCAAATTTTCCAACATCATCAATTTTCGTGGAGAGCCGGATGTGCCTGGCACAGACAAGCTGCTCACGACTGCTGGCACCTTGGATAAAACCAACCGAAACGAGTAATGAGCAATGACAACTATCAAACCTGAAGAGATTGTAGCGCAGGCGCGTACCTGGCTGGGTACGAAATATCATCATCAAGGGCGGTTGAAGAAATCAACTGCTGGCCCAGGTGGGTGTGATTGCCTTGGGTTAATTATTGGCATCATCGATGAGCTGGGCTTGCAGGACGGTGAAGGCAACCCGCTGACCAACGCCGATGAATTCAATTACTCCATGTATCCGGAGCGCGGCAGGTTGGTACGCAGCATCAGCAAACATCTTAAGCAAGTGCCAACTGAGCAAATGGCGGTGGGTGATGTGCTGTTGTTCAAAACATTCAAAGACCCGCAGCATGTGGGATTGCTTACGCAATATCCAGGCAATGGCCCTGGCATTATTCATTGTAATTCCAGTGCTGGTCAGGTGGTCGAGCAACCCTTTTCCATGACGTGGGTGAAGATGCTGACGCATGTCTATCGCTTCAAAAAGAAACAACTCAAATCGATTAAGTAGAAAAATATGGCTGATATAGTTTTACCC
>Ga0066642_10001380_pt1 | contig 10474 bp, 7 predicted proteins | sample CryGeyCG2114_250_2_FD_59510 | JGI IMG/M metagenome (GOLD analysis project Ga0066642, IMG submission 59510) | Groundwater microbial communities from aquifer - Crystal Geyser CG13_big_fil_rev_8/21/14_2.50 | ecosystem: Environmental > Aquatic > Deep subsurface > Groundwater | place: USA: Utah... | reverse complement strand
TGCTTATAATTTGGTAGTAAATGCCAATCATCCAATCATCTCTAAAATTTTGAATGAGAAAGATGCCTCAAAACAAAAAGAAATAACCAAACAAACTGCCGATTTAGCCATGCTTTCGCAAAACATGTTGAAAGGTGAGGAGTTAACTAAATTTATTAAACGTAGTTTGGAGTTGATTTAAAACCAAACCAAACTAAACCTCCAAGGTTTATATATGCTAGCGTAAAGTAAACCTTGGAGGTTTTTTATTAATAATAAAAAGATTGTGAATAAGATTTTGTAAAATGCGAATGGCAACTCCTTCACATTAAATACCTTTGTGCAACAAAAACTAAAAATTAAAAACAAAAACATGAAAAAATCAATAATTGTAATAGGTGTCCTAGGATTACTTATTTTATGGCTAGTATTCTCATCAATTGGTTCTTACAACAGTATGGTAACCAAAGATGAAGCTGTTGATGGTCAATGGGCTCAAGTAGAAAATGTTTATCAACGTAGAGCCGACCTTATTCCTAACTTAGTTAGTACTGTTAAGGGATATGCAGCTCACGAAAAAGAAACCTTAGAAGGCGTTGTTAATGCAAGAGCTAAAGCTACTTCAACCACTATTAATGCCAATAATTTAGATGCTGCAGCTTTACAAAAATTCCAAGCAGCTCAAGACGGATTAAGCTCTGCTTTATCTCGTTTGATGGTAGTTGTGGAAAAATACCCTGACTTAAAAGCCAATCAAAACTTTTTGGAGTTACAAGCTCAGTTAGAAGGTACCGAAAATAGAATTTCTAACGAACGTATGAAGTTCAATGAAACAGCTAAAGACTTCAATACTTATATTAGAAAATTTCCAAAGAACCTATATGCTGGTATGTTTGGTTTTGAAAAAAGAGCCTATTTCGAATCTACCGAAGGTGCTGATGTAGCTCCAAAAGTAGAGTTTTAATTTTTTAAATATACCTGACAGGTTTCCAAAACCTGTCAGATGTTAACCTCAAATGCCGTAAACAAAGAGTTTTTAATTCTTTTTTTTACAAGCATTCTCGAAAAATTAGTTTTTTTCAAAAATATTTTTCGGGACTTTAAACCTTTAAACTATGCCACAAGATTTATTTACCATAGCCCAACAGCAAGAAATTATTGCTGCTATCAAAGAAGCGGAGAAAAACACTTCTGGAGAAATTCGTGTACACATAGAAAAGAATTGTAAAGAAGATGTGCTCGACCATGCTGCTTTTATTTTTGATGAATTGGAAATGCAACAAACAGCACTTCGTAATGGCGTACTCATTTATTTGGCAGTAGAAGACCGAAAACTTGCTATTTTGGGCGATGCAGGTATTAATTTAAAAGTGCCAAAAGGATTTTGGGATGAAATTAAAGATGTAATGATTACCAATTTTAAAGAAGGTAAATTTACCGAAGGCTTGTCGCAAGGAATTATTTTGGCAGGAGAACAGTTAAAAAAACATTATCCGCATGAGAAGGAGAATGATGTGAATGAATTGAGTGATGAAATATCATTTGGAGGTAAACTATGAAACAACTCTCTATACTACTAATTATACTTTTTGCTTTTACTCCTATAAAAGCACAAGAAAAAAAATGCTTACTTGACCAACCTGCAAAACAGGATTTGGTGCAAGATTATGCTGATATTATAGATGCAGAATCGGAAGCTCATTTACGTAAAACCTTAATTGCTTTTAACGATACCACTTCTACCCAAATTTTGGTAGTTACCATAACTGATTTGTGTAATGAAGATAAAGTTGTTTTTGCTCATGCATTATTAGAAAAATGGGGTATAGGGCAAAAAGGAAAGAACAATGGTATTGTAATCTTGATAAAGCCTAAAGAAATTGATGGTAAGGGGGAAACTTATATTGCTGTAGGCTATGGATTGGAAGGAGTTTTACCCGATGCTATTGCCAAACGAATAGTAGAAAACGAAATGATTCCTTACTTTAAGGAAAAGAAATACAGTTGGGGAATTATAGCAGGCGTAAATACAGTAATGTCTATTACTTCAGGCGAATTTTCGGCAGATGAATATGCCAAGAAAAATTCAGCAGGGTGGATTCCATTTGTTTTTGTGTTGGTGTTTATTGTTTTCTTTGTGCTGTTAAAATCTAAAGGGGCATCAAAATATGCAGCCTCTAATAATTTAGGATTTTGGGCTGCTTTAATGCTAATGAATGCTTCTAGTAGAAATCATGGAGGTTCTTTTGGTAATTTTGGTTCTGGAGGCGGTTCTTTTGGCGGATTTGGAGGAGGTTCTTCAGGAGGTGGTGGAGCAGGAGGGAGTTGGTAAGAAATTAATTCATAATAAAAACAAACTGAAACAATACACCTCCACTAGGTTGGTTGCTTATTTTTAATTTACCATCTAATTGTTCTGTTAAAAGTTCAATCAATTCCATCCCAAAACCTTTTTTTAGAGATTCTTTTATTCCTATACCATTATCGGAATACGTAAAAATTAATGTCTCATTTTCTTCTGTTAAATCAATTGTTATTTTTCCAACTGATGTAATTCCATGTTTTAATGAGTTGGATATAAGTTCATTTAATATCAAACCTAAAGGAACCATTTTTTGAACATCAATATTAGTAATTGAAGAAGATATAACCGATTCTATTTGATGATTAACAGAATGTTGTTTGATTATATCTTCGGAAAGTTCTTTTATGTATTTATCAAATTGATACATTCTTTGATGAACGAAAGACATGGCTAAAATACGATTTTGAGCATCACTAAAAACAATTTTACTATTCACATCATCAATTTTATCAGATTGTAGTCTTAGCATAGAATTAATGACTTGTAAATTATTTTTTACTCGATGATGAATTTCTTTTAACATGATAATTTTTTCATCATATTGTTTAAGCACAATTCGGTTTTGATTTTCAAGACTTTCATTCGATTTTTGCAATTCATTAGTTACTTTTTTATTTGTTACAATAAACACATTGATAAGATAGAAAATAATACTTAATCCAATTAATACTTCAAAACCTAGTGAATAATAGATGGCAGGTTTAAAACTCAATGCATTTACTATGTTTAGTGGTAATTTTGTAAGTATGAAAAGTGTGAAAAATAAAAGTGACACCAAGGAAGCTATTAGACCAGCTGTTCTACCAATATTAAAGGTAACAAAAAGAACAAGAACTACTATCCATAATAACCCTCCTAAATGAAAAGTATTTATGTTAAAAAACATATTTCCAAAAAGGATACAGAATATAAGTATTGAAAATATTATAGATGCAACCCGAACATTTTTAATGAATTTAAGGGTAAATAAATGGATTAAACAAAATAAGGCTGAAAATCCTGCTGGAATTGTTACTGGAAGCGCACAAATAGTCAGTGCAATTATAAAAACAGATGTGAATGCGACAAAGCTGAATATTGAAAAATTAAAATTTACTTCAGCTTTTGCTTTTTCATAAGGAGAAACTGAGCTTTTAAGAAGCTCTCCAATAAAAAATAATTTAAGTTTGTTCATTTTAGCTATTGATAGTTTTCCCAAGCACGAATATACAATTTAATTTATTTAAACATCATAAAACAAAAAAAAGCTGCGTAGAAAATTCTCTAGCAGCTTTTTAATTAATTGAAAATTAGGTTTAGTTATCTTCTACATCCTTTTTCTCGTCTGCTTTTTTAGCTTTTGCTTTAGCAATTGAAAATACCAAATCTTTAGTTACAGTATCCAATTCAATTTTAATAGTATCTCCCTCTTTAATTTTTGATTGAATAATTTCTTCAGCCAATGGGTCTTCCAAGTATTTTTGGATAGCTCTTTTTAATGGGCGAGCTCCATAAGCTATATCATATCCTTTTTCGGCAATAAAATCTTTAGCATCATTAGAAAGATTTATATGATAGCCTAATTTTTCAATGCGTTGATATAAACTTTCTAATTCTATATCAATAATTTTAAAGATATCGTCTTTTGTTAAAGAGTTAAAAATAACAACGTCATCAATTCTATTTAAAAACTCAGGAGCAAATGCTTTTTTAAGTGCATTTTGAATTATTCCTGCTGAATTTTCATCAACACTTTCTTTTTTTGCTGATGTAGCAAAACCAACACCTTGTCCAAAATCTTTTAATTGTCTAGCTCCAATGTTAGAAGTCATGATGATAATGGTATTTTTAAAGTTTATTTTTCTGCCTAAACTGTCTGTTAAAATACCATCATCTAATGCTTGAAGCAATAAATTAAATACATCTGGATGTGCTTTTTCAATTTCATCTAATAGAATAATAGAGTAGGGCTTTCTTCTCACCTTTTCTGTAAGTTGTCCACCTTCTTCATAACCAACATATCCAGGAGGAGCACCAATTAATCGAGAAACAGCAAATTTTTCCATATATTCACTCATATCTATTCTAATAAGAGCATCATCACTATCAAAAAGATAGCGAGCAAGTACTTTTGCTAATTGCGTTTTTCCAACTCCAGTAGGTCCTAAAAAAATAAACGAACCAATAGGTTTGTTAGGGTCTTTTAAACCAGCTCGGTTACGCTGAATAGCTTTAACCACTTTTTTGATGGCTTCATTTTGTCCAATAACTTTATCATGGATTTCATCAAACATTTTGTACAGCCTGTCTCCTTCAGCTTGAGCAATTCGTTGAACAGGAACTCCTGACATCATGGAAACAACTTCAGCAACACTATCTTCGCTCACAATTTCTTTGTTGTTTTTCGTTTCTTCATCCCAAGCAACTTTTGCATCATCCAATTCCTTTAATAATTTTCTTTCTGTATCTCTGAGTTGAGCAGCCTCTTCATATTTTTGACTTTTAACTACATGATTTTTTTGTTCCTTAATATCTTCAATCTTTTTTTCAATTTCGATTATATTTTTAGGAACTTTTATGTTGATAATATGGACTCGAGAACCAGATTCGTCTAAAGCATCTATTGCTTTATCTGGAAGATGTCTATCAGTTAAATATCGATCAGTTAAGTTTACACAAGCAGCAATAGCTTCAGGAGTATAAATTACATTATGGTGTTCTTCATACTTATCTTTGATGTTGTTTAATATCTGCATTGATTCCTCTACAGTTGCTGGTTCTATTACTACTTTTTGAAACCTTCTTTCTAAGGCACCATCTTTTTCGATGTATTGTCTATACTCGTCAAGTGTGGTAGCTCCAATACATTGAAGTTCGCCCCTAGCCAAAGCAGGTTTAAACATATTAGAAGCATCTAATGAACCTGTAGCTCCTCCTGCACCAATAATAGTGTGTATTTCATCTATAAATAAAATAATATCGGGCGATTTTTCCAACTCGTTCATTACAGCTTTCATTCGCTCTTCAAACTGACCTCTGTATTTTGTTCCAGCAACTAATGATGCTAAATCTAGTGTTACAATTCTTTTATTAAATAAAACACGAGATACTTTTTTTTGAACAATACGAAGTGCTAATCCTTCTGCAATAGCTGATTTACCCACACCTGGTTCTCCAATTAAAATAGGGTTGTTTTTCTTTCTTCTACTTAATATTTGAGAAACTCGTTCTATCTCTTTTTCTCGACCCACAATAGGATCTAATTTTCCATCTTCGGCATATTTGGTTAAATCTCTACCAAAATTATCTAAAACTGGAGTTTTTGATTTCGCTTCACTTCCTTTTGAAGGTCCTGCACCCATGAAACCTTTTTCACTATCGTCATCATCATCTGAAGGTGTTCCTGGAAACTCTGATTTTGGGTTAAAACTTTCCGATGAATTTAATATCATAATTTCTTCTTTTACGGTTTCATAAGTTACATTAAATTTTAATAAGGTGTTTGTTGCTATGTTTTCTTGATCTTTTAAGATAGAAAGTAGCAAATGTTCCGTTCCAATAATATTACTTTTAAGTACTTTGGCTTCCAAATAAGTAACCTTTAATACCTTTTCAGCTTGTTTTACTAATGGTAGGTTTAATATTTGACTAGGAATACCAGTTCCCATTCGAGTTGATAGTTCAACTTGTTTTCTTAAGTCTTTAGTGTTTACACCTAGTGATTCAAGAATTTTAATTGCTAAACCATTACCTTCTCTAATAATACCTAACAGAAGATGTTCAACACCAATATAGTCATGACCTAAGCGTAATGCTTCTTCTTTAGAAAAGGCAATAACATCTTTAACTTTTGCTGAGAAATTTGCATCCATAATTTTTTGTTTTAATTTCTTTACTTTTTAGTTTCTAATGAATTTATATTAGCATTTAAACTAATTCATTTCACACTATAAAATTACTACTAAAATATATATATCAAAAATAAAAACATAGCTATTATCATGCAGTTGACAATCATTATGTTTTTCAACAGAATTTTGTTAGTAAATAACCCCAAAAAAAACGATTGAAAGAAACCTATTATTAGTACTTTCGGAAGTTCAAAAAAAAACCTAAAAAAATAGGTTTTATTAATTAACTAAAGTGCTTAAAATTAATTTTAAATAACATGGCTGAAGAAGGTGAAAAAATAATTAGAATAAACATAGAAAAAGAAATGAAATCTGCCTACATTGATTATTCAATGTCGGTAATTGTATCAAGAGCTCTTCCAGACGTTAGAGATGGTTTGAAACCTGTACACAGAAGAATTTTGTTTGGTATGATGGATTTGGGAGTATATTCCAATAAGCCTTATAAGAAATCTGCTAGAATAGTAGGTGAAGTATTGGGTAAATACCATCCGCATGGAGATACAGCTGTTTATGATTCTATGGTTCGTATGGCTCAACCTTGGTCGTTACGATATATGTTAGTTGATGGACAAGGTAACTTTGGGTCTATTGATGGTGATAGTCCTGCCGCAATGAGATATACAGAAGCACGTTTGCAAAAAATTGCAGAAGAAATGCTCTCCGATATTGAAAAAGAAACCGTTGATTTCAGTTTGAATTTTGATGATTCATTGGAAGAACCAACTGTTTTGCCAACAAGAATTCCTGCTTTATTACTTAATGGAGCATCGGGTATAGCTGTTGGGATGGCAACCAATATGGCTCCTCATAATCTAACAGAAGTTATTGATGGTACAATTGCATTTATTGATAATAGAGATATTGATATAGATAGTTTAATGGAACACATCAAAGCTCCTGATTTTCCAACTGGAGGTACTATTTATGGCTATCAAGGAGTGAAAGATGCTTTTCATACTGGTAGAGGAAGAATTGTGATGCGTGCTAAAACTGAAATTGAAGAAACCAATTCAGGTCGTTTTAGAATTATTGTAACAGAAATTCCTTACCAAGTGAACAAAGCTGATATGATTAAAAGAACAGCTGACTTGGTAAATGAAAAGAAAATTGATGGAATAACAGATATAAGAGATGAATCCGATAGAAATGGAATGCGTATTGTTTATGAATTGAAACGTGAAGCAATTCCTAATGTGGTTATGAATAATTTGTTTAAGCAAACAGCTCTACAAACCTCATTTAGTGTAAATAACATTGCTTTAGTAAAAGGTCGTCCTGTTGTTTTAAATCTAAAAGATTTAATTAGAGAGTTTGTTGAATTTAGACATGAAGTAATAGTTAGAAGAACTACTTTTGAATTAAGAAAAGCAGAAGAACGAGCTCATATTTTAGAAGGTTTAATTATTGCTTCTGATAACATTGATGAAGTAATTAAAATAATTAGAGCTTCTCAAAGCCCTGATGAAGCCAGAGAAAATTTAATGATTCGTTTTAAACTTTCTGACATTCAATCTCGTGCTATTGTTGAAATGCGATTAAGACAATTAACTGGTCTTGAGCAAGATAAATTAAGAGCTGAATATGAAACCATTATGGCTTTAATTGATGATTTGAAAGATATTTTAGCAAACGAAGAAAGAAGAATGCAAATTATTAAAGATGAGTTATTAGAAATAAAAGCTAAATATGGTGATGAAAGAAGAAGCATAATTGAATATGCAGGAGGAGATTTTAGCATTGAAGATATGATTCCTGACGAAACGGTTGTTGTTACTATTTCTCACTTAGGTTATATTAAACGAACATCTTTAAATGAATATAAACTTCAAAATAGAGGAGGCGTTGGAGCAAAAGGTTCTGCAACTCGAGATGAAGATTTCTTAGAAAAACTTTTTGTAGCCACCACGCATAATTATTTATTGGTATTTACTGAAAAAGGAAAATGTTTCTGGATGCGTGTATTTGAAATACCTGAAGGAACAAAACAATCTAAAGGAAGAGCAATTCAAAACCTTATAAATATTGAATCAGATGATAAGGTGTTGACTTATATTAATGTAACAGACCTCAAAGATGAAGCATACATAAATAGTAATTTTATTATTATGTGTACTGAAAAAGGTGTGATTAAGAAAACTACGTTGGAAGCTTATTCAAGACCACGTGTTAACGGAATTAATGCAATTACCGTTAGAGAAGGAGATAAATTATTAGAAGCAAAATTAACTAGCGGAAAAGATGAGATTATTATGGCACTTCGCTCTGGAAAAGCCATACGTTTTAATGAATCAACTACTCGACCAATGGGAAGAAATGCTTCTGGAGTTAGAGGTATAAGATTAGCCCATGAGCAAGATGCTGTTATAGGAATGATAACCATTGATGATGATGCTAAAAATGTGCTAGTTGTTTCTGAAAATGGATATGGAAAACGCTCTAACATTGAAGATTATAGAATTACAAACAGAGGTGGAAAAGGAGTTAAAACCCTTAATGTAACCGAAAAAACAGGTAATTTAATTGCTATTAAAGATGTTACTGACAATGATGATTTAATGATAATCAACAAATCAGGCTTAGTAATTCGTTTGGCTATTGATAGTCTTCGTGTAATGGGAAGAGCCACACAAGGCGTTCGCTTAATCAATTTAAAAGGTAATGACCAAATTGCTGCAGTTGCAAAAGTGGAAAAAACAGAAGATGAGGACGAAGAAATAAATAACGAAATCATTGATGAAACAAACATAGACAGCTCAGATAAAGATGATAGTGAAGATGTAAATGGCACTGATATTGATAATAATGAAGAATAAATTTTAAAAATAACACTTATGAAAAAAACAATTTTAACACTTTTAGCACTAGTATCAATAACAGTACTCTCTGCTCAAAAGAATAAAGTACAAAGTGCTAATAACTATAATAATGCTTTTGAAAGAAATGGAAAATGTTCTGAAATTCAAAATGGATTGGAAGCTATTAATTTAGCAACTCAAGATGCTTCTACTAAAGATATGTCAAAAACATGGATTTATAGAGGTAATTTGTATTATAATTTATTACTTCCAACGACAGATAAAAACTGTAAAGACTTATATAAAGAGGCACTTGATGAAGCTACAGAATCTTATCTTAAAGGAATGGTGTTAAATTTTGAAGATGCAGCATTAAAAAAACTTGATTTAGAGAAAGAAGCTGATTTGGTGCAATTTTTTGGAGCGTTGCAAAACAAAAGTAAAATGGAAGACCAACAATTGTTTGGAATAGCATTTTCAAGATTACCAGGATTAGGAGGAGAATATGCCAACAAAGGAATTGGCCAATTTCAGAATAAGGATTTTAAAGGAGCTCAAGAAAGTTTTCAAAAAGGGTTGATGTTAATTCAATTTTCAGGAAAAACAGACACCTTAATTTTATATAACTTAGCGTTAGCCTCTGAATATGCCGAAGATTTTGAAACAGCGAAACAACTTTATAATGCGTTAATTCAATTAAACTACAACATTGATGGAAATGGAGCTAGCATTTACCAATCATTAGCAAGAATCCATAAAAATGGAGGAGATAAAGAAAAATCATTTGAAACTATTAAAAAAGGAAGAAAAGCCTATCCTCAGAATCAACATTTAATTTTTGAAGAAATAGATTATTACCTACAGTCAGAAAAAGACCAAGAAGCTTTAGTAAGTTTAAATGATGCTATATCTATTGAACCAAACAACGCTTTTTTATATTATGTAAGAGGTACGGTTTATGAAAAATTAAAAGACCAAGAAAATGCTATTGCTGATTATAAAAAATCTATAGAATTAGACTCAAAACAACATGATGCAGCATTTAACTTAGGAGCATTTTATTTCAACAAGGGAGTTGATAAAATCAACATAGCCAATGATTTGCCTTTAAATCAATCTAAAAAGTATGAAGAAATGAAAGCTGATGCAAAAAAAGATTTTTTGTCGGCTATTCCTTATATAGAAATGGCAAACAAAGCCAAACCAGAAGATACAGATACCGCCACTATGTTAATTAAATTATACACACAAGTTGGAGAAGATACTAAAGCAAAAGAACTAAAAGCTAAATACGAATAATTAAAACTTATTTTAGTAAAAAGAGAGGCTTCCTGTTTTTCAGGTAGTCTCTTTTTTTATGTTATTAAATTATTTTTAGTGATTAAAATCATCTAAATACATAAAAAAAATAGTGTACTTTTGGTTGTATATTTATTAGTATA
>Ga0066642_10001272_pt1 | contig 11045 bp, 7 predicted proteins | sample CryGeyCG2114_250_2_FD_59510 | JGI IMG/M metagenome (GOLD analysis project Ga0066642, IMG submission 59510) | Groundwater microbial communities from aquifer - Crystal Geyser CG13_big_fil_rev_8/21/14_2.50 | ecosystem: Environmental > Aquatic > Deep subsurface > Groundwater | place: USA: Utah... | reverse complement strand
GAGTGATTTAGAAGTGCCTACATATTTACGTCGTCAACAGACCAAACATGATGAAATGGATGGATGATTAGAGCTTATTTTCTTTCAGACTTACATTTAAGAGATATTGAGGAGAGCAATAGCCAAAAGTTATTGCTTTTTTTACATGGTCTAGAAAATAAGATATATCCCGGCACACATCTATTTTTGGTGGGTGATATTTTTGATTTGTGGATTGGAGATCATCGCTATTTTATTGAAAAATTTCTCAAAATTGTAAATGCTATTAAAGCAGTGGTTGCTCAAGGTCTTGATGTGCACTACTTCGAAGGAAATCATGATCTTTATCTAAAAAACTTTTGGCAACAGGAAGTTGGGGTTAAGGTCCATGAAGGACCTGTCTATTTTTCTCTTGGAACTTTAAAAGTCAGAGTTGAACATGGTGATTTCATGAATCCCGAGGATAAGGGTTATCTTTTTTTGCGTCGTTTTTTACGCTCTATGCCCGTGAAAGCTTTGGCACAAAATTTACCCGGCCCTAGTGTGTCCTGGATTGGTGAAAGAATGAGTCATGCCAGTCGCCAGCACACTTCGGGTAGAAAGAAACTTAGAGATGAAAAAATTAAAGAATTCATGCACACCTACGCCAAACAAGCTGTGGAACAGCAGCCCTTTGATTATCTAATCACTGGGCACACCCACGTCCACGATATCTATGAGTTTGCAAGCAATGGAGAGCAGGTTTTTTCAATCAACCTTGGGAGTTGGTTTGAATTGCAAAAAGTCCTCATGCTTGACCCTGAACTGGGCTATCAATTTATCGAATTGTAATTTTTTAATTACAAAGACATCTAAACCCAATGAGCTCTAAGACCAATGACCTGCGAGATCTCATTTCTCCAGCCAATCGGCTAGCTTTTTTGAGAAACTATCAAAAGGTTCAACAAAAAGACCGAAATACCATTTATGAGGGTAAAAATTTTTACTTCTTTTACGTTATGTTTAACTATGATGGCATGTGGTCCTGTTCAACGATCACTGCCCAAAATCACGTCCGAAGACATCCAAAAGGCCAAAAACATTGAAAGCACTCTACAAGATGAGATTTTTAAGGGTGAGCTTGTTGAGGCCATGAAGGGCGATGATGCTCTCGAGCAGCGTGGCATAGTTATCTCAGGAATTATGAGTCGACTCATTCGCATGGTCATGCCTAAACACCTGGAAATCTTTAATCAAATTGAGCCTCCATTTGTAAATAAAGAAGAAAGCTTTGTAGAGTTCAAGGGAGTTTATGGTCGATGCTACCAATTTCGACTCTTTTACAAATATAACGATCCTCGAATCAAGGGGGTTGAGTGGGCGTCTTCAGTGCTCTCGGTGCCTGCAAAAGATCAAAAAAACACAAAGGCTGGAGTGGTTTTGGCTCCGTCGTTGGATGGCTTTAACCCTCTTTTAGAAGCGGGCCTCTGGCTCAAACTTTGTCGATCAGGGATTGCGAGCCTAATGCCAGAGTCTATTTATCAAAAAAACTCCAATTCTTGGAATAAAGAGCTCTTTGATCCCACGCCATCTTACAGGGATGTAGAAGAGTACACTCTGTACGAAGACAGCATTCGGCGCTATGAATTTGTACTTAATAAAAACTTAGAACTGTTAAGAAGTTATGGTTCTATAAAAACAGAGAAGGATCAAAACTTATCAGATTTTAATGTGATGGTGGTTGAACCGGAAAGAGTAGGTTTTTGGGGCTCTAGCTTTGGTGCAGTCGTAGGTGCCCTCGTAATTGCCAAGGACCCAAAGATCAAAGGGGCTGTACTTTCTGTAGGAGGAGGCGATCTACCCTATATTATCTCTCGTTCAAAGATCTCCTTATTTAAAAAAACTCGTGAACAACAAATGAGTCTTTTAGGATTAAAAAACATTGAGGAGTACAGAGATTTTATCGCGACGTATATTGAGAGCGACCCTCTTCGTTTTGCAAAACAAAGTGATGCACCAAGACTGCATATGATTCTTGCGAACAAAGATAACTCTGTTCCCACATACGCACAAAATAAATTGCTTCAAAAATTTGGCAGACCAAGTAACGGCCGCATTCAAAATGGGCACATCTTTACGCTACTTTACACCTCATGGTTTAACAGTAACACGAGTCAGACCGCCATTGATTCGCTTATTAAAAAACTGGGAAGCCCTTTGCCTGCTTCGCCAAAGCCTGACTAGTTTGAATCGCTTCACAAAGAGATGGGGTGTGGTGTGTAAAAAACCAAAAACTTCCCTCTGTAGACATATGGAACTTGTCTCCAAGCATATCTAGATTATTCATAAAGAAATCTTGTGTTTCAGGATTAATTCCTGCGACAAAAGCACAGCGCTGACTCTTCTGGGTATCTCTTTGTAAAACGGCTTGGGCAAAGATTCGTTGCCTTTGAATGGATTCTTTAAGGCGATTCGGGTTTGATGTAAAAATAATACAAGGAGTGCCGTGGGGTAGAATATCAATTAATTGGTAAAGGTCCATAGTGAGATCAAATTCTGTGGATTGGTGTTCCTCGGGGATATCATAACCATATTGTCCAGAAGAGATAATCTGACGATTATTGATTCGGACACTTCTTTGCGCAGAGTTACCGAGAAAATTAAAAATAATGAGGTCTGGGTTTTCTATATTAAAAACATTTTTAGCAACTGGCCCACTCACACAGATTTGAGGTGACATTATAAGCCACGAACCTTTTTGAAAGGTTTGCGTCTGTCCAGGGGCAAGAGAGTCAATGAAAGCTGAGTTTTTTTCTGTTCCACAGATGTGATCACGGTGAGAGCCAGATTTGGCAATCCAATGGTGAAAGGAAGATGAGCCAGTAGCATACCCTTTAACATGCCAGGGTTGAGATAGCTCTTCTGAAAAACTTGAGCCCAGTTCATGGCACCTCTGTGGGAGGGATTCAATAAGGTCGCCAATAACCCGACCTGTCCATAATGTGGCCTGCGAGTCACCAAAATAGACAATTTTTGCAACCGAAACTAAAGGGCTTTCCGCCTTCGAAGGGAAAGGAAATACCAGAAAGGCGGTAAAGATGGCGAAAAGGGGAAAAGAACTCGATTTTGGGGTAAAGATAGAAGAGCACATAATCATATGGACAGCAAGATCTGTACCAGTCGATTGATATGAAAACAAGGAGAGGTTTTCCATTCGGAGGCTCTAGGCAAATATTGCTTTCTTACTGAGAGGCGGGGAGGCGCTTTTGCCGAAATCGCGCTTCCTTTTGGGTGAGAATTTTAAGGTTATGCTGATTGCCGGTGTAACACATTTTACGCATTAAGGGTGTAGAGAGAGTGTCGCAAGTCAAAACCGCTTGTTGCGGTCGACACAGAAATTGAGCATCTTTATTTACGATTCCCTTAGCTTTTAAGTAGGGGAGCTGACAATGAACGAGACGCAAACCCATTTCTTGAATTTGTGAAAGTTCTTGCTTGTTACAAGTGTTATTTTGACAAGAGGTCGAGAGTTGTAAAAGAAGATCACTTTCTGATGGGAAACCACCAAGACTTAGAGCGTTGAGTATACGTATGACCTTAGGAGAGAGACTTTGCTGTTGTTTGTCGAATGCCAAAGAGGAGGCACATGCTAGGATCGCGAAAATGGGAAGTAGACATTTCATAGCCCACATTTCGGTAGAGATTAGCCAGTCCTTGAATATCGGCGGGTCTAGTTTTAAATTTTTACAAACAAGACAAAGAGCCAGTAAGCTCTGGCTAAGGTATACCGATAACTTTATGGGTTCTGGATAAGGAGTCATAGAGTGTCTTTTGATTATGACAGCATTAGAGAAAAAGAAGGTGGGAGCCATTGGGCGACCTACTCAGATCTATTCATGGTTCTATCATTGGTCTTTCTTCTCCTCTATGTGATTGCAAGTTTGCGGACGGGAACTTCGAATATTCAAAATCAAACAGAGTATCAAGAAGTGGTTCGTGAAAGAGACGATTTAAAGCAGCAAATCAAAGTTTACAACACACTTAAAGACAATTATCTGAGCACAGGCGCTAGCCAAGATGAGCAAAAAATGTATGAAGAGCTGATGGACAAGCTAGTCTTACTAAAAGAAGAGGCAAAAAAGGAAAAAAAAGATTTGCGTGAAGCAGCGTTAGAAAACGAGAAGAAAGAGTTGGCGCTTAACAAATATCAGCAGATGATTCGCAATATTATCAACACCAACATGGTTTCAAATGTACGAATCAAAAGACGAGACAAGACTATTGAAAAAAATTATGAGGAAATTGACAGCCAAAAGGAAGAAATTGAAAATCTTGAGCAAACTGTTGTCGAGAAACAAAAGCAAATTAAGCAAGGTGAGAACAAAATTAGCAAACTCAATAGTGAGTTAGATAAGAAAGTTTCCGACCTTCAAAAAGCATTTAAACAAAACAAAATATCTAAGCAAAAAATGAATCAGCGAATCGCAAGCTTGAAAAAGAAGAATCAACAGCAAATTGAAAACCTAAAGACAAAAAACCAACAAGCTGCGCAGGAAATTGCCAAGAATCAACAAATTATTGCCGAGGCCACTCAGCAGTTAGAGCAGGCGACTCAAACGATCCAAGAGCAACAGCAAAGCATCGAGAAATTGGCCCAAGAAAAACAAGAAGTTACCCAAAAGATTTCAAGTTTAAGGGGAGATTTTACCAAGAGGATGCAAAAAGAAAAAACCGAATTTGAGAAAGCTCTTAAGTTGGAAAAATTATCAGCTCAAGCTAGACAAAAGAAGCAGCAGGAATTTCTAAAAAAATCTAAAGCAAAAGAGATGGCATTAGCTGCAGAAATCCAGAACATGGAGTCTCGAGTCCAAAATGTCCAGGGTGAGTTGGAGAAAACAAGACAAGCTAAAGCAAAGGCTGATTCACAGTCTCAAGCCTTGGCTGAGCAGAACAAGAGTTTAGCCGGGCAAAAACAAAAACTCTCCTCTGATCTTCAGCGCATGAAAGAAATTGCTCAGGCTAAAAAGAAGCTTATTAACGATATGAAAGAGAATCTCAGAAAAGCTGGACTTAAAGCTGATGTGGATGGCAAAACAGGAGATGTCATTATTCAGTTTGGTGAAGAGTACTTTGATACGGGGAAAGCCAATCTAAAACCAGGAATGGAATCAGTTCTGAAAAAGCTAATGCCCGCGTATTCGAAAACTCTCTTTTCGGATCCCAAAATGGCCGAGAAAATTAGCTCTGTCGAGATTGTAGGCTTTGCCTCTCCTACCTACAAAGGCAAGTATGTCAATCCTGTCAGTCTGGCGGCTGATAACAAGGAAGCTGTCAATTACAACTTGGATTTGAGTTATTATCGTGCAAGATCAATTTTTGATTACATTTTTGATACTGAAAAAATGAAATACGATAATCAGAGAAAACTTTTACCAATGGTTAAGGTAACCGGACGAAGTTTTTTAACGGAAGGTGCTGACAGTCGAGAATTGAGCAGTATGTCTCACAAGGATTATTGTAAAAAATATGATTGTAAAAAATCACAACGAGTGGTCATTAAATTTAATATAGATAATTAAAGGAGTCATAACATGGATACCTCATTGCAAGAGCCAAGTCTGATGGACACTCTGGTGATATTTGCCACATACTGGTTGATTCCAACCATGATTGTGATGTTCTTTACGGCGATCGTTTTACGAGTCCTGGTTTACTATACTGTTAAAAGACAGGAGTGGTTTGCCAAGGAATTTGAAAAGCGGGTTGACAACTTTATTGAGCAGAGAAACCCCTCATCTAATGTATCATTTTATATGATAACGAAAAGACTCATGGAGAAAACATACTACGAGTTGTTTCGAGTACGATACACGATGAGAAGAAGAAAGCCAGACTTTTTGATGACCATTTCGGATCGATTATTTTTAATTCAGCAAGGTTCTGCCTTTTTTATTCACGATATATTGAAGCCAATTAAACATATTAAATTCAATCATTCGAATCATCCTAAGCTCTTTAGTGCGACAAAAAAGGCGTTTGCACGAAATCCTAGTTTTAGTAAAGTTTTGGGAATCCTTCCAAGCTCAACCTTAAATGAGGTCATCAATATTTTGCCTGGCGTCTTTATCATTTTAGGTGTGTTCGGTACATTCTTGGGTATTATGAAGGCGCTTCCAGATTTGGGCACGATGGACTTAAAAGACATTGATGCCTCAAAAGCGATTATGGATCAATTTTTATTAAAGATCTCTTTTTCTATGAGCACCTCTCTGGTGGGAATTGTACTTTCTGTCACCATGTCTTTTATGAATGCGGCTATGATGCCTGAAAGGGTTTTTGTGACAGCTGTTGACCGTTTAGAGGCAGCTTTGGATGCGCTTTGGCACTTGAGCAGTGACAATGCTCTGCCAGAGAACATGGAAGACTTTAACGAAAACAGAAACCCAGACGAAGTTCTAGCTGAACAAGCTTTAAGCGAAGACGTGGTTCTTGGTAAAAAGAAGCTCAAAATGAATAGGGCAGCTTAGTTTCCCTTTATGGAGGGGCAATATAGACCTTGCCCCTTTAATTTCAGATTAAATTTTCCGATAAGTATTACGGGTTAGGTGATCTGTGATATGAAGTTCAAAAGCTTTTGGGTTCAATTCAAAATTAAAAAAGAGTCGGACCAATCCTATATTGAAAAGACAAGTTTTATCATCGGTCGGGCTCCCGATTGTGATTTGTTTATTAACAGCGGGGTTGTCTCACGTCGGCATCTAAAAGTTTATCTAGAAGATGATCGTATTTACATTGAAGACCTGAAATCAACAAATGGGACCTATCTCAACGATGGACTACTTGAGCCTAATGAGGCTTACGAATACAAGTCTACTGATCGCTTGTATATTGACACGACAAAAGAAGTTCAAATACGTATAAACTTACTCAAGGACCAGCCCACTGATGGCATAGTCCTAGATATCGAGAGAGCCAAGCTGGAGAAAAAAAGACGACAAAGACAGGCCAATCGGCAATCGACAGTCGCCAGCTCTAAGCAAAACTATCTGGTTTCCGCAACTGAATCTGTGGATAATATTTTTGATAATCTATTTTTCATTGCGAAATCAGCCCGTTTTAATAAAGAAAAACAAATTAAGGAAGCAGAATATATTTCTCAAGAAATGATTGAAAAAGCGCAACAAGAGATTGAGGACCATCGAGCTCTTCTTGAGAAAGAAATTAAAAAATTACAAACCGAAACGAAGAATGAAGCAAAAAGACTTATCAACTCAGCGGCGGCAAAGGCTGATAAGATTCTAACCCAAGCAACGGATAAGTCCAGAAGAGTCGTTTTTGAGGCTGATGACAAATCTCAGCAGATTCGCACTGAAGCAGATGCATACTCGATGCAAAAAAGGCAAGAGGCTGACGATTATTACAATTTGCAAAAAAATCTAGCCGAGAAACATTATGATGATCAGAAGAATAAAGCACTTAATGCCAAAGATGAGATACTTGAAAAGGCCCAAGAAAAGCATAGAGAAATTATTGGCAATGCTCATCTAAGAAATACAGAACTAAAGCTTGAAAACAAAAATTTAACAGATCAAATTTCAGAAAATAAAATCCAAGTCCAAAGCTTGAGCGAGGAGATCAGTACTTTAATTGAACAGCGTCAGGAGGCGGATTTACTTTGCACACAATCTAAGCAGAATTATGAAAAAGAAAATTCACTCTACTTGATTTTAAAAAATAAAGTAGAGCTCCTAGAGAGGCGCGGAGCTGATGCCCGTTTCGTTCTAGATAAAGAAATTCCTGGCCTGCAGTCTACAATTGCACAGTTAAGAGTTGATATTCAAGATGCTAAAAAAGAAACTGTATTAAAGAGTCAAGAACTTGACCGTCTTAGCATTTCTATTCAGGAAAAGAGAGAAGAAATTGATAAGCTTGAAGAGAAAAATGGGGCTTGGGAAAATCGTCTTGATGATTTGAATAAAAAAATTATTGAAGCCGAGGACAATTTATTTCTCTTGAATAAAATCAAGAAGCAACGCAATGAAGAGTTGGATGCTGAAATAGCTGATCGACGTCAACGGCAAAAAGAGAGCGAGGAGGCAACCCTTCTTGCTATTGACAAGAAAAAGGCACGTTCGCAAAAAGAAATTGATGTCAATTTGACAAAAGCTAAAGAAAAAGCACTTTTAATTTTAAGCGAAGCTCAATCCAAGGCTGAATCAAAAGTGCAGAGTCTTTTAGCGGAAGCTCAGTATAAATCCGAGCTCGCTGAGCAAAAATGGCAAGAGAGTGAAAAGGAAACAAAGGCATTAAGAAAGCAGACCCAAGATGATTGCGATAAGCTTCAAAAAGAAACACATTTAGAGATCGAAACCCGTCGGCGTAATTTTGACAGTGAAATTGAGGAAGAGAAAGATCAGTTGTTATCAGTTGCCAAACAAAGATCCGAAGAACTGACGACTCAAGCCGAAGAGCAGGCCAAAGAATTAACATCCAATGCCCAACGACAAGCTGATGAGCTGCTCGCTCAAGTGGCACAACAAGCGCATCAACTTAAGACTCAAGCAAAGGAGAAGCTGGAGCAGGAATTGAATGATCAGCGTGAACACGCTGAACAGGAAATCAAAGAAATGCGCACAAATGCGGTCAAACGCTTGGAAGAACAACGTGAAAAATCAGAAATAGAAGATGAGCAGCGCAAAAAAATGCAAGCTATGCGCTTAAGAAAAGATCTGAGCGAGGTTGTGCGTGCCCGATTAAATCCTTTTCTCAAAGATTCTAATAGCATGCAAAGGGTAACAGAAATTGTGAATAAAAGCATTGATGCAGTCTTGCTCGATGAAATTGACGAAGAGTTTCAGAATACTGAAAATTATTCCGATTTTGATCCTAGCCATGCACAAGCGAAGGTTAAGAAATTCTGGTTCGGAGCAGTTGGAACAGGTGCGACTTTATTGAGTCTCTTTTTCCTGATGCCCACTTTCAAGAAGGCAGCAGTTGAGTCGGGCCGGACTCTGGCAACTCATGTTGAAGAGGGAACTCTGAGAGCCATTGAAAAGGCTCAGCAGGAGAACGATTTGAGTAAGGTTTTTGAACCCGAGCAAACTTCGGAATTTAAAGCCACATACACGGAGCGTGTGGTTTATACCCAAGCTTACGTGGCCATTGAGCTGAATCCAGAGTTTCGTGAGCAATGGATTCTTGAACTACAGGATTATTTTGTCCACCCACTGCGCTTAGACGAAAACAATCTAGTACCGTTCATTGCCCTTGAGGCCAATCTTATTAACGAATTAGAAGAGGCGCGAAAAAAGATTAACGGTAATTTTGTGGAAGAGGGGCTTGCACGTATGCGCGAGATCGAAGCCTCTTTTGACAAAAAGATTCGAGAAAATATAAAATCAGAAGATCACTATAAAAAAATTATGACGTTCAAAAAGAATTTCTTTGAATCGAACAGCGGTAAGTTTCGAAACTAAATCCGAAACAATTAGAGCTAAGCCGTTCAATCGGCTCAAGAATTTGACATTGTGGTTTGCGAAAATAGAGCTCAGTCCAATTAATGCAGCGTGTCGCGACAGCTAGGCTTTTGCTTTCTCCTGATCAATGGCTTGCCCACAGGCCTTTTCAAAGCTAATAGAAATTAAGAGCCGTTGGCTTATGGGGAAATCTGGGGGATTTATGGGGAATAAGCGTTTCGTTATTCTGTTATCTATTGTTGTTTTATCCGGGTTTGCATCGGCAGCCTTGCAAGCCCAATCACAAAAGTCGCTCGATCCATATAACAAAAAGTATCTAGAGCTTTTATACAAAAGTCAGCAGTGGCCAGTGGAGCTCGGCGAACTCACTCAAGAAATATTTAGAGAGAAAGCAATCCTCCTTAAATTCCAAGATGAGCAAGCGACCTCTAAGCAAACAGAGCGTCGGCATTGGGGTCAACTCGAAAGTCTCAAAGCACACCTAAAGTTTCTCGAAGATTTGCCAATAGTTGCTGCGGATATTATTCGAAAGGTTCAGCGAGAAGTTGTCGCCAGTGGCGAGTTTTCAGATGTCTCTCAAGTCTCAGTCCAAAGTCTGCTGACTAAAAGTAGCCAACTCACCCAAGAAGTTGATAAAAACAAACAAGCCATTCTAACTAAAACCCAAGAGATCCAGGAGATTGAAGACAGCCCTCGCTATCAAGGCATTCTTCGGACTTTGCAACAGTCCCAATATACTCAAGTTCAAAAAAGTCATGAAGTCGGAAGCAAAGAAGATCAAGTTCGTCGAATTGGTGGAATTATATCCCAATTCGAGTGGCGCCTCAATCAAGCGCGAGACGAAGAAGATCAGGCCCGACGCCAAATTGTCCACATTCGTAATGTGCAAATCCCTCGGGAAGAAACACAGATCCGCCGACTGCGACGAGATTTGCGCAGTTACGAGCAAGAGCGGCCACAACTTCAAAACCAACTGAACCAAGCTCAACTGGATAAAAGGCAAGCTCAACAAGAGCTGCAACAAGAGAAACAGCAATTGGAGAGGCTTGAGAGCCAGCTCCAGTCCCTAAGGGCGCGGTTGCAGGATTTACGACAAAAGCTACAAGCGGCTCAAGATGAAAATGAAAAAGAAAGCATTCAAAATCAGATCAATAAGGTTGAGAGTCAAATTGAGAGTCAACAGACAGATATTCAAAATCAGCGTCAAATAGTTAGGTCAGCCCAGCAGCAATTCAATCAGGCTAAGAAAAAAGCATCACAGTTTGATGACCAGCTCACCCGTTTGGATCGCACCATTCGACAGACTCGAAATGAAATTGGACTGGGTCAACAAAATATTAGACGACTTGAGGATCTAGCTCTTGACTGGAATCGCAAAGCTGGAGAGGCTCAAAATGAGCAGCTAAGCTTAGAGCGTGATATTCGACAAAGCAACAATGAGCTGAATTTTGCACAAAGAGAACTTCAGCAATTAAAATTTGATTTATCTCAATTGACTCAACAGGTGGCTGAGCATCAAAGACAATTGGATGACTATCGATTTGCTTATATTTCACCAATCGAGATGGAAGTTCAGAGTTTACAAAAACAAAATCAAAATTTAGCACAACG
>Ga0066642_10001249_pt1 | contig 11123 bp, 11 predicted proteins | sample CryGeyCG2114_250_2_FD_59510 | JGI IMG/M metagenome (GOLD analysis project Ga0066642, IMG submission 59510) | Groundwater microbial communities from aquifer - Crystal Geyser CG13_big_fil_rev_8/21/14_2.50 | ecosystem: Environmental > Aquatic > Deep subsurface > Groundwater | place: USA: Utah... | reverse complement strand
CAGGCGGCGATCTATTTGCCCAATCTCTGAAGCTTTGCTGTATCAGTCCTTCAACATCCTTGATGAAAAAAGATCTCTTTCAGAGTCTGGGTGGTTTTCGCGAAGACTTTGTGGTTTGTGAAGACTACGACTTATGGTTAAAAATCACGGCTCATCATACGGTTGGATTTGTTCCGGAGCCACTTGTCAAAAAATATGGAGGCCATGAGGATCAACTGTCACGTCGTTATAAGGCCATGGACTACTGGCGTATCTTGTCGATTCACGATCGCTTGCAGTCCCAGGATTTGTGTGAAGAGCAGCAAAAGATAGGTCAGAACGAATTGGAAACAAAAGCCAATATTCTATTAAAAGGCTATCGCAGGCATCATAATTTAGAGAATTATCAAACGATTTTTGACTGTTTATTTGCAAATAAAAAAAGTAGGAATGAAATTTTTTAATAAAAGAATTTCAAAAAGTGCTTTGAAGTCTTTCAATGAGGTTTTTTTCTTTTTAAAACAATCTGTAGAAAAGTGAGCTTTGGTGATGCTCCGGGAAGCTGGATGCGTTTTTTGCCCGCAGGGCAAAAATCCTGGTGAAGGCAGGAGCCTGTCCTCGCAAAAGCTCACTGTTCCACAGATTGGCTACATATTAGAGAAAGAACCATCATGTCTATGAGGACTATCGAGACTCGAACGGAACTTCTGATAGTAGCTCCAGATTGGCAACTAAAAGAAGGACGATAGACGTGTACTTGAAGTATTACGTGCGAAAGACGGTTCATCAAGGAGTGTTAAGACCTTAAGTTAAGGGCAAAAAATCAAAAAAATAGGTATATGACGACGAAACTGAAATTAAAAAGGCAGTGGACCCACATCACAGTACTAAGAGACCGAGTCGACAACATAATAGAACCTAAAGTCAGGCCGATCAAAAAAGAAGCTGCAGTTTGCAAGATATGAAAAAGCAGAAATGTTGAACCAAGGAGAAGTGAAACAAGATGGGAGCCAGCAAAAAGGATCGAAGTGATAAGATTTGTTTTTAAAGGTGATTGGGTGTTTGCTAAAATCCATTGAAAAAGAGCTTGGCGAAATAAAAGCTCTTCAATGATGGGTGCCAGTACAACTAAAGAAAGAACAACTGGCAAAGAGATGGGCGTGTATGGAAACGGAATTTGGAAGAAGCCAAGGACCAGTGCAGAAATGACACCGAAAAGTCCCATGCTGCCGACTAATATTAGGCGAGGTCGAATCTTCCATTTAAAATTTAGCTTTTGTTTCTGAATAAAAATAATGAGAAGTGCACTAGCCAGCATCGAGCCATAGAAAAGAATGGGGAACCAAACATTGAGGAAGGCGAGTATTGAGAGGGCAAGGCAAAGAAGAGCTGCAGTTACTAGCACACTTGTATTGTTTCTCAGATTCCACTCAAATCAAACTACTTTTGCCGCAAAGGCTAGTTAAAGTGTAAGAAAAACCGAGGCACTGGCCATAAGTTGGTGAAAGAATAAATAAGAGCTATTGTTTGCTATCCACCTTTCTCTCAACAAAGTCGCCATTTGCCAGTTTTATTCGTCTAGACTGTTGACAGAGCTAGATCCCTATAATTATAGAAACTTAAAGATGGCACTCTTTTTGTTAGGGTGGTTTCACCGTGGCACTGTGCCAGCAATTCCTTACTGATCCCAATACCCTAGAGTTGGCAGCCGCTAAGCGCTGGGACTAGAATATTTTTCATGAAATGGAGGTGCTTTATCGTGCTCATATTTTGCGTTCTGTTTCAGAAATGAGTACTAAAGTTCAGTCAACTTAAGAACTTAGGTGATCTTTTCCCATTTTGGTTACTGTGTGGCACAGGCTGTGCTTTGTGAGCTACTCACAACAAATTAGTAGCATGGGGTTACTAAATGTTTATTCAAAAACTTTAGGAGGTTACATGAATAAATATAAAAAACTAGCGTCTTTAACGGCGACTGTGGCCATTGTGGGAATGTCCAATGCAGCATTTGCTGACAGTCCGTCGCAAGCGCCATCAAAAGCCATCAGTCTATATTCTTATATTTCTGGTGATGCTCGTATTAATCAAGACGGCGCTAACGCGACGGAAGGCCTTGCAGGTATTGAATTGCAAATGACAGAGCGATTTAAGGCCAACATTGCCGCCCAACTTAAGCATCTAGCTGATGAAGCCGAAGCCGGTGATTTAACTGATGCTGATTGGGAAAAAATTATCAGTGAAGCCAATATCACATTTGATTTATCTCTAGGCAAAGTGGTTGCTGAAATTCAGTTTGGTAAACGTGATCGTTCACCCAGACTTCAGCAAACCTTGTCGAAATTAGATCGAACTGTCGATAGCCCACTGACTCCGCAAGATGATCGTGGAATAATTGGCCTGTGGGTGACTGTCCCCACAGAAATTTTAGGTGAACTTACTTTTACAATCAGTGAAACAGAAGGTGATGATTTTAAAATTAACGACAACCAAATTCGCATGACCGCTTCATTTAAGAAGGCTTTGAGCGATAAACTCACTGTTGTGGGTGCTGTCGGTTTTGAGTCGAATTCAGATGATCCTACTTCTGAATCGGGTTCAAAAGACGGTCAGGCTGTCACTGTTGGTGTGATGTACGATGTGACAGAAAGCCTGACTCTTTATGGTGATGTGATCCATTTTGAGGACTACTCTGGGGTTATTGGCTCGGAGCTTGGTTATAACCTTGGGTTTGATTTTGATGTGTCGGCTAAAACAGTAGCTGGTGCTTCTTATGAGAACTTTAATGACGAAGACAAGCTTTATGCTGGCGTCAGCCACACTCTTCCAAATGGTATGGTGGCTTCTGGTGGTGTCTTCGTTAAAAACGTTGGCAAGTCAAATCAGGATGAGGGAATTGAGGCAATGCTCAGAATCCCTATGACAAAAGTGAAAATTAAGTAATTTATCACTGAAGATATCTTGCTATTTGAGTGGGACCTAGATTAGGTCCCACTTTTTATTTATTTTGAGGACACAGGTATGAGACTGTATGTTTCCCCTCAGGTAAAGGCTTCTGTAGAGTCAGTTTTCTACCTTTGAGTTTGAATTGGTGAGGAAGTAAAATGTCACCATTTGCCAAAGTGATAAGAACACGCGGTTTTGCACCGGGCTTCTTAACATCTTCTGGGGCGCAATCAATATCAATGGAGGTCACTTGTTCTAAAACTTTATGGCCTATATCGCTTAAGATACTTGAATAATTTTTAGAACAAATTGAACCGACAACACCATCACTGAGTTGTGACATAGCATGGTAGGTGTTTCCGACATTTTGAGCACTTTTACAAGATTTGTCGTTTGGTATCCACATAATAGAATGGAAGCTAAACTTTTTTTCGCTTCCAAATTCACGGTTCACCAGCTCAATCAGATTTAAAGGAGAACTTCTGTAAGCATCTTGATGGGTGCAGACGTAGTTGCTGCATTCATCTTCATCACTAATGAGAACCACCTCAAGTGAGGCTCCGGGGCGGAAGAATTCCCTATGAGAAGAACTTAAATGACGTTGCTCAATAGCCCGATAAACTGAACGTATTCCCCTTTCTTCGATGCCTCCGTTGATTCCAACATGAATAGCGCGCGCTAAGAGACGTTGAGCCTCATCATTACTTTGTTGGCGGTTTTTCAAAATAAAATGTTGCCCGTCATCACTGTCAAAGGGACGAAAGCCACCGTCACCCCAGTTGCGAGGTTTAAAGTTAGAGTCGTTGGTGTTTTTAGAGGGATCTGTTGTTGTCATTGCGACTTGCCAGTTTAGGTCTTGGATAATGTTCATAAAGCCCGAAATCCGATTAGCAAGTTGATTTTGCTCGGCGTCCATAGAGCCAGAGTTGTCTACAACAAATAAGATATCGACATCACCTCCATGAGAGCGTACGTCAACAGCTTGAGTTTTGGTAAAAAAGCCATCTGATGACGGAGGAGGAATTTCTTCATCGGTAGTAGGAGGAACTGGAGAGAATGGTCGGTCCGTAGACGCTAGCTCATTAAAGGCCACATCCTCTGAGCACGCCATAAAGCTTACAGAAAGTATTCCCACAATAAGTCCATTGAGGAGTCTTGATAATTGATGAATCACGGATAACCTCCAAAGCTGTGTCAAAATGCGAAGACACTCTTGTTAAAAGACTAATTGAGCAAGAAACGTGCTCAAAGCCTCTGTGGAGGCTAAAAACAGGACTAATGTGCAGGCCCACCTAATCAAGACTTACTCAGACATTAGCCCTTAAGACGTGAGAACTTAAAGCTAGACTTTTATCCTGAATAAAATTCTTGTGCGAAGCTTCCAAAAATTAATTTGAATTTCATTTTTTTTGTCGGACGATTTGACGGTATAGGTTGCAAGCAATATTTAATTTAGTCATTCAGAGTAGATAGAGATTTTGTTAAATAACTTGACGATTACAGGTGGATCTAAGATTTAAAAGAGAGTTTTTTCCCAAAAAAATGTATTCAATGATTTAGTTTGAGACGGACTGTGGGTGGCCTTATCTCACTTATTTTCGGATTGGAATCTTTAAGTAGCAGACCTCATTCTCCTCTGGTTTGGGTAAATGACCAGCATCGATATTAATTTGAACGCTGGGTAAGAGTAAACGGGGAGCCGATAATGTGGAATCACGCTTGTTGCGGAACTCAACAAACTGTTCTCGAGTAGTGTCGTAGCGGAGTTGAATATTCAAAGCCTTTTCTTCACCAATTGTGCTTTCAAATTTTAACTCTCGATTGTTTGGCATATAGTCGTGACCAACAAACACTTTGTAGTCATCGGGCAGCTTGTAAAGTTTTTCGTGAACGGAAGTGTAAAGGTCATCGGCACTCCCAGCAGGAAAATCACAACGACCAGTTCCATAGTCAGGCATAAAAAGAGCGTCACCAGTGAAAACAGAATTGCCAATGACATAAGAGGCGCAGGCAGGGGTGTGGCCCGGCGTGTAGATTGTGTCAATCTCTAATGTACCGGCTTTGAATATTTCGCCCTCTCGAATCAATTGATCAAACTGACTCCCATCGGTCTGAAAGTCTTTATTCAGGTTAAAAACACCCTTGAAGACTTCTTGCACGGCCGTGATATTGGCACCAATTGTGACTTTGGCATGGGGCCAATATTCTTTTAAAATCTGCGATCCACTAACATGATCGGCATGAGCATGGGTTTCCAGAATGTAGTGGACCTTGAGTTGCTTTTCCTTTACAAAAGCGACCACTTTCTCCGCAGAGTGAGTGGATAGTTTGGAGGCGGCGGGGTCGTAATCCCAGACGGGATCAATCACAACGGCATCATGGCTGTTTTCATCGAACACCACGTAGGTGAGTGTCCAGGTGTCTCTATCAAAAAAGGTTTCCACAGTGGGTTTCATAGGGGCCTCCATATTAAATCCCATGCTTCATTCTATTTCTATTGCGGACTCTTTGTTATGTGCCAGAACATACTTAACTCCCTTTTCTACTAAAATGGGAAATTTATAAAAAGCTGCAACCATTGTTCATACTTCATTTTTTCGGGGAGTTTAGTCAATGTGTAGGTATGGAAAAGGAGAAGTCTGGCGTAGGGGAGAGTGTAGTGCAATCCGATTCCAGTGCGATTCTCACTTAATGCGCTGACAAATCGATCTTGTCCATTTGGGATATAAAAAGATTCGTGGTAAAGGCTTGGGCCAAAGGCCTTTTTAGGAAGAATATGGAATTGGACACGAAGACGAAATCGCAAGTATAGGTTATTATCACTATTGAAATGACGCTCCTCAACTCCCAAGCGGATGGAACTTGCAAGAATATCATCGTCCAAAAGTTTTATATTCCGGTCTGCGTACTGATGCAGCCGCCTCTCGCTGTTGCCGCTTTGGGAATCAAAATAAGCCCCCCCAAATGTGATCTGCCAACTGTCGACAGGTATCCTGTAGTGCAGGCGGTAAAGGTTTAGAAGTCTTTTGCTGTAAAGGTCGGCGCGATCTCGTCGATGAAAATTGAGGGAAAGTTGGTGTTGATTGGACAATTGGTGATCGGCCTGTAGGCTTAACCACTGCTGATCCACAGCATAAGCTTTAATTCCGGCAAAGACCAATGTTAGAATTTGTAGAATCCAAATTGGGAAACTATTAAATCGCCAACCTCTTATTTTCATAATCAAAGTATAACTGGATCGAGTCTATGTGACTATGGCCTGGCGCATATTTGTTGAGATTGTGAAGAAATAGCTTTAGCGTAAACCTATGTTTCATCACTTATGGCAAGACCTTCCCACACAAGTCCACGACGAATTTGAGGCCAGCTCACGTATCCTTACAAAGAAACGAGGCGAATTCATATATCAAGAGGGAGATCAGCCCGATGGCCTTTATTTTCTCGACGAGGGTCTAGTCGGACTCTTATTAGTGGGTGCTGCATCTGGGAAAGAGCATTTGTTGCGATTCTTTCGGAAAGGTCAATTTTTTGGACATCGTTCGCTTTTTGCACAAGAAGGCTACCACGGTTCGACTGTGGCCCTTGAAACTTCGAGCATCAAAGTGGTTCCTAAATCTGTGATACTAGGTGCTTTAGATCGGTTTCCAGTCCTCTACAAAGAATTAACTCTTGTTTTATCCAAACAGTTGCGCCGCTGTGAAGTGCAGCATGTGATGATTCTCGAGAATCAAATCCTCTCTCGCACGGCTCAGGCTCTGATCTATCTAAAAGATCTGCATCCTGATCATATGTGGACTAGACAGGAGATTGCCAATTTTTGTGCCAGTACAACATCCACCATTATTAAGGCTCTGGCGGAGTTAGAGTCCATGGGCCTCATCGGTCAACAGGGGCGAAAGATCGAGATTTTAGATCGTGAAGCTCTTTTCAATTTACAAGACTTGGAACACTAATATTTGTTTAATATGTGCTAGCACATCATTAACGTCACAAACTCATGTCATTCTCACATTATGATGATAGGTAGAGTCATTTGAATCATCAATTGGCTGGAGAGGGACTTTCGCATATTAATAAGAGATTTTAAAATAAGGGAGAAGCCATGTTGAATCACATTATCTTTCAACAATTGTTTGAAGCGCAATCTTCAACCTACAGCTACCTCATCGCGGATCCGATTTCCAAGGCGGCGGCTCTCATCGACCCAGTTCTTGAAACAGTAGATCGAGACTTGAGCTTGATCAAAGATATGGACCTGCAATTAATTTATGTTCTGGAAACCCATATTCACGCCGACCATATAACGGGCGCCGGACAAATTCGCAAACGTCTTGACACACAAATTGGAGTGAGCCACAGGGCGGGAGCCAGCTGTGCCGACATTCAACTTGAGGATGGACAAAGCCTTGCTTTGGGGGATAAGAAAATCCAAGTCCTAGAAACTCCAGGACACACCAACACTTGTTTGAGCTTTTATTTTGAAGGCTGTGTCTTCACTGGCGATGCTCTCCTTATTCGCGGTTCGGGGCGTACCGATTTCCAGGAAGGATCGGCTGAAACACTTTATCAAAGTGTCACGCAAAAGTTATTTCAACTTCCAGAAGAAACTCTCGTTTATCCTGGTCACGATTACAGAGGACTTACCTCGTCCACTGTTGCCCTTGAAAAGAAATTGAATCCGCGCTTGGGTGGCGGTCGTAGTCAATCTGAGTTTGTGAAAATTATGTCCGAGCTTAAGCTCGCTCAACCTAAGAAACTAGATCAAGCTGTAAAAGCCAACTTGCAGTGTGGCTTAGGCGTTGACAATCGGTCGTTGCGCCCACAAGTGGTGGATGGGATACCCGAAGTGTCCGTTGAAGATGTTCATCTTCAAATGAAAAGCGTGCGTTTAATTGATGTGCGCCGCCCGGATGAATTTGATGGTGAGTTGCACCACATACCAGGTGCGGAGTTGGTGACACTGGGCGAAGATTTGGAGAAGTTTCTAGAACAAGAAGATCGCGAGCAAGAAATGGTTTTCATCTGCCGTAGCGGAGGGCGCTCCGGCCAAGCTACTGCAAAGAGTATTGAAATGGGATTCACCAAAACAGTCAATATGGTGGGTGGCATGTTGCGCTGGAATCAGGCAAACCTACCCGTTGAATAGCTAATAAAATGAAGATTAAGTTGGAGAGATAACGATGTATAACGAATGGATCTTTGCAGGGATTGGCGGTCTTTTAATAGGACTGTCTGTGTCGTTGATGTTGTTCTGGAATGGACGAGTCACAGGTATTAGCGGAATCGTAAATGGAGTGCTCACCCCTCAAAAAGGAGACACCCGCTGGCGCATTCTCTTTGTGGTGGGCCTTCTTCTTGGTGGCCTCATTGTGGGACAATTTAAGGCGGATGCATTCGCCGACAATGTGCAGTCCTCAGATTGGACTTTAGTGATTGCAGGGCTCTTGGTGGGATTTGGAACGATCATGGGAAGTGGCTGTACCAGTGGGCATGGTGTCTGCGGGATCAGTCGTATGTCGCCACGCTCTCTTGTCGCCACAGTCACTTTTATGGCCGCTGGTATTTTAGCAGTCTGGATCTTTCGTGCTCTAGGGGTGATCTCATGAGCTTTAAAAATAATTTAGCTTCGCTTGTTGTGGGTTTTATATTTGGATTGGGCTTAGCTATTTCGGGTATGACCCAGCCAGCCAAAGTCATTGGTTTTCTAGACATCTTTGGCCAGTGGGATCCCTCGCTCCTTTTTGTGATGGGGGGTTCGGTATTGGTACACTTTTTCACCTATCGCTTGATTCGCAAGCGCAATAGTCCTCTGTTGAGCTCCGAGTGGCATTTGCCAACTAAAACAGAAGTCACTCCCGCCCTCATGATTGGTGCAATTCTTTTCGGTGTGGGTTGGGGATTGGGGGGCTACTGTCCTGGGCCCGCAATAACCTCACTTATGAGCTTTAGTCCACGCCCGTTTATTTTTGTGGTGAGTATGTTAGTTGGAATGGTGTTATTCAAATTTTACGATAAAAAAAAGAAAGTAAGGCGGTAGATCATGGAAATTTTAGGCTATCTTGCCACAATATTCATGGGTCTTTCTCTAGGGATGATTGGGGGAGGTGGCTCTATTCTCATCGTACCCATTCTCGTGTATCTGTTTTCTGTGAATCCTGTTTTAGCGACGGCTTATTCCCTATTCATCGTAGGTCTGACATCCCTTGTGGGTGGTTTGTCCTATCTTAAAAAAGGCGAAGTGGATCTGAGAACAGGTCTTATTTTTGCCACTCCCAGTTTTGTTGGCGTCTATGCGACACGTGCCTTTGTTGTTCCTGCTTTACCAGATCATATTTTTTCTGCTGGTGACATAGTCGTGTCAAAGGCTCTGCTTATTATGCTTGTTTTTGCAGTGCTAATGGTTGTGGCCTCTGTTTCCATGATTAAAAAGAAGAAAACTGTAACTCAGAAAACGGACTTGTCCCCCTTTTCTCGCTACGCACTTATTGGCCTCGAGGGGCTTGTAGTGGGCAGTATTACTGGCTTTGTGGGTGCTGGTGGAGGGTTTCTCATCATACCCGCCCTCGTGATTATTGTTGGGCTTCCTATGAAGATCGCTGTGGGGACCTCACTCTTGATCATTGCATCCAAATCCTTGCTAGGTTTTATTGGCGATGTTCAAAGGCAGCCCGCAATGGACTGGACTTTGCTTATCTCCTTATCTGCTATTGCCGTCTTGGGTATTTTTATCGGTATGGCCTTATCAAGCAAAGTGTCAGAGCAGACCCTTAAAAAAGGCTTTGGCTGGTTTGTGTTGCTCATGGGATCTTTTATCCTAGTGGATCAATTGTTTAAGCTCTAAAAATAAATAAAGGTGGTTGATATGAAAAAGAATATTGTGATTGTAGGAGGTGGAACCGGGGGACTCTCTGTTATGCGCAACCTACATCGAAAACGCAAGGATGTTCAGCTGACCATCGTTGAGCCCAGCGAAAAGCACTACTATCAACCCCTGTGGACCCTAGTTGGAGCCGGAATCCTTCCTTTTGAAAAAAGTGTTCGAAATTTCAAAGACTATATTCCAAGTGATGTGCGCTGGGTGAAAGACAAAGTGGCTCAATTTCAACCCGAGTCCAACCAACTCATCAGCGAAGGAGGAGAGACCTTCTCTTATGATTACTTAGTTGTCGCAGCGGGAATACAATTAGATTGGAACAAGGTCGAAGGGCTTGCAGAAAACTTGGGGAAAAACGGGGTTTGTTCTAACTATTCAAAAGATCATGTCAACTACACATGGGAGGTCATGAATCACATTCGAGGGGGGCGAGCTCTTTTTACTTTTCCAAACACCCCGATAAAATGTGCGGGAGCTCCGCAAAAAGTCATGTACTTGGCCGAAGAGACATTCCGAAACAATAAAATTCGCGAGAGGGTCGAGGTGAAGTTCATATCGGCCGGCACCTCCATTTTTGGCATAGCCAAGTATAGGGCTTTTCTTGAGAAGTTGGTTCTGAAAAGAAACATCAATACTCTTTTCCAACACAATCTTATTAAGATTGATGGAGTTAAGAAAATAGCCACTTTTAAAAATGTGGAAACTGGAGCCGAACTCGAAGAGGCTTTTGACATGTTACACGTCACTCCTCCCATGTCAGCACCTGAGTTCATTAAGAAAAGTCCTCTTGCTAACGATGCGGGCTGGGTGGATGTGGACAGATTCACCACTCGTCACAACCGTTTCTCTAACATCTTTTCTATTGGAGATGCCAGCAGTCTGCCTAATTCCAAAACCGGTGCGGCCATTCGTAAGCAAGGTCCTGTTCTCGTCAGTCACTTGCTAGCTGACATCGATCAGAAGAAATCCAATCAGAAATACGACGGTTATGCCTCCTGTCCTTTGGTGACTAGTCGATCGACCTGCGTGTTGGCAGAATTTGATTATGACGGAAACCCGGCAGAAACCTTTCCCTTTAATCAGGCAAAAGAGCGCTACAGTATGTATTTGTTAAAAAAGATTTTTATCCCCTTCATGTACTGGAATCTGATGATGAGGGGCTATTTTTAACAAGATTTCTTTTATCAAAAGGCTTACAAGCTGGTCTGCTTTCTGAAGACATTCCAGATTACATATTCAAAATTTAAAGTGGATGCCGTAGAATTATCTCAAGTTTTGGGTGGGGACGCAGTGCTTCTGCAAAAAGAAGCAGGTACTTTTGGCGCAG
>Ga0066642_10001198_pt1 | contig 11343 bp, 15 predicted proteins | sample CryGeyCG2114_250_2_FD_59510 | JGI IMG/M metagenome (GOLD analysis project Ga0066642, IMG submission 59510) | Groundwater microbial communities from aquifer - Crystal Geyser CG13_big_fil_rev_8/21/14_2.50 | ecosystem: Environmental > Aquatic > Deep subsurface > Groundwater | place: USA: Utah... | reverse complement strand
AATCCCAGACTCAAGATCAGCACGCAAACTGTAAGTATTTGACGAAATTTCATAATAGTTGAATAAGATTCATCGTCTTCGAAAAAGGTGCAATTATTTTAGATGATAAATAAAGGTCAATTCTGACTTATCAAGTGTTTTATTGATATTTATACTTATAAATCATTTTCTGGCAGGCGTCTAGCTTCTAATTGACTGGCTCGGGTAGGAAATTTCCAGAATAACAACATCACCGTTGGCAATAAACGGGCCATGAATTTCACCTGGCGGTCGACTTGCGTAATGTCCTGGTTCTAACCAGATGTCAAAAGCTTCGTCGTACAATCTTCCAGAAACGACGAATATTTCCTCAGGATAAGTATGGCTTTTCGGACCAAATGATTTGCTGGAATATCCACTTTTGAATCGGGTCAATCTTGTGTAGTCACCCGTTTGCGGATCTTCAGCTAGCGTTAACTGGGAAAGGTTGCCCTCGGAACCCTCAATAATTTCCCAGTCATCATAATTTTTAATGGAAAGTGGATTCCAATAGGCTTGGATCGATTTCATTTTGTTAATTTCTCACATAGCCAGTTGTTTCTGGTAATTTAATTTTATTTCTCTTGAATTGCAAATATACCCTGGCACGCTTAATTTATTTGTAAATAGTGTTTGTTGCCCTTGAAAAATATCGGCAAGGGGGAATAATATATTTAAAATTACATTGTTGGATTTAATAACGTGGAGCATAATGCTATCCAGGCTTTGTTTGAAAATTACATATTCCGATATTTTTTAGATTGGCAAATGTAGTTGCAGTTTCCCTACATTTTTGAAATTTGTAAAAGTTTGGCTATTCTATTTTACCGAGACCGCTCTATGAAGAAATATCTTCCGATAATTGGAACCTCTATTGTAATTTTTTTATTGGATTTAGCTATCCCCTTGGGTGTTGCTGGCGGGGTTCCTTACATTCTTCCTGTGATTCTCTCCTATAGGTTGGAAAATAAAAGGGCTATCTATTTTTTCGCTGTTTTAGGTTCTGTCTTAACTGTTCTGGCATTTTTCTTATCTCCTCCCGGTGGTGAATTGTGGAAGGTTATCAGCAATCGTATGCTGGCATTGTTTGCGATCTGGGTTGTTGCTATTTCCTGTCTTAAAAACCAAACAAAGAAAGATAAATTGCACATTCTGACAGAGGCCATCAATCAAAGCCCGAACTCTGTTGCGTTGACTGACAAAGATGGAAAAATTGAATATGTCAACCGTGCTTTCATTCAGAAGTCCGGATACAGGGAAGATGAATTGATTGGTAATAATCCAAGGATATTAAAGTCGGGAAAAAACTCAGCGGACTTTTATCGCGACCTTTGGATTACCATATCTTCAGGCAATATTTGGACTGGAAACATTATCAATCGTAGAAAAAACGGTACGTTTTATTTGGAATATCTGCAGATATCCCCACTTAAAAATGCGATTGGAGAAATCAGTCATTATTTTTCTTTACGTTTGCTGGACAAGCAACTTGAGCTTGGAGAAAAGGATATGAATAAGTTGACTCATACCCTGGACCAGCTTCCTCAGGCAGTATTGATGACCGATCGCGATGGATTCATTACTTTTGCCAATCCTTCTTTTGAAAGAATTACAGGTTATTCCTTGAACGAAGTTGTTGGAATGAATCCCAATATTTTAAAGTCAGGCAAACAGACGCCTGAATTTTATGAAAAGCTATGGTCATGTATTACGAGTGGCAGATCGTGGCGTGGGGAGCTTTATAATAAAAATAAAAAAGGAGAATTTTACTGGGAATCTGTTGTTATCAGCCCTGTTCGCAACGATAAAATGCAAATATCTCATTTCATTGCGTTACGTGATGATATCACTCAGGAAAAAGAGAAAGATTTGCAACTGATGCAAATCCAAAAACAAGTGATGGCTTCCGAAAAATTGGCCGCAGTGGGTCAGCTTGTGGCGGGTGTCAGTCATGAAGTTCTGAATCCTGTAAATATTATTTCTGTACACAATCAGTTGTTACAAAGAAAAAATAAAGATAATCCAGAACTGCAGAAATTTTGCTCCAGTCTGACACATGAAGTAAATCGCATCCAGAAAATTATAAGTTCACTCTTGGCATTTTCAAGAATGAATAGTGTGAAATTTGAGCAGGGTGATTTTATAAGTGATGTAGAGAACTTATTGAACCTGGTTGAAGAAGAATACAAGTTGGACAAAATTGAGATTGTAAGACAGTGGTGTGATGAAGCCTTCACAGTATCCTATGATAAAGATAAGATTCGACAGGTGTATTTGAATTTAATCCATAACGCCAAATATGCGATGCCAGCAGGCGGCACGATTACTGTCGGTTGCAAACCCATCGAAGTCGAAGGTAAAAACTTTTTAGAATTGATATTTTCTGACACGGGAGTGGGAATCAGTAAAGAGATTCAATCAAAAGTATTTGATCCTTTTTTCACCACAAAGCCGGAGGGAGAGGGCACTGGTATGGGGTTATCCGTAATACATGGGATCATTGAGGAGCATGGTGGAAGTATTTCCGTTGCAAGTGAAGAGGGCAAAGGGACAACCTTTACTATGAGATTGCCGATGCTTTAGTCCCAGTTCTCGGGGATGCGGGATTCTTTGACTTTGCAGTAAAGCTATAATCACTGGACGATCTGTTTATATTGGAGTGGACCGACTTTGGATTTCCGAAATTTTTTCAATCAATAGACGCGGATTTTTTAAAAAATCGTCAATTAAAATAGTTTTTACACAGGCTATTGCTTCCAGTCCATCTATCAGTGGGCGAGCCTGAGATCCATCACGTAATAGAATAATGGGTCTTCCCATGCTGGATGCCCAACCAAGTTCCACACAGGTTCCATCTGTCCTGAGTATTTCTCCATTCTGATCCGGTAGAAACGCCACAAAAATGTCGCAACTTTTCATCCATGCATAATCCCTTAGGGTGATTGCCTGAGATTGTCCTGTAATATCCACCGTCCCAAAATTTTCAACTCGGTGAGCCGAATGTACGGTCATCCCTTCAGCTTCCAAAACTTGAATGACCTGCTCTAAATCCAGTTTTAGCTTGGGGTGATAGCCATTTTGATTGGATCGGGCAAAGGTAATGGGTCCACCCACAAATACCACCCGTTGTGAATGTTTGGACAAAGAATTTCTCCTGTAAAAATAATCTAAAAACTATGGCTCAATTATAACATTGCTCTGAACGGGGAAAAGAGAAAACAAGGACAAGTTCAAATACCTGTTTTGTTTGTGCATTTTAGATAGTCTTTTCCCTTTTATTCTATTTATTTTTCTGTAAAATTGATGGTTTTATTGTTGGATGCTTTATTTTTCAAACATTTTAGTTGGGAAGTCTGTCTATTTCCTGATTTGAATATTTTTAGCGAATACATTATTTTTCGCTGGTAATGTTTAATTGAAGTTATATTTTTGGGATTTTTATGAAAATTGAAGATGTTGAAGTCCGTGAAATCACAGCCAAAGTAGGTTCGCCCGTTTATGTATACAGCATGAAATATTTACGCGATGCCATTGCCGAAATTAAAGCATTGGCACCTGTAACTCGTTATGCAATGAAAGCTTGCTCCAATGGTCATATCCTTAAGGAGATGAAGGCACATGGGATTCATATCGATGCGGTGAGTATCTTTGAAGTAGAACGCGCGATGCGTGCCGGATTCGAACCAGAAGAAATTTGTTTCACAAGTGATGTGTTCTTTAATACCAGCGATGTTGATTTTTGTTTGGACAATGGAATTTACGTCAATTGTGGTTCGCTTGGAATGGTGGAAGAGTACGGAAAAATTGCACGTGATCGCAAACAAGGAACGCAGAGAATCTCAATTCGTATCAACCCTGGAGAAGGGGCCGGACACTCAAAAAAGACCAATACAGGGGGCCCTTACAGCAAACACGGCATCTGGCATGAAAATCTGGACGAAGTAAAGGCAATCGCAAAGGAATACAATTTAGTGATCGATGGAGTTCATATGCACATTGGTTCTGGTGGCGATATGGAACACCTTCAGCGCATCACTGGAAAGTTGGTCGAATTTGCAAAGCAATTTGACAAGGTGAAAATTATCAATTTTGGAGGTGGGTTGCCTTATCAATACGACCCGAGTCTGCCACAGGCCGATATTTCGGGTTATCGTGCGATTCTTGAGGAAAGAACCGAACGTTTGAGCAAACATTTTGGTCGCAGAATCACTTGTGAAATTGAGCCTGGCAGACGTTTTGTGGCAGGGTGCGGTTACTTACTAGGAGAAGTTCGTGCGCTGAATCACACTTTCGACGAAGAAGGCAAGCGTTTGGATTATGTTTTGACAAATATCGGGTTTTGCCATCTATTGCGTCCCATGGCTTACGGTTCGTATCATCCCATCTGGTTTGATGACGATGTTTTGGGTGAGGAAAAAGATTTGATTGTGGCGGGACCGGTTTGCGAATCAGGCGATGTTTTGACTCAAAAAAATGACGAACCTGTGCCACGTAAACTGCCCATGCCCAAAGTCGGGTCCACAGTCATTGTTGGCGGTGCAGGTGCGTATGGGTATTCGATGTCGTCTAATTATAATACACAGCCACTTATTGCAGAGGTGATTGTGGATGGCGACCATTGGGAAGTGGTTCGCCGCAGACAAAATCTGGATGATATTTTAAGAGAAGAAATCACGACCAATGCGTAACGGGCTTGTTCAATCACTCAAATAAAACATCTATTTTTTGAGCCATTTGAACATCGGCCAGGGTGACACCACCGGCTGAGTGTGTCCAGTATCGTACAGTGATGCGCTTGTAGTTTATGAAAATATCAGGGTGATGATTGTTGTCTTCGGCCATTTGAGCTACTTTTTGTACAAATTCGATGCCTTCCATGAATTTTTTTGCATGGTGAACCCGCTCAATAAACTTAATCCCTTTTTCATTGACTCCAGATTTCCATTTTGGAATCATTTGGTTTATATTTATTGACAACTCTTCAGGGCTGAGGGATTTTTTTTCAAGCATTTGTCTTTTTCCTTTAATAAAAATTCTATATGGTTTAGAATTTGAATAACTATTTTACACTTTTATGCCAATTAAAAGGGTAAAATGAACATTTATGGTATCATTAGAAACGAATAGTTGCCGACATTATTGAACTTTCTATGGTGTTTGTATAATTACTCATATCAATTGTTGACATCAATATGGATTTAAAAAACGCTTATGGAAAATGAAACACAGTGGGTAAAAGAAATACTTCGTAAAATTGATATATTTACCACTCTGGAAGATGATGAATTGGAAGATCTGGTCGCTCAAATGGCTTACTATCAATTTAAAAAAGGGCAGACCATCATCAAACAGGGTGAACCTTCCGATTTCTTTTTTGTTGTCCATGAGGGCGTTGTCAAAGTACTTGTGAAAAAGTTCCTGATGAATAAGGAAGTGAATACTTTGACGTCGGGAGATTTTTTTGGGGAGATGGCACTTTTGACTCACTCCAAAAGACGCGCCACTTTGGTCGCGCAGGAAACTACATCCTGTTTTGTTTTGTTCAAATCAAGCTTCCAATACACGGTCAATAAAAATCCTTTCTTCAAAACCCGTATGCAGGCCATTGTCAAGGAAAGATCCAAGCAGTTGAATAAAGCTTAAGACTCCTGCCTTCTTTGAGAAGAAATTTGCTCTAATTTTTTTCGCAATGTTATGGGATGAACTTTGTATACGAAGGCCTGCTCGCCGTTGATTTTTACGACGGGGATTTTCTCGCAATATTCTTCGTACAGTTGCGGGTTTGACTCGATATCTATCAATACAACGTTGCAGTTAAAATCCTTTGACGTTTGATCCACGATTTCTTTAGCAATGTCGCAGAGGCTACAATCGGTTTTGCTAAAAATCTCCAGGGTTATGGGAGTCTCGTTGGTTTGTTTCATCACATTGTATGAGACATGGTGGTCACAGAGCCCCAAATGATGAGACCCGCGAGCAACACGATAAAACCAACCAACAATGCCATTGCTATAGGTCGTCGTTTCCAATAGGTTTCACTGCTTCTGTCGACAAAGGGAATGGAAGCCAATCCCAGGCCTATGACAAAAGGTGCGGCGATCAAGGATGGAACCCAAAGATTTTCAAGCGCATAAATCCAGACAAATTGCCATGGCGGTTTGGTGACTTCCAGGCCCAGGATGGGTTGTTCTCCTAAAGGGGGGGCAATCAATGTCGCCAATAAAAAAATCACTGCAATGATTCCAATTCCTGCGCGTTGCAGATAGAGGATATGATGGGTGAAAGGGATCGCTTCTATAGACGCTTTTTCTCCCGGCTCCCGTGATGGGGGTATCGGTGACAGCTTATGGTATTTGACATAAAAAAGGTGCAAGCCTAAAGCCAGCATGGTGACGAGCGGAAGTAGCGAGATATGGGCCATATAAACTCGCGTGAGCAAAGGCACACCCGGTGTGAATTTTTCGGTGAGCGGCAAGCCCAGGATGCCCATTTCTCCGGTAACCCAGACAAAATGATCGAGTGCCTCGTAAGCTTCCTGATCCCATTTTAAAACAGTTCCGGTAAACAGCAAACCCACCATCAAGCCCAACAGGGCCACTCCAACCAACCAGTTAATTTCTCTGGGTTTTTTATAGGATGCGGTAACGAAAACACGAATCATGTGCAGGAAAATCGTAACACTCAGAACTTCACCTGCCCAAAAGTGTACGCCGCGTAGAAACCATCCTAAATAAATCTGGTCCATTAGGTAATGAACACTGCTGTTCGCTCGTTCAGGATCGGGAATAAAAAATTGTGCCAGGAGAATTCCACTGATGACAAGGAGACCGAAAGATGCCGCCGTCATGCCTCCTAAGGAATAGGGAATGCTGTTTGAATGGGCAGGTACCGGGTACTCTAAAAGCTGGAGACCCAGTCGCTCTTTGAGGATGTTGCTTATTTTTGACATGAAGGTATATTTCCTGGATTCTTATTTTCCAGACGGTTTGCGAACCAAAAAAGCAAACAGTCCGGCAGATAATAAAGTCATTCCCCAAGCCACACCATACCCGCTTCTATCCGATGAATTCCATTCACGTTTTGCATGCACGACTTTGGGCATGGCTTCATGTCCTTCATGTGACATACCCGTCATACCAGGCATGTCAGGCATAATCATGTCTTCTCGTCCAAATAAATCTTTCGCTCCCGGTAATGACAATGATTCCGCATGGTCTGGCTTGTCGATGGTGTAAATGGAATCCGTTGGATCTGTAGCTTCAGGTTCCATCACAACAGGAGCTTCTTTTTTATGGCCACTGTGTGCCAGAGAAAATTGAGGGGATGCTATTGTCATGAAAACAAGCCCGCACAAAATCGAAAAGATTGGAGGAGTTTTTATCATCAGGTGCCTTTTATCAATTGAGCAAAAGCTTCCATGTACTCATCGGTGGCCCAGTTGTCGGGTCCGACTGCCTTGAATCGAATGATGCCTTCTTTATCGACGATGAAAGTTTCGGGAACACCGGTGGTTTTGTAGAGTTTTTTAGCAATTTCTTCTTTCGGATCGAGTACAACCGGAAACGTCAGCTTGTATTCCTTCATAAATGGTTCGATCAAACTTTGGTCCTTGTCGACACTGATGGTCAACATCTCAAAATCAAAATCCTTGAAACGTTGATAAAGTTTCTCCATAGAAGGCATTTCAACCTTACACGTTCCACACCAGGTGGCCCAGAAGTTGATAAAAACAACTTTTCCCCGATAGTCCGAAAGTTTGATATTTCCTCCCTTAAGAGAGGGAGCTGAAAAAGAGGGGGCAAGGAATGCCTCTGCTGGATACTCTACCTTGAAGGGTTCCAGTTCAACTTTGTTTAAAAAGGTGAAGAAAATCCAAACCATAGAGCCCGTTAATAGAGCGTAGGGAATATAGTTTTGAAAAGGTCTGTTCGTGTTTTCAGAGTTCATTAATTAGATCCGGCGTGGTTGGTAAGGTCTGTAAAATTTATCGTCTATTCTGGTGACGATTTCGTCCAGTGTCTTGCCTTGATTGTAAAGTTCATAAGAATAAAATACTTCGTTGAGACAAATACTGCATTTTGCACCATGTTTGCTAGTGTAACAGGTGAGCAGGTTTTTGTGATTGTGTTCTTTTTTGCAGTAGCAGTAGCAGAACTGGCTATCGAGTACTTTGGGAATTTCCTGGGCAATGCTGTAAGCCTGAGAAACTTTTCCCGTGAATATAGCGGGGGAGAGTATGGGCCGTGTTTCTATCAAATTGCCGGTAGCAGGTGCAACCGGCGTTCTTTTGCGTGATGATTGGAAGGCCCAGAGCAGTCCTCCCGCCAAAAATAAAGCCGATGCGCCAAGAGCCGGTTTTTTTAAAGCGGATTTTTTCCCACTCGAATTTTTTATAGTAGAAGATTGTTTTTTAGAACCGGATTTTTTTTTTTGAGTCATGGGTCAAAAGGGGATAATTTCAAAATTATTAGTAGAGTCTGTATTTCATTATATTTACTGTGCAGACGGGTTTCAAGTAGAGATGCTGGAAGTTTCTTCGATTACCGGATGGACAAATACCATTTGCTCAATATCCGAGGTGGAAATTTTAGCAGGAACAAACAGACTATCAATATATTTCGGGCCGTAGTAAAAGCAATGCCCTCTTTTTCCCAGCGTCGGGCTGAAGTGATGGCTTCTTCTTTCAGTAGGACGGTTTGCCCTTTTTTTTGCAGGCGTCTATAGAATTCAAGGTCCTCACAGATAGGCAGCGATGAGTAACCTTTAATTTCTTCAAAAACTTTACGGCGAACAAAAATGGCCTGATCGCCATAGACCAAACCAAAATATTTGGCTCGCAAGGTGGCTGAGAAAGCAATGAATTTCAAAGCTGAGCTGTTTGAATCGATTTTAAGTCCAAACGCTCCGCCTGCAATATGTTCATTCACCATAACGCGGAGCATGGAGTGATAACCTTCCTTGCTAATGAGGCTGTCTGCATGCAGGAAAACAAGCAAATCGCCTTCGGCCGATTGTGCACCGGCGTTCATTTGTGCCGCTCTGCCAGGGGACGATGTAACAGTTTTGTCCGCCAAATGTTTTGCGATCATTTGAGTGTTATCCTGACTTTCCCCATCAACGACAATGATTTCATGGGGAGCTAATTCTCTGATGTTTTTGAGATTTTCTACCAAAACTCCCGCTTCATTCAGAGCGGGTATGATGACCGAGACTTTCATAATGCAAGAGTATCGAAAAATAAGCGTTGTTGTTTGCCAAGTTGGAAACGAATAAGATAAACTGTATTGTGATTTGATTCTTTATGCATCACTCCGTTTGCTGTTTGTCACTTGTAGCCACACACTATAAATAAGCGAGAATTTCAGATGAGTGTTGTATATTCAGAGTCCTTTTCCTTACGTTACATTGGATAGAAAATTTCACAAAATATTTCCTGTTTAAGAGTAGCGTTTTCTATCGTAAAATAGTCAATTTTTTATTAATGACATGCCATTGGATTGGCTGAAAAACAGATATGCTGGCACACTTTATAGATTCTAAATCTTTTCAATGCGGTTACTTTGATGATCGCATGTCCCTTTTTGAAGAATACCTTTTAGAGGATATCTCCGAGATTGAATTCGACTATCTTTTAGCGCATGGGATGCGTCATTTTGGAGATTATTATTTTCGTCCAAGGTGTAAAAACTGTTACCGCTGTATTCCAATACGTGTCCGGGTCCCCGATTTTAAAATCACCCGCAGTCAAAAACGAGCACTCAAGGCCTGCAAAGAAGTTAGCGTAAGGATAGGTCCTCCTGAATTCTCTGAAGAGAAGTTTGTACTATATCTGGAGCACAAAAAGAGGTTTCAATCTCTGGTAGACGATGTGGAAGACCAGAAAAACTTTCGTATGTCTTTTTACTCCAAAAGTGCGTTCGGGATTGAATTTGAATATTACGTTGATGGACAGCTGGCGGGAATTGCGTTAGGAGATATCACGCAAAATGCATTTTCAGCAATCTACACTTTTTATTCAAGCACGGCCGAAAAAATCAGCTTGGGTACGTTCTCTGTGATTCGGCAATTGCAGTTCTGCCTGGAGCACAAGATCAAGTATTTTTATCTCGGTTACTATATTTCAGAGAATAAATCACTCATGTACAAAGCTAGTTTTCGTCCAAATGAGGTCTATCTTGATGGTATTTGGCGGCCCTTTAGAAATTCCAAAGGTGACAAACTGGTTGCCGATACACAATTGGCCTGGAAAAACAGCGAATTTCTGGTTCGAGCGGCTCCCAAGATTGACTAGGCATCGGGATTGGCTTGACGAAAGTCCGTTTCCGGATCTAAATGATCTCGAAGAAGATCAAATAAAGCCAGGTAACGAGAATGACGTTAAAAGCAACGCCCACATGAAAGATGATGTTGAAGAATTTGCTGTAAGTGAATTTGTAGTCCATGGTATTCCCTTGATATTATTAATCCATTACCAGTGTTTTTAATCGCGCGCTCAACTCCGATTGGCGAATTATTTTTCTGACCGGGCGGTCGATCAGATTCAAGCTCATATAAAGCCGTTCCAGCTTCCCGAAATTTTGGGATTCCGCAATGGCCTTGCCTCCTTCATCCCGAATTTCATTTCTCCAGACACTCAAAGCCTTTAGATTTTTGATATAAGGGGAACTGCAAAGCGCAATGGCCCCCTCGTCTCCAATATGGTTGGAACACAAATATAATTTTTCCAACCTTTCCATGGCTGGGGAGTTAGCGATCGCCAGCACCCCTTTATCTCCCATGCCGGTACTGTCTAGATGCAAATTTTTCAACCTTGCTAATTGTTTGGAATTTGCAACGCTTTCCACGCCTTCGGCTGTAATGGGATTGTTATCCAAAAACAGAGTTTCCAGATTGTGAAAGGAAGCGGATTCTGCAATGAATTTGGCTCCCACAGGGCCGATCTTATTTGCTTCCAACATCAGGCAAGTCAGATTTTTGCTCAAAGCGGATTGAGACAATAACTCAACGCCTCGGTCGGTTATCTTATTATTATTCAGATAAAGTGACTCCAGCTTCTCTCCCTTTAAATGCTCGCAAAGGACTTCAATCGCAGAATCATCCAGATTATTTTCGCTTAAAAATATCTGGCGGGCATTTTGGAATTCTTCAGTCAAACATAAAATTTTAAGTGTTTCATTATTGGCGACTCTGTTTTCCAAATCCAGAGATTGGTCGGAGTCTTGAAATCTTGATTTAGCAAGAGCAGATAATTTTTCAATCAGGTTATTTTCCAAAAAAGCCTCAATACGTTACATTGATAATAATGACTCTACAATCTATCTTATT
>Ga0066642_10001161_pt1 | contig 11494 bp, 7 predicted proteins | sample CryGeyCG2114_250_2_FD_59510 | JGI IMG/M metagenome (GOLD analysis project Ga0066642, IMG submission 59510) | Groundwater microbial communities from aquifer - Crystal Geyser CG13_big_fil_rev_8/21/14_2.50 | ecosystem: Environmental > Aquatic > Deep subsurface > Groundwater | place: USA: Utah... | reverse complement strand
GAATTAAAAATTCCGTTTTCTAGCTTGCCCGAGACTTTAAGTGATCTCATTATCGAGGATCGACATTGCTTTGTTGTAGCTGGCACCCATGGCAAGACCACGACCACGTCGATGCTGGCTTGGGCTTGTCAACAAGGTGGGCTTGACCCTGGTTTTCTTATTGGTGGTATTGCAAAGAACTTTGCCAAGTCCTTCCAAAATCCAAAAGGGGATTACTTTGTTATTGAGGGTGATGAGTACGACTCGGCCTATTTTGCCAAGTGCCCTAAATTTTTATTCTACAAGCCTCGCTCCGTGATTCTTTCAAGTGTTGAATTTGATCACGCCGACATTTATCAAAACTTAGACGCAGTCCTAAAGGCTTTTGCCGGCCTATTAGAGATCATTCCAGAAACCGACGGATTGCTGCTCTACAATAATGAAGACAAAAATATATCTAAAATTTTGCACCACTGTAAAAGTAAAACAGTTTCTTATGGTCGCGCGACTGGAGATTGGACGACTTCGTCATTAGTGCGTGGTCGTAGCGGTTTAGAGTTTGATGTTCTTTATAAGGGTAAAAAACAAGAGCGACTTTTTATTCCCATGTTTGGTGACTACAATATTACAAATGCCCTCGCTGTCTACGCTATGATTCATGAGCGTGGTATCAAAGTGGATTTGCCAAGTGCGTTCCGACATTTCTTGGGCGTGAAGCGAAGGCAGGAGTTGATTGGTGAGCCCTCTGGTATTCAAGTCTTTGAAGACTTTGCTCATCATCCTACGGCTGTTCAAGCAACTGTGGAAAGTTTCAAAAAGCGCGAGGGGCAAGGCCGTCTATTTGCCATTTTTGAGCCGCGTTCGAATACTTCAAGACGTCATTTCTTCCAAAAAGAATATGTCCAGGCTCTCTCACATGCCGATCGCGTTCTGATTAGCCAACCTTTTGTTAAAGAGGGGACAGACACATCGGATCTTTTGGATGTGAACAAGATTGTGACCGAGCTAGGTGGAGAAAAAAAAGCGATGAGCTTTCAAGAAGTCGACCAGGCAGTGGCTTTGGTTCAGAGCGAAGCTAAAGCCGGGGACACAGTTTTGATTATGAGCAATGGTGGTTTTCAGGGAATTTATGGGAAAATTCTTCAAGCCTTGTCCTAATAACCAGGGTCTTAGAAAGTATTTTTGAATTGAGTCGGGTGGAACTAAGCAAAACTGACAAGGGAGGAAACACTTTGCTCGATTTTCTAAAAGAATTTTATCTGTTCTTAGCGGTGCGCAAAAAATTTTGGCTCATCCCTATTTTGTTGACCTCGGCCTTACTTGCCTTTCTCATCTTATTTTCTCAAGGTTCTACTGTGGCCCCATTTATCTACACCCTATTTTGAGGTGCAATGAATATCATTGGAATTTCTGCATTCTATCACGATAGCGCTGTGGCTTTGATTCGCAATGGTGAGATTTGTTTTGCCGCTCAAGAAGAACGTTACACACGAATTAAGCACGATGCTTCGTTTCCAAGTTTTGCATTAAAAGATTGTTTGCAACGTTTTCACCTGTGTGCCCATGAGATTGACGCCCTTGTTTTTTATGAGAAACCCTTTATTAAGCTTGAGCGCTTACTTGAGACCTATTTGAATCATGCGCCTCATGGCTTTGCCTCTTTTCAAAAAGCCTTTCCCCTTTGGTCCAAAGAAAAGGTTTTTCAACGGCAAAGAATTCACAAATATCTTTATAAGATTGATCCTTCCTTTGAATCCTCAAAAGTTAAGCTTCTTTTTTGCGAACATCACTTAAGCCATGGGGCTTCTTGCTTTTACCCCAGTCCTTTTCGGGAGGCATTGGTATTGACCATGGATGGGGTGGGGGAGTGGGCAACCACCTCGGTGCAACGAGGCGTTGGCAACCAACTCTTGAAAGAAAAGGAAATCCATTTTCCCCACTCGCTCGGTCTTTTTTACTCGGCCTTTACCGATTATTTGGGTTTTAAGGTGAACTCAGGTGAGTATAAATTAATGGGTCTAGCTCCTTACGGAAAACCTGTTTACAAACAAAAAATTTTGGATCATTTTTTTAAGATTTTTGATGATGGCAGTTTTCACCTGAATCAAAAGTATTTTGATTATGCAACCGGCTTAAAAATGATTCGCCCCAGTTTCTCTAAACTCTTTGGTTTACCCATGAGAATGGGTGGTGAGCCGATCACTTCAGACCACATGGATATTGCGGCCTCTGCGCAAGCGGCTCTCGAAAGCGTCGTTTTGCATATGACAGAAAAGCTTCATCAGACTTATGGGGGCGAGCAGCTTTGCCTAGCCGGCGGTGTGGCCTTGAACTGTGTGCTTAATAGCAAGATTCAAAAGCAGGGTCTCTATAAAAAAATATGGGTGCAGCCTGCGGCCGGTGATGCTGGTGGAGCTTTGGGTGCTGCCCTTTACTACTGGCACCAGACACTGGATAAGCAGCGAGTCTTTATCCAGGAGGACTCCATGAAAGGAGTCTTTTTAGGACCCTCGTTTTCCCCGCAAGAAATCCAAAGGGAGTTAGAAGAAAATGGAGCAGTGTACACTCAACACTCCGAGGACGAGTTGGTTCAGATTGTGGCCAGGAGTTTGAGTGAAGGGTCATGTGTGGGTTGGTTTCAAGGTGCCATGGAGTATGGACCTAGAGCTTTGGGAAATCGCTCAATTTTGGCTGATGCACGTGATCCGCAGATGCAAAAAAATCTAAATTTAAAAATTAAATACCGAGAGGGGTTTCGTCCCTTTGCTCCCGCTGTTTTAGAGGAAAAAGCAAAGGATTGGTTTTCTTTGACGTCCTCACCTTATATGCTCTTCATTGCAGATGTCTTGATTAAGGCCGGTCAAGGCCCCTTAGTGAAATCAGATGCTCAAGGTTTTGATCAGCTCAAAGAAATGCGATCGCCCTTACCTGCAGTGACCCATGTCGACCACAGCGCGCGATTGCAAACTGTGAGTCAACAAACCAACCCCTTGTTTCACAAACTTTTAAGCCAGTTCGATCAAATAACAGGAGTGCCAGTGCTGGTGAACACCAGTTTCAATGTGCGCGGTGAACCTATTGTTTGTCGACCAGCTGACGCCTACCGATGTTTTATGGGAACCGAACTGGATTTATTGGTGGTGGGTCCTTTCTTGCTCAAAAAGTCCGAGCAAAAAAAATCTGTTGACCCAAAATTTAAAGAGAGCTTTGAGCGTGATTAAGGAGTCAAATAAAATGAGTCAAGATTCAATGGATATTTTAAAGGAAATGGGGACTCAGAACCTCAAGCAGATCGATCGTCAGCACAGATTCAAGCTGATGGAAGGCTTCGCTCTGTGTATATCCCGACTGACAAACCCCATCTTCTTGGCCCTCTTTTATTTTTTGATCTTCACATCTTTTGCCCTTTGCTATCGCCTTTTCTCCTCTCAAACTTTCCGCAGAAAAGAAAAAAACGCCAACTCAAGCTGGGTAATCAATTCCAATTCTGACCCCATTGAATTAGAAAACCAATTTTAATAGACAAGATGTACCTAAACTACCGGTTCTTTCTTCTTTAAGGTTGTTTTTTAAAAAAACGCCACGGCATTAAAGGGGAAAGAAAAGGAAGAAAAAGCTCTAGGAAATACTAAGAAGAGGCAATAGACACATAAGTTAAATTGTGGGCCCTCAATAATGCCCAGTATTTGGGCATATTTGGCGGTGCATCCCGCGTTGTCCGGAGGAAGGCGTGGACAAAACTCCTGCGGATTTCTATAGTTTCCCACTTCATGGGCAGCAAAAAAGAACTCACCCCTTTAATGAAACAGTACTGGTCGGTTAAGTCCGTTCATCCGGATAAAATTGTCCTTTTTCGTATGGGTGATTTCTTTGAAATGTTTCACGACGATGCTGTCGAGGCCGCTCCAATTTTAGGTATTGCCCTGACCATGCGGAATAAGAAGTCCGGCGACCAAACACCCATGTGTGGGGTGCCCCACCATTCTATCGGTGGCCAAATCAATAAACTCTTAGCCTCTGGTCGCAAGGTGGCCATTTGTGACCAAGTTGAAGATCCAAAGCTCGCCAAGGGTTTGGTTCGTCGAGAAGTCACCCGCGTTCTCACACCGGGAATGGTCTATGATCCCGAAACTCTTGAGGCCCATAGGCCTAATTATCTGTCGGCTTTTGATACTCAAAACCTATCTTTTCTAGAGTCTACGACGGGCGAGTGCTTTTACTATCCGGTTTGCGATATCGAACAAGTCATCGAGTTGATCTCTTCACTGAATCCAGTTGAAATTGTGTGTGCCAATAACGAGCAGCTAGAATTATTTAAGCAAGTCAAACACGAATCTTGGTCGGGGACACTTAGCCTTTGCGAAGAACCTAGTGTGGAGACGGACAGTATGGCTGAGCGGCTCCCCAAAAGTGCGCGGCTTTTATTGTCTTACGTGAAAACCACCCAAGGCGGAGAGGCCCTTGGATTTTATCAAGGCTTTGAGTTGCGACAGCACAATATCTCGTTAAAAGTGTCCTGTAAAGTTCTAAGCCATCTCGAAGTTTTTGAAACATACAAAGGTGACAAAAAAGGCAGTTTGTTTCATGCCATGGACCGTTCGCGCACGGCTGGTGGGGCACGGCTTTTGCGCCAGTGGCTCACCTTCCCTTTGGCTGATAAGAAAGCCATTTCGGAACGTCACGATCAGGTGGAGCGGTGGAGCCTGGATCTTCCCACTTTAAAACTTTTACGACAAAAGTTATCTCTTGTCGGAGACCTTGAACGACGTCTTGGAAAAATCAATCAGCCCCAGGCTCACCCGCGAGATTTGCAAAGCTTGTGTGATTCGATGGGCGTGGTTCTAGAACTGCTGCCTTTGTTAAGTGAGTTTGGGGTTGATAATGAGACCATAAGGGATGTGGCCCCTTGGGTTGAGAAGGTGCAAAGGGCTCTCGTCGATGAAATCCCCAACACCTTCCGCGAGGGTGGTTTTGTTCGTCGCGGTTTTCACAGCACCTTAGATGATTTAATTGAGCTCAGCGAGAATTCACAAAAAACGATCCGCAACCTGGAGGCTCAAGAGCGCGAGCTCACTGGGATCAGTAGCTTAAAAATTCGCTACAACAATGTTTTTGGTTTCTACATTGAGATCACAAACACTCACAAAGAGAAAGTTCCCAAAGGCCGTTATCAGCGAAAACAGACTTTAACTAATGCTGAAAGGTATGTGACCGACGAATTAAGTGAAATTGAAAAAAAGGTGATCACGGCAAAAACAAAAAGATCGGACCTTGAATTAGAGATTCTCAAAGATTTGCGCGACGAGGTGTTTCTGCACATGTCTTCGTTTGTTCGATTGGCCAGAGCCTGCAATCAGCTTGACGGTATTTCAAGCTTAGCATGGCTTGCTTTGGAAGAAAGTTATGTGCGGCCTGTGATGAATGACAATGCCGGATTTGCAATACAGGGCAGTCGTCACCCTGTGGTCGAACAGCTCAGTCGCACAAATTTTATTGCCAACGATATTGAATTGAAGCCCGAGCAATGCCTTCTCCTCACAGGTCCAAATATGGCTGGTAAAAGCACCCTGATGCGACAGGTTGCACTGGCAAGCCTCATGGCACAGATGGGATCTTTTGTTCCAGCAAGTAAAGCTCAACTCCCAGTTCTCGATAAAATTTTTACTCGCATTGGAGCCAGTGATCACCTTACTGAGGGGCTCTCCACTTTCATGGTGGAAATGCAAGAAACAGCAGAGATGTTGAAAGGATCCACACCTCGTACTCTTGTGGTTTTGGACGAAGTGGGGCGGGGGACGTCGACTTACGATGGCATGAGCTTGGCACAAGCCATTTTAGAGTATTTTCTGAGTCACTTAAAATCTTACACTCTATTTGCAACTCATTACCACGAGCTTACGGAAATTGAAGCTCGTTATGAGGGACGTTTGCTCAATAAACATATGTCTATTCACGAAGACAAAGGTGAGATCTTATTTCGCTATCATCTCGCAAATGGTCCTGCTCATAAATCCTATGGGATTCAAGTCGCCAGGCTCGCGGGTCTACCCAAAGATGTGATCAATCATGCCAAAGAAATCTTAAAAAATCTGGAGCAAAAACAAAAAGACAGTCTCGCATCTTCCCAGTTGGCTTTTTGGCAAAATCAAGAATTGCAATTTGCCGAAGAAGAGCCGTCACCCTCTGCTCATGACCACCATCTTCTGAAAGCCTTACAGAATTTAGAAATTCAAAAACTCACACCCCTTGAAGCTTTGAATCAGTTGGCGCAGTGGCAGCAAGAACTTTCTTAAGCCCTGAAGAATTAGAAGCTGCCAAAGGGATGTTGATGCCTCCTATGGCAACTCCAATGGGACAGGTCCATCTGGATCACAGTTTGACGGTGTCTTTAGACTTTTCGTCTTGGCTTTCTTTGACTATTGAAAATCGCCTGCGTGATGTGCCCGGTTGGGAAGCGGCGTCTCCTATAGCGATTGGTTCGTGGGGACGTGGGGAGTTATGTCCCGGATCTGACTTGGACGTTATTTTTTGCGGCGACAGTCAAGCGGTGGCTGATGTTGTACAAAATGTAGAATCGCAAGGTCTTAAATTTCGCTACCGCGTGCCCGAGAATAAGGACGACTGGACCCAGGGAGTTGAGACTCTTGAAGTCAACGCCTTGTTCTGGGGCAAAGCATTCACTCAAGAGGGCGCGGAGCTTTTGCAGGGGCAGAAAGACAAGATTCTGAAAAAGGAGAAATCATTTCGCCGCGAACTATTAAAGACCATCAATCAAGAAAGAAAGGCACGTTTTAAGCGCTATGATTCCATAGCCAGTTTTCTGGAGCCCAACTTAAAGTTTGGCACCGGAGGCTTGCGAGATTTGCATCAAGCCAGCATACTGGCCCATTGGTTTCCCGAAAGGTTTTTAAAAGAAATCCACGCTTTTCAGGTGCTGAACTATTACAAATGCCTGTTCTTATTGATTCGACAAAAGCTGCATCTCAACAACTTCCACGACATTTTAACCGCCCCGGATCAACAGGATCTATCCTCCTGGCTTGGGTACGAATCCACACGTCATTTTATGGTGGCAGTACAAAAGGGTTTGTCTAGGGTGAGTTTCCATTCTGACTGGGTGATCGAGCGCTGCCAGCTTAGTCTGAAAGATTTAGACCACTATGAGTCGACCAAAGTTACCTCTTGGGGAGAGAGTGTTCGCCAGATTGCTGAGGATCGGAGTTTACAGTCTCAATCTCTTGTCAGGAGGGCTCTTTACCAAACTCAGGGTTTTAAAAAAGAAAAACTTTCTAAAATAAAGAAAGGTCGATTCTTAAAAAAGATTTTGGATATTTCTCAGGACGACGCGGTAACTGTGGCCGCTTTCCGTTCCCATGTGATCTCTCACCTTATTCCCAACTACACGCGTGTGATCGGACTGGTTCAACACGATCAGTATCACCGCTATTCAGTTGATGCTCATCTTTTGCAGGCGGTGCGTGAGGTCAAAAGACTGCACGATCATCCCAAACTTTTTGGCCAGCTAGAATTCTATGCCGAAAAGCTGACTTTATCAGACTGGAATGTGCTGCGATGGGCGGCCCTTTATCATGACATCGCCAAAGGGCAGGGCGGAGAGCATTCCGAAAAAGGCAAAGAGATGGCCAACAAGGATTTGCGCGCTTTTGGTCTTTCACGCAACATGATTATCGAAGTGGTTTGGCTCGTAGAGAATCATTTAATTCTTTCCAATGCGGCTTTTCGCAAGAACCCCCACTCCCCTCAAACCTGGCAAAATCTTTTTGATCGCGGTGTACGCGGCCCAAGACTCTATCGCCTGGCCGCCTTCACTGTGATCGACATCCTCGCGACAAATCCTGAAGCCTGGAATTCGTGGAAAGAGAACTTGCTCTTGGAGTTGATCGAGACCTTGCGTAACCCCAGCCGCGAGAGTCACTACGATTTTTCGCAAAAGGTGCAAAGGCGAGGGCTGGCAGTGCCGCAAAGCTTTATCGACAACCTCGATCCTGGGGTGATCGAAAACTTATCCCAATCTATTTTGCTTAAAGATTTTGAAGCGATTTTGAGTGGTGACGACTTGGCACCTTTAGTCGTGCGGGATAAAAAAAATCGTATATGGATTCGCTTCCATCAACGCCACGATCAAAGTGGTTTGGTTTTAAAGTTTACCCAAAGCTTGACCAATATTGGTTGCAATATACGCCAAGCATTTATTCACACGGACCCAGTCATGGGAGTGGTGGATTGGTTTTGTATGAAAACAACAAAACCAATGGGTACTTTGAAGAAACAATTGTTACATAATACTTCCAAGACAAAGATCACGCTTTGCCAGTTTGCTAAAATTGACCTTATCTCTGTTGAAGAAAATGAGTGGGTGTTTAGTTTTCGCGCAAAAGACAAGAAGGGACTTTTGCTCACGGCCATTGAGGCCCTTTACAATTTTGAACTGGAGATTGTTTGGGCCAAAGTTCATACATGGGGGCGTCAAATTGATGACATCTTTGGCGTGCTGCCCAAAAAGGATGAAAGTCCAGAGCAGATTCTGACAAAACTTAAAAAAGAGCTGGAAGTACCTGATTTAGAACTCTTTTAACGAACACTCATACTGACTCACCGTCAAAAAAATTTTTAATGACTCAAAATTTTAATTATGGAACTGTCAGTATTTTGTAAAAATTGAGTCCAGTTTTAATTTTTTTCTCTATCCCCCCTTGTAAAAAGACCAAGAACTTGTCAGACTTTTATAGAGGCAAAAACATAGACGTTTAGCCACAGTAGATAACAAAAAAACTAACGAAGGGAGCAAGGATGCTCAGAGATGTCCTAATTCAGAAGGGTTTGTCCAACAGAGAAGCCGAGGTGGCAGAGCTGGTTTCAAAAGGCCTCTCCAACAAGGAAGTTGCAAATAGACTGTTCGTTACAGAAAAGACAGTCAAGTTTCACCTGACCAACATCTATAAAAAGATGCACGTCAAGTCGAGAGCTCAACTCATTGTATGGTGCCTACCTCACATGGGTTTTGTGGAAGCACAAAACAACCAACAGCAAGTCAACTCAGCTGGTAACCAGACGGGTGCAAACACCACAATTGGTGGCGTGGACTTTATTCCTGCAGGGAACACAACTGTGACATCTAACATTCAATCCGAGCAGCCTAACTCCTCTGGTTCTACTCGAACTGGAACTGGAACTGGAACGACAGGTTCTGGTCACGGTGGAATGGGCGTTTTCGGTCTTTAAAAACGAGAGCGGTCCAATGCTCTTGGCTAAAGATGTAAAGATGGACAGCCAAATGCAAAAGGACCCTTTATGAAGGCACGGCCGGTTTCGTTATCGCAAGTAACTATGACCGAGCTCGTGCTCCCTTCTCATACTAATGCCCTTGGAACAATTTTTGGTGGAACAATTATGTCCTGGATGGATATTGCCGCTGCTATTTGTGCCCAAAGACATTCCCAAAAACAAGTGGTAACTGTCCATGTGGATGACCTTGAATTTATTGCCCCAGTTTTTAAAGGATGGGTTGTGAACTTAAGAGCCAGTGTTAATCACACTGCCAGAACGTCTATGGAAGTAGGCGTACGAATTGATGCCGAAAACCCCATGACCAACGAAAGTTTTCATACCGCCAGTGCCTATCTCACTTTTGTTGCTTTGGATTCCCATGGCAAACCCACGCCAGTTGCGCCCATTGAGCCGATCACAGATGAAGAAAAAGAACGTTTTATTGCCGCGGAAGCCCGCAGAGAACATCGTCTAAAAATAAAAAGGCAGAAATCTAAGCCTTAAAATTCTGATTTGAATACCTAGTCGAAACTTTAAAATTGCGGTAAGTTGCATCTATGAAGACTTTACTCTTGTTAATGATTCCAGCATTAATTTTTGGATGTGCCACGTCCACGCCCTATCAAGAGGCTGGAGTGAGAGGCGAAGGCTACAAAACCCACAAATTGGATAGCACAAAATTTAGGGTGTCTTTTCGTGGCAACCGTTTGACAGAAAGAGATCAGGTCGAGACCTATTTGATTTATCGAGCTGCCGAAGTCACTCTTCAGGAGGGTTTTACCCATTTTGTCATGAACAATCTGAGCACAGATCGTAAAACCGAGTACGAAGCGGTTTCCCCAGCAATATATGGCTACTACATGCCCAATGCTGGAACGTTTCCTTATTATATTTACGGCAACCCCAATGCCCCACGCAGTGGGACTCTTGAGGACACTGAGTACGAAGCGGTGGCCTATGTGAGTATGATCAAGTCTCCACCGCAAGCTAAAGCTTTCTCTTACTTTAAAGCGGATGAAGTCATTAAAAACTTAGATCCCCATGTCAAGCGCCCTTAATTCACTATGCAACAATCAATGGTAAAATTTTGCCTAAGAAGAGAATTTATCAAACTGATACGTCAAGCATTCAGACAGTGTCTTGACACTGTCCAAAAATCTCACGCACTAATTTTCACTCACTCGTTAATCGACTAAAAGAGTTCTAAAAGAAAAGGCTCCACTAGCTTCTTTTTTTCGAGTTTTAATAATCATTTTACCTTGGTTATTCAACTTTGCACTGGCGTTGAAAATCTCACTTGAAGAAGTTGTAGGTAAATAAAAAGTACTCCAGCCGGCTTTGTCGTAATTAAAACATCGAATATGATCTTGATGTTTTATGTTTACAAACTCTCCACTAAAATATAAACAAGGGGTGTTGATACTTTGGTCAATTTCTCCTATATGAGATACCTTTAAAAACTCTGTCATCTCAGTGTAACGATTCGCGGTGGTAAGTCGATTTGTTACAAACCTAAAGAAATGTGGGCGACTAGAATCAACTATTAGACGATGAGATCGAATACTCGAATGTTGACCTACCGTAATTAAGTCCTCTAAACCGTCATCATCGAAGTCAGCAAATGCCGAGTCCATCATAAACAAGCCATCTCTTTGTGCAGAGTTAAACCCATAGCCGACAGGGAACATATGGGCGGGCGTTCCTATGGCGGCTCCAGCCCAAGGAAGGTCAGATCCTCCGGAGATATCGTAAATCTTTAAATTATCACCACCATTGTTGTACTCAATTTTTAGTAAGGCCGATTTATTATAGTTTGCCCAAGGATAGGCAGCAAAGAAACACCAGATGCCATCTTTTTCTCCGCTTAATTGTCTGACCCTGGCTGGCATTTTTGTGCAGCTTGATGACCGAACAGCTGCTGCATAGAATTGATTGTTTACATTTCTCAGTAGGATCCTTTTCACAATATACTGTCTTCCATTGTGAAACATCACATATTGGTGAGCTGGGTCTACCCAATGCTGGGCACGATATTGTGTTATTATTAGCATGGGGTAGCGAGATCCTGATATTTCCATGACTTCACAACCTGAAAATGCCCTCTGGGGCAAATTAGGTCCCGACCAGCTTTGGATAATACCACCATTCTTGCCATCAATGATTTTCACATAATGGCTGTTTGAGCACTCAACTCTATCATTCACACCATCTAAGTTAAAATCAAATT
>Ga0066642_10001117_pt1 | contig 11687 bp, 7 predicted proteins | sample CryGeyCG2114_250_2_FD_59510 | JGI IMG/M metagenome (GOLD analysis project Ga0066642, IMG submission 59510) | Groundwater microbial communities from aquifer - Crystal Geyser CG13_big_fil_rev_8/21/14_2.50 | ecosystem: Environmental > Aquatic > Deep subsurface > Groundwater | place: USA: Utah... | reverse complement strand
TGCCATCGAATATCTTCGCCACTACAGTTTAAGACATTCTGGGACGGGTAAAAAAACTATTCTATGTTTTGTATTTGTTCTCTGATCTGCTCTATCAGTACTTTAAGTTCCACCGAGGCATTAGTGGTTTCGGTATTGATGGATTTTGAGCCTAAGGTGTTGGCTTCGCGGTTGAGTTCTTGAAGAAGAAAGTCGAGTCTGCGGCCGATAGCTCCGCCTTCGTTGAGGATTCGGGTGAATTCTACAATATGGGTTTGGAGTCGATCCATTTCTTCTGCCACATCACTTTTTTGGGCTACCATCACCATTTCTTGTTCAAGTTTTTCGGTATCGAGTTTGACTTGGGCGTCTTCAAACTTTTGTAATATTCTTTCTCTTTGCCATTGTAGAATAGCTGGGAGTTGTTGGTGAACTTTTTGAACCTGTAACTCCATGCTGGATAAACGGCCTTGAATGATTTCTGCAAGGCTCTGTCCTTCTCTTGCACGATTGATCATGAGGTTGTCTATGGCCTCTGCAAATAGTGTTAAAATGGCGCTTTCTGTTTCCGTCATATCTTCGGGTTGTTGTTGGATCATTTCTGGCCATTGTAATAAGTTGAGCCAATTGATTTGACCATCGCTGTTAAACAGGCCTTTAAGTTCGTCAATATTTTTGGAAAGAGATTCTGCAAGAGGTTTATTGATACTCGTTAAATAGCTTGATTGCTGGGTGTTAATAAATTTGAGACTACATTCCACTTTACCTCTAGATAGTTTGTTTTGTAGCAATTGTCTTAGCTGAGGCTCAAGATGGCGGAAAATTTCTGGCAGTTTAAATTGTAAATCAAGGAATCGTTGGTTGACGGAGCGGATTTCAATTTGAACCTGTCCCCAGTCAGCGTTCTTTTCTAACCTTGAAAATGCAGTCATGCTATAGATCATCGGAACAAACACCTTAGAAATTAAATAATTTGATTTTTTAATGTGGTGCGATTATCGCATAAATTTGCTTTTTCGGGGTAAAAAAAAGCCAGCCCAAAACGGGCTGGCTTGTATAGCTAAGTGTTAGTTCCATAGGGCTAGGGAGGGAGTATAAGCCTTTACAAACAACTAACGGTGCTAATAACAGGTTAGAGCGACAAGGCTCTAAAGTACTAAAAATAAACGGCTGCAAATTGTGTGAAAAAGGTTTAAAGGTTAGAGTAAATTTCTCCATTTACTGATGCTAATGGTTGGGGTTGAGCCATAATCAGGATGTAAGATAACATTTCTGTCAGTTCTGCAAGTTGCAGTTGCTTATTATTCAAATAGTCAGAATTTTGTTTCTGAAACTGAGCTAGGATTTTCGCCTGTTGTCTCTCTAAACGGTTTGCCATGGTTGGCGTCACGATAAGTCTGCCTTCCTGGTGATTTTGAACATTGCCAAAAACGATTTCTGTTGCTATGACTGACTGACACGCAGTGGCTAAAAGTGCGCTAAAACCTAACAGTTTAATTGCCTTTATAATTTTTCTGTTCATGATATTTTCCTCTCACACTACTAATTGAGTTGTGCAGGCCTTCGCTGGCAAATGATTTTTAATATCCTGTACCTTTAGGGTTATCAGGGCTGTTTGATGGAGGGCATTTTAATGATTTAGTAGACCCCTATCAAACGATCATTTATAATGATTTCCATTAGATTTTCTAATGGATCAATGATGCCTTGCCAGACTCTATTATCGTTCATTTATTAGACTTGAATCTGCCTTTTTTTATCTCCAAAGGTTACAAAATATGTCAAGAAGATTGCCGCCACTCAACAGTTTAAGAGCATTTGACTCCGCTGCGAGACATTTAAGTTTTACCCGAGCCGCAGATGAACTTTTTGTGACACAAGCCGCTGTCAGTCATCAAATAAAGTCATTAGAAGAATTTTTGGGTATGAAATTGTTTTTAAGGCGAAATAGAACCTTATTATTAACTCACGAAGGTCAATCCTATTGGCCTGCAATCCGCAAAATGTTTGAACAACTTGGGGAAGCCACCGAACGACTAAAAATGGTGGGGGCTTCTGGAGCCTTGACGGTCAGCGTGATTCCAACCTTTGCCGTGACTTGGTTAGTGCCCCGATTGAAAAAGTTTAGCCAACTCTATCCTGATATTGATGTGCGTTTGAAATCTTGTGAACATCTGGTTGATTTTGGACGAGATGATGTCGATGTGCAGATTTATTTTGGGATGCCCAGTGATTATTCAGATAATTTGCATGTGGAATGCTTATTGGATGAATATTTAGTGCCTGTTTGTTCCCCTGAATTACTGAATGGACCCAGACCACTTAATAGCCCCGAAGATTTACGCTATCACACTTTGTTACATGATGAGTCGATAACAATCTGGAAAGATTGGTTAGATATGGCTGGGGTGAAAGGCGTGAATCTAAATAACGGCCCAATTTTTAGTCATTCTAATCTTATTTTACAAGCTGCTCGCTACGGTCAAGGTATTGCAATTGGCCATAGTGTCTTGGCTCAGCTTGATATTCAGAGTGGCAGATTGGTGCGTCCATTTGATTTAGTGCTGCCGAGTCAATATTCTTATGACATTCTTTGCCCTAAAGCTTGGGCGGATCAACCCAAAATTACTGCATTTAGAGAATGGTTGAAGAAAATGATCTCGGATGAACGTGAACGTGATGCTTTTTCTAATGTGATGCAATTGCCTGAGACAGACGTTAAACAGGATTAGCAAGGGTGGATAACGAGAAAAATTACCAGTTATCCACTGAAAATTCGACTTTATCCATTGCGCCCAAACCATCAATAGCAATGAGTTCATGTTGTCCCAAGGTTAAGTCTGTCTTTTGCCGTTTGTTGGTGCTTCTCTTCAGTCTTAATAGGGTTTTTGAGTCGATGGACGGGAGTTTGTTGCCATCTAGAAACCATTCAACATCTCCTATGCCGCCTTGTGATTCTAGAGGGATCTCCAGCGTTTGATCTGTATCGAGCAACCTTAAATGCGATTGATCTTGAATGGACAGAATGCTTAAAGGTTGTTCCAGTTTTAGATTTTGTTGATGACATCTGGGATCCAGAGATGGGATGAGGGCGCGACTTCTCCATCGGGCATCTATCCATGGTTCAACTGGGATGGGCCATAGGGTGATTTTAATGGGAATTTCTGAAATTTCACAATAAGGTGAGGTTCGTAGACCACTATCTTTGGCGATATTTAATGACATTGTTGCTCCCTGCCAAGGATCATTGGCAGTCGCTGATAGCGTTGCAGGAAATTGGTCGTCAATGCCCAAAGCTTGGTGTCTTATAAGACATTTGGCCTCTGAATTGAGTGTTGCTTTTAATCCGCTGGGCCAGCAAATTTCAGATTGGCTGATCTGATTGGGTTTGCGGGGGTGGGATTTATCTTTGAGCCAGTCGTTGATTTCAAATAATAAAGGCAGTGCAGTTGCTGCACCATATTGATTAGGAGATGGCGTGCCATCTGGGCGTCCAACCCATACCCCTATGCTGTACTTTCCTGTGACACCAAATGCCCAAGCGTCGCGGTAGCCAAAACTAGTGCCTGTTTTATAAGCGAGGTGGTTTTCAATGCCTGAAAATTGTGAATTGAGTAGTCGGTCTCCTCTTTCTTGATCACTGAGCATGGCGTAGATGATCCAAGCGGCCTGGGGGGACATCAATCGTCTTTCAACCAATGGATCGGTTTCGGAAAATCTTAAGGGAGATACAACGCCTTGGCGAGCAATGGCCCCATATAGGCTCATCAAATCTTCCATGGAAACGCCTAGTCCACCTAAAGCCATCGATAGATTGGCTTCGGAACCACTCCACTGTGGAGCAATACCTACATTCATCAGTTTGTTGATAAAGACGTCTGGTGTCATTTTTTCTAAGAGCTGCACCGCTGGCACATTCAGTGATTGTTGTAAGGCAGATTGTGCACTGACTGGGCCATGAAAATGACCAGAAAAGTTAAGCGGCTGATAATCACTGTGAATTCTTGGTGCATCCACTAATAATGATTTTGAATGAATAATGCTTTGATCCAGTGCTTGTGCATAAATAAAGGGTTTTAAAGTCGAACCTGGTGAACGAATTACTTGGGTCATATCGATGTAACCGTGGCTTTGTCTATCAGAATATTTGGCGGTTCCTAAATAGGCTTTGACTAACCATTTCTCATTATCAATCAGCATCAAAGCCACCGTGTTTGCTCCATCTAACAGATGAGCAAAGTTTTTGACTCTTTGTGAAAGCCCCTGTTGAAGTTGTTGATCAATACTGGTGTGATATGAGGAATTCATTGCTGGCAGCTTATTTTCATTGACAATTCGCTGGCTGAATAAGGGAGCATCCATGGGAAAATTAGGCTGGTAGGAATAAATAGGCTCTTGTGAGGCTTCAGCCAAAATAGCTTTTGGCCAAATACCTTGCTGGATAAGACGTTTAATCACCTTATCTCGGGCTGATTTTGCCACCTCTGGGTGCAGATCGGGACGAAATTTTGTCGGGGATTGTGGTAATACCGCTAATAAAGCGGCTTCAGCATGGCTTAATTCAAGTGGATCTTTATGAAAATAAGCCAAACTGGCGGCTTTAATCCCTTGGATATTGCCACCAAATGGCGCGAGTTGTAGATACAGATCGAGAATCTCATTTTTACTGAATAGAAACTCCAACTGTATAGATCTAAAGAGCTGTTTGGCTTTCCCTGCTAAGGTTCTGGAGTTGGGATCGAGTAATCTGGCCACTTGCATGGTCAGTGTTGAAGCACCGGAAATAATTCTTCCAGCCATGAGATTTTGAACCGCAGCTCGAGCCAGAGCCAAAGGGTTGAAACCAGGGTGATAGTAAAAGTACTCATCCTCATAGCCTAAAAGCGCTTGTAAATATAAGGAGGAAACCTGACTGTTTTCGACTTTAAATTGCCATACCCCCTGCTGATTGGCGAAAGCTCTTAGCAGTTGTCCATTTTCAGCTAAAACTAATCTGGATGGCGCTTGGGATTTTTCCATTGGGATTGGAAATAACGCATTGGCCACTAAAAATAGTGGCACCATGCTTAAGACTAGAATACCCCAGATGATCCGTTTTCTTTTCATCTTAATGCGCCAGACTGCTGTCATTTTGTTCAGCAGAAGTGCTTTGATGGATGACCATCGAACTTACCGCAGAAATAGTCACTGGATTTATCGCCTGAGATAGGCTACGAAATTCAGGGCGGTACATATCCTCAACATAAGATGAAGGGACTTGATAGAGTCCTGGGGTGGTTGCTCTCATCAGATAAATTAAATCTACCGAGCCATGAGGGTAGAGATCAATCGCGCTGACATAACGGTCATCTAAGTATTGTTGATTTTTAACCTGAGATTGATAGCGAGAGAGATAGCCTTTTAATGATTTTCCTTGAATAAAAAAGAAGTCCAAGGGCGTAGAAGAGGCTAAATGAGGATTTTCCAGTTCAAACCCAGCAGGTAATAGTTCTTCAACCAATGCATCTGGTGTACGTTGGTTGGCACTTACTTGTAAGCGAACTATCACCAAATCGCCAGTTTTAAAGGCGAAATTGGTGATGGGGTTGCCATCTGTGGCAAACCATTCTCTTTGTATATTTAATCCATGACTCATCTCTTTTGGGGGAGATTCGGGGTGAGCGACAAGGGTTTGGGTGGCATAGGTTTTTAGTTGTTTGGAATCTAATGACGATACTTTGATAGCAACAGAAGGAACGATACTGCCATCAAAGCGCTGATTGAATTGTCCTTGAAACTTGCGTTCAATGCTGCCTAAATTGGTGGTGATGTGGGTTTTCCATTCTGTTGTTGGTGCATAACTTAAAGCCATGCTTAATTGAAATAATTGACTTCTCTCCTGTGTGGTCAAGTATTGTTGACGATAAGTTTCTTCAGATAAATCCATGAGTAAATGGGTTGCATTGGGCAAATTTAATTGGTAGCGAGAATTAAGCCACAGGCTCCAAGCCAAATCTCTCACTTTACTACCATAATCGGCCAGATAAATAGAAGCTGTTCTGCCGGTTTCAGATGCTTGTTGTAAAGCCTGTTGTGCGCGGGATGAATCGCCTTGGTTTTTAAGTGCCACAGCCAGTTGCACCAAAGGAAGTGGTGATTTTGCTCTGTTATGGTATTGATCAAATAATTGTCTCAAACTGCCTAGTGGAGCGCTGGCTGTTCTGGAAAGAACGAAAGCTGCATAGCTACGATAGGCAAAACGACTGTGATCGGGATCTTCTGAATAATGGTCATAGAAATTAATCGATCCATTATTCAGATAGGTGAGTAAACGCTCGTTGGCTTTTTTTAGCATTTGTGCTGGGACAATAAAACCGAGATCTTTAGCGGTGAGAAGAAAATCTGTGGCATAAGCGCTAAGCCAATATTCTTCTGGGGAATGTTCATTCCAAAGGCCAAATCCACCTTCGGGCCGTTGCATGCTTTGTAGATGACTAATCGCGCGATCAATCTCACGATTTCTGTTTAAATCTCGCGGAAGTTTTAAATTCCAATGTTGACGAGTTTCTGCATCTGCCCATACCAAGGGAATGGCTTTTGAACTGATTTGCTCCAAACAACCATAGGGATAGCTCAACAAGTATTGCCAGTTGTCCTGGGTATTTAAAGGCGGCAATTGCTGAAGATGAACCGCATATTGTAATGATTCAGGCAAGGTGTTTTCTAACCATTCTTTAGAGGGCGACAGGCTGATGTTGGCTGAGAGTTGTGTAAAACTTTTTGAGGTAATGGCACTGTATGCTGGTCTTAGTCCCAAGTGCCATTGTCTATTTAAATCAATGGGATCAGTCTGAGGTTTTTTTTCAGTATTTTTAAGTTGCATGATAATTTCTGCCTGGTCATAAAATGCTGTCACTTTCACGGGAAAATTGTAGGTTTTCTTTTGCCCTGGCGTGAGAATAATTGCTTGATGCTGGAAGGCTTGATCCAAAAAATCGAGTCCTTGTAATTGCAAATCTAATGAGAGTTTTTGTAGTACAGCTGTGGTGTTATCTATATCCAGGCTAAGCTGGGTGATATCCCCAAAAGCGGCAAATCTGGGTAAGGAGAGTTGAGTAACAATGGGGGAGGCGATAATCATTTCTTTATCAGTCGACCCAAAAGAGTCTGCAGAAAAAGCCACGGCCATTAATCGGATAGCGCCATTAAAATCTGGTGGTGATAATTGAAGACTGGCACTGCCGTTTTGATCAAAAGTGACAGGTTGATGAAATAATGACAATATCAGAGGGTTAGACTGAGGCTTATTGCCGCCACGACTGAGTTCAGCTGCGTCGCCACCATATTTGAGAATGGCATCTTTGATGTTTTTGAGAAACAAAATCTCATCAAAATTATCCCGAGCATCCATTTGGGTATTCTTTTGTTGAAAAAAATATTTAAAGGGGTCGGGTGTTTTAAATCCTGATACAGACAATACGCCTTGATCCACTGCGGCAATGGTCACCTTAGCGGGTTGGTGATTTAAATTTTTAAGGCTATCGGCATCCAGTTGTAATTGGATATTGAACAGGGTTTGCGGTTGGATTTTTTCAGGCGCATGGATACTAAAATGCAACTGTCTTTGTGCTCTATTTAAAGGAAGTGCTTGTATACCTAATGAGCGTAATGCAATGCCTTTTTTGGCTTGATTTTGTGGTTGATTGGATAATGCAACAATGCGAATGTCGTGACGTTTCCAAGTGCTGTTAATGGGAATGTCAATCAGAAGTGGTTGCTCGGTATATTCTACATTTTGACTCCACAATATGCCTTGAGAGGATTCTACCAAAACAAATCCAAATCCTGGTCTGGGAGATTGCAGTTGCACATGGGCTATATCTGGGCTGGCATAATTTGGCTTATCTAGCACAATATTAATTTTATCGGGTTTAGGGTTTTGATCCATTGGCTGGTAGCCCCACCAATCTTGTCCAATTTTAAATGCTAAGCTGGTGATATTTCCTTCATCATCTTCCGCTTTTAGAACATAGTTGCCATTTTCCACTGGCATGGAAACCGTTTGAGGCTGCTGTTGGGTGGTGAGTTGCGAACGCCAAACTTCAAACGGTTGATCGTTGTAACGGTATCTCCAACCATAATTTTCTTGATAGTCCCAATAACCTTGCTGATTGAGATTAACTAAGTTTAGCTTAAGATGTTGTTGTGCTTGCCAAATTCCTTTGGCATTGATACTGGCAATATGAAACTGAGCATTTTTGTGATCCATTTCATTGTCACTGGTATTAAAATCTGCTTTTATTGCCGGCCAATTTTTCCCTTTCCAAAGATGAAAGGTCTGATTTCGTTGAACAGCACGACCTCCGGACTCTAAAACGCTGATGCGATAATCGAGACGTATGGGACCTTGGATATTCTTCCAGTCAGAACGATAAGACTCAGGGATATGAATAGATGACTCTCCATTTGCATCGAGAGTTTGATCGTCTAATTGCCAGACTTGATCATAGGGTTTATCACTGGATTCGGAGCCAATCTGATAATCTTGAAATTGGGTAAAAGGATGGTTGGATAGCCTTGCTCTAACTCTGGATTGCATACTGTTTCCCTGAGCAGGAGAACCATATAGATATTGCGCGGATAGTTGCATCACTGGGTCTTCATTATCAGCAAAAATACTCTGATCCGCTTGAGCAAAGTGAATTTTAATGCGTTCTGGTAAAAAGTCTTCCACTGAAAATCGAGTGGTTTGCGGAGATGGATCTGAATAGAGTTTTGTTTGTAATTGCCATTGACCCGTAACAGCATCTGCTGGTAGCTCAAACTGATATTGGTAATAGCCTAGGTCTTGGCTGGATAATTCTTTTTGTTGGATCACAGAGCCATCTGGGCTGAGTAATTTAATGGATAAAAAAGAGGAGGGTAGAGGCTCTCCATCAAAATCTCGTGCCAGAATACTAAAGTGAATTTCTTCTCCTGGACGGTATAAGTCTCTTGGGCCATAAACAAATAATTGGCGATGAGAATAAGCCGTTTTGGGAATATCAAATTCTGAAATATCAATGGCTGCTCCTTGTAAGTTAATCAGAGCTAAGTGTTTGTCAGATCTCGCCATCAGCATGGCACTATCCTTGGGTGTCATCACAGAAATAAATCCAGATCCATCGGTTTCTGCTTCATTTAAGAACTGTCCTTGGCGATTTAAAAAATCAAGATGCACCTTTGTAAAAGGTTTTCCATTGGCAATATGGGCGGTGAATATGGCCGATTTTTTACCATATTGTCGAATGTGTACGCCAATATCAGAAATTGAAAAATAAGTGGTTGCTTGCTGATATTGTTGGGAACCAGTGGGTGTCATGCTCACTAAATAAAGACCAGGCTGCTCACTGATTTTATGGGTAATAGGGATTTTTGATTCCGTCACCTGATTTAATGGGGAATTAAGTTGATAACGGCCTGTGTAGGTTGGCGAAAGTTGTTGGGACAAATTATTAATATTCCAGTATGAACTATCTGTTGCGGTTTTCTGGTTAAGTAGTTGAAAATATTGGCTGGGTGAAATTTTATAAAAATTGACGGTTACTTCTGATACATTGATATGTCTTACCGGCAAACCTGGATTATCACCGGTGGGTATTATCATGCCGCGTTCAGAGAACCCCACATTGGGATTTGAATTTTGAGTGATTATCTTCTGATAAAAGGGTTGTTGTAACGGTTGACCATTTTTTCCTTGGAATGATTGGCTAATCTCTAGACTATATTCAATTCGAGGTTCAATATGAGTGAAGTATAATTGCATGAGATCTTCAGAGACAATCCAGCTGCCATAGACTTTGGATTGATGATTATCATGTAATTGAATCCATTGATCGTAGTTTTTGAGTGGATCTAGAGGAAAATTAAATTGAATACAGATGGATGGTCTTCCTCGGTATAAAGTTTGTGTCACTTTTTCTACTTGAATAGCTTCAGAATCGATCTGGATCTCTGTTTTTTTCTCTTGAGAGAAAGGCCAGAGCCAGCTACTACACTGGACGGAACAGGAAACCAAGCTTAGTAAGCAAAGTCCTAGGAGTTGTGACAAGAAAAGGGTTGGCTTTTTCATCTGATGGTTCATCCGTTTAAGGTAGCACGTTATATTCTAGAGATAAATAATAAGCTGAATCCTGTATAATAATGAAGAATGTGCAAGCTAAGTCACGACAAAGCCACAAAATTGCCTGATTTTGATGGATGTTGAAATCTACCAATCGCAATAAGACTATAGTTGATTTGGACACAAAGTTGGTTTATTTTTTGTAGAACTTTTAATTTTTTATGACAGTCACGAGGAGCTTATATGCCATCTTTTGATATAGTTTCAGAAGTAGAAAAATTTGAATTAACCAATGCAGTTGATCAAACAACCCGAGAATTAACCAACCGTTTTGATTTTAGGGGCGTTGATTTTTCAGTGACTCAGGATGAGGAAAATGTAAAACTAACTGCCACATCAGAGTTTCAAGCCAAACAAATGTTAGAGGTTTTTCAGCAAAAGCTGGTGAATCGTGGAATCGATGTGGGTTGCTTGGAAACTGGTGATCCTACAGCATCCGGCAAATTGGTTTATATGGTAGTAAAAGTTAAACAGGGAATAGATACAGATACTGCACGTAAAATGGTAAAAATGATTAAGAACGGCAAGTTTAAAGTTCAAACTGCTATTCAGGGTGAAAAACTTCGAGTCACGGGTAAGAAAAGAGATGACTTACAGGAAGTCATTGCCTTCTTAAAAAGCGAGAAATTAGGATTACCCCTGCAGTTTAATAATTTTAGAGAGTGAGCGCTATACCTGTGCGCAAATCGAGCATCTTGAGATCTCTTAAGAGTAGATAGCTGTGCTATTTTTCCCGTACCATCTTTATTGAGGAATGTTTCATGTTAGTCAAAAATAAAACTATTTTGTTAACTGGGGCATCCTCGGGTATTGGAGAAGCTTTAGCCTATGAACTTTCTGCTCGAGGAGCCAGACTTTTCCTTTTGGCTCGTGATATGGAGCGATTAGAAAAGGTCAAAAGCCAATGTAGTCATCCCGAGTTACATCATTGCTATCGTGTGGATCTGCTCGATTATCATCAAGCAGCAGCCAAAACTCTGCAAATTTTAAAGAACCATCAAAAGATTGATATCCTAATTAATAATGCAGGCATTAGCCAACGATCCTATGCTAAGGACACGGATATTTCAGTGGATGAAAAATTAATGGCTGTGGATTATTTTGCACCAGTGGCTATGACCAAAGCCTTGCTCCCACATTGGTTGCAAAGTGGTCATGGTCAGGTTGTAACCGTAAGTAGTATTGCTGGTATTATTGCTACGCCTTATCGATCAGGTTATGCAGGTGCCAAACATGCCATAATCGGTTTTATGGATAGCCTAAGGGCTGAATCTTACCAACAGAATTTAGTGGTGACTATGCTTTGCCCAGGATTTATTAAAACGGGTATTTCTGTAAATGCATTGATTGGTGATGGCTCGACTTTGGGAAGTGTTGATAAGGTGCAAGCCAATGGCATGGAGCCTGCAATCTGTGCCAGATTGATGGTGAATGCCATTGAAAAAGATAAGGCCATGGCGCTGATGGGCGGCAAAGAGCGATTTGCTGTTTTACTGAATCGTATCTTTCCTGCTTTGGTTCGACGTATTATGCGTACCGCCAAAGTACGATAAAAAAGTACGATAAA
>Ga0066642_10000995_pt1 | contig 12400 bp, 10 predicted proteins | sample CryGeyCG2114_250_2_FD_59510 | JGI IMG/M metagenome (GOLD analysis project Ga0066642, IMG submission 59510) | Groundwater microbial communities from aquifer - Crystal Geyser CG13_big_fil_rev_8/21/14_2.50 | ecosystem: Environmental > Aquatic > Deep subsurface > Groundwater | place: USA: Utah... | reverse complement strand
TAGAAATGTACCCAATGTTTGAATGGCGTCGTTACCGATGATCGAATAACTTGCCAGAGTGAAGCCAAGGCCAATAATGAGCATTTCCATAGTCACCCCCAAAATAATACAGTCCTCAAGCGGGGAGTGTTTGGATTCCGTTAAGATTGTGTCTGGGAGTCAGTTCGATTTGGATTGTAAAAAATGCAGCCTAAATATTAGCTAATAAGACGGGACCTATTTCTCCAGGACATTTGAGTAGAACAACTGTACAAGGCTTCATAATGAACCAGTCTTTGCTTGCTTATACTTTTGCTTTCTCCTCTGTTCTCACTTTTTCCACAGCGGCTATTGGATTTACCTATTTTTCTAAAAAAGTTTCGCCCCTTTGGATGAATCTCTTTAAGTGTTTGGTTTGCCTATTTTTTAGTCTCCCTATTGTTCTCTACCTCAACGGGAAGTTGTGGTGGGATATCCATCGTGTTTGGCCCTTTTTAATCAGCGGTGTCATTGGCCTTAATTTTGGCGATTGGATGTTATTAAGTGCTTATCGCATCATGGGTCCGGGGCGCACTCTGGTTCTTTTTGGCTTTCAGCCCTTTATTGCCGGAGGCTTTGCCTATTTTGTTTGGGGCGAGGTGATCTACCCTCTCCAGTTTGTGGCCATTTTATTTTTTGTTCTGTGCTTGTTCTTATTTAGTTACGAGCGCTTTAAGAAAAGTGGAAATTGGGAGTTTAAAGGACTTCTGCTCGCACTTGGCGGTGTTTTTTTGGATAGTGTGGGGGTGATACTCACCCGCTATGGGTTTAACGAAACCCCCCATCTTACTGGCATGGAGGTGCAATACTTGCGAACCCTGAGTGCCAGCTTAAGCTTTCTTGTTTTTGTGCCTTTTGTGAGAATTGGTTTTGTTGAGGGCCTGATGAGTTTGAGCAACAAAGAAAAATCCTTGGCAGTTCTTTCCAGCTTTTCTGGCACCTTTTTGTCTTTAGTCTTTTATATGCAGGCTCTAAAGCTTGGGAAATTGGCTACGGTGACCTCTATCGTACTGACCGACCCCGTGATTTCCACCTTTTTTGAGTGTTTATGGATTCGCGCCTGGCCTTCGCGCTACTTGTGGCTAGCCCTTGCCTCCTTTGCCTGTGCCATGTTTTGCCTTTTTTACCCCCAGTTAAGTTAATCTCCCAAAAAAACACCGCTTTTAAATAAGTTTCCCTAAGCCCTATTGAATTCTATCAGGGGGAGAGGTATCACTGTGGGGAATGTGAGAGAAGGAGGCCCCATGGTCCAAAAAATCAGTACGACCGCAGATGTGCATGAGCGCAAATTTGAACTCTCACTTACCATCAGCCAAACTGAAAAGCTCTATGCTGAGGCCAACGAAGCGTTGATCTCGCCCATTGCCAATAAAATTTTTGGCTTTCCCTGGACCGAGCACGTCGTCGTGGGTCCCAATTTTGTGACCATCAAAAAGCAAAATTGGGTGGATTGGTCCATTTTAGAAGAGCCACTTAAAGGACTTCTGACCGAACACTTCTCGGACCTCAACACTTCCCAAGTAGAAGAAAACCCTGAGCCCAGTTCACCCACAGTGTCTGCTGGCGATAAAGGTTTGAACACTCCCGAAGCTCAGACCATTCAAAAACTAATTGAAGAGCAAATTAACCCGGCTCTGGCCAATCACAATGGCTATGTGGTTTTACATGGCATTGTAGGCCCTCGCGTTTACTTAGAAATGGGGGGAGGATGCCAGGGCTGTGCCATGTCCTATCAGACTCTCAAAGAGGGGATTGAAGGCGCCATTAAAGACGTGGTCCCAAGCATTGAAACCATCATCGACGTCACTCGCCACGAAGAGGGCGAAAATCCCTTTTACGCCCGCTAATTTAAAAACCCGGAGGAAGTACAATGTCTTTTTGTTTTCGTTTTATTATGTTTCTTTTTTTTCTCTTCGCTTGCAGCTACTGTTCTCACTACAGCCCAGTTTCACTTGGGCAAGGGAAACCCTCTACCCAAGAGATTGAAAGCTGCACAAGTGTCATCCTAATTTTCCCAACAGAGGCGCAGAGTGTTCGTTTGGATACAATACTTAGGAATAACAATTTGACTCCCGCAGACATTGCATCAGTTGAAACACGCATATGGCCCTACTTGTTTCCGATTTACGCGAATTACTGTACCGTTGTTGTCCTGAATCAAGAGGCTAGAGCCAAAGGGCTCGTCACAGATCCTATACCGAACAGCGATGCAAAATATGAGATATATAGAAGTCAAAAGGTCGAGGCTTTTCGTATAGGAAATAAAACAATCGAAAGCTTAAAAGATTGCGATCGAGTCCATCCCCTGGATTTTAAAAAGTGCCAAGAAACTGTTCGTCGAAAACTAAACTTGAAATAAACCCCTTTAAGGAAACAGCCGGCCCCATTGGCTTGTTAATAACCTTCTAAGACGGTTTCGATATAACCCAGGCTTTCTAAGAGGGCGGGATCAGTTTGCAGCCACTTTTGCTGTCTGATGGCCAAATCTTTGATATGTTTTTCCGTATGGGAGTCGCTCCAACTTTGCTCGGCCTGTATGTAGTGGAAAGGATAATTGGTTAAAAACTCTTCAGGCTGATCATGTTGAAGAGCCCCAGTTGTCAACTCCTGCAAAAAACCATGGTGAATTGTGGCCATGATGACACCATGATGATCAGAAGTGAATCTCTCATCAATAAAAAGATCGCCAAGATTCGGAGCAGCCATGTTTTCAAGACGATCAATGTGGTGATTTAAGAGAGAGTCATATTCTTGGTTGGGAGCTAGGGGAGCAGGAGTCCATTTTTTCAGTCGAGTCATCCGGTTGAGTGTGGACAGGCGTCGCATAGCACTGTGAAAGCCCTCGTGGGATTGTATCAACTCATTGAATGTGTCTTTGCGATAACCTTCAAAGACTACGGCTTGGTCAGCAATCAAGCTTGAGAAGGCACTCGATCCGCCGCCATAAAAATTGACCACCTCGTCTGAGACAATAGCCGGAGTGTTTTCAAGACCATACTTGGCAATACAAGCGGCAAAGCGCACTCGTAAATTGATCTTATCACTTTGGCAAGCTTGTGTAAGGGTGGGGGAGGCTGTGCGATTCAGGTAAACTTGCATATGCTGAAAGCTTTTGTTTTTGATTAAATTTTCCCATAAGCGGTTATCCATTCCCGCAAATGAGAGAATGATAAGGTCTTGCTGGCGCCACTGTGTTCGTTCATTATTTTGAAAGCTCAGCCAATTTTTTCGAAAAACAATCCAATCTTGGTTGTTGAGAGAGGGTGAAGTTTGAGGGGACATAAGAAGGGTTGAGATTATTTTCAAGCGAGTTGTTTCAAGTTCCATGGACTCGGCCAGCTTGGTGAAGGAAACCTTGCTGAACTCAGAGAACGCCCCCTGAGATTTAAAGCTAATAAAGCAGAATAAAATTAAAAATCTAAGACCTAAAATATACACGACCTTGCCCTAAGGGGCATACTTTGGTGGAAACATCCTCTATTTTTCGTTTAATGATAAGACCCACGTTACGTAGACTGAGCCATTCCAGATAAGGTTTCAAGTGGGTCTGTAAATAATTCTGAGGATCTGTCCTAAGAGGTTAATAATCGAAAAGCATGTAATTTTTATAAAAGTAGTAACTCAGGTTCTGAAGCCTAATCAACGAGGTTATTAATACTATATGAAATATAGATTATTGATAATCAGTTCTCTCTTTTTTTTATAAAGCAGACGCGGTGACCATAGACTCTATACCTTATGAGGCTGATAAATTATTTTATTTAAACGTGAATTATGATCTAACTCATCCATGATGAAGACTCAGACTCATTTTCCTACAGAGGAAAAGATGTTAACTTTATTAATCCTAAAAGTTTAGACCTCGATGTTTATGTCACTCTCAATAAGTATTGGAATAGAAATTTAATTCTTACGAGAATCGGAAAATTGGCCCTTTTTTTCGTTCTTGCGAAGTGGTTTTTCGGAAAATAAGTAAAAAGTTTATACAGGAAAGTCCATTAGCCGATTTTACTCTAATTGGAATAAATTTATGGCACCTGAGGCAACCAAGTCGCGGATCACTTCGGAGCAATGTTCGGTGATCCGTCAGAGCCCCTTTGTAAACAAAGACTGACAAGATATCGCCTAGGGTAGGAGAAAGAAAAAAGAATCTACTTCTGTGCCCAACCGCCCAAGGGTTTAGATTGTCGCATGAGCGACCAGATCAAAAAGGCTAAGCCTACTAAGAACATCCAAAGACTAATGAATTGCCCGCGACTGATCCCTAAGGGTTGCTCAGCTAGGTTGGCGATATGGGCATCGGGCATGCGAAATTGCTCGTTAAAGATGCGTCCCACGGAGTAAATCATAATAAAAGCTGAGCCAATCACTCCCGGCTTGCGGGGTTTGCGCCACAAAAACAAAAGTAGGGCTAAGGGAATCCAGGCCTCGGTAAAGGAGGCATATATTTGGGAGGGGTGACGGGGCTCAAGTAAAGGGCGTAGGGCCTCAATCATGTCGCTGTTGCCACTTTGAACAGAGGCGATGATCTGATCCGTGAGTCCGTAAAATTTATTTTTGTACATTTGGATGTTGCTAGTCCACAGGCTCCAGTCGCTGGGAGTCACTCCCAGAAGTCGAGCGGGCTCTTCCAGGGTGCGCAACTTTTCAGGTTGGTAACCAATCCATCGGTAAATATCTTGGGGGAACTTCACTGCAAACATAGAGTCGGGGCTACACACGCGTCCCATCAGCTCGCCATTGATGAAATTGGCAATGCGTCCCAAACCGATTCCGACCATAGCGCCGACCACGGTGAGGTCACCCAAGTGAGGAAATTCAATTTTATGTTTCCAAGAAAAGTAAAGGCAGGCTGCCCAGACCCCAATAAAACCGCCGTGAGAGGCCATGCCACCCTCCCAAACTGCCAGTACACCCCAAAAAGGAAAGTCTGAGCGAAAGTCGGTGAGAAGGCCCGGGCTATAAAAAAGAGCATAACCCAAGCGTCCACCGATCAATACCCCCAGAATCAGGCTCGTCAGGAAGTCTGAGGCTTGGTCGACCGTTAGGGGCGAGATTTTTTTCTCCGAGAACCACTTCATAAATAAGAAGGCGAAGATGAAACCTGTCACATAGGCCAGGCCATACCAGCGGATACCAAACGTATTTGTGAATTGGATGAGAAAGGGGTCTAGGGTATGAATCCATGCGTTGTCGATCATGATGAGTTCCTTGTGGTCGAATCAGCCCTTAGTCTGCGTGAAAAGTGGGCTTTGATCAAGACCTAGGGTGATATGCAAAGCCTTTTGGCAAGAATCGATTCTGTAGGGCCAATAACAGTCTAGCAGGCCTGCAAGAAGACTTTTCCTCTTGCTATAATTGAGTTAAGACAACTGCATAAATTATTGTTTCAACGAGGTCTTTTGTGAAATTCACCGCCATACAGCGCGCCAACCTAGAGTACGTCGAAAATCTTTACCAAGTTTATCAAAACAATCCTGCAGAATTGGATGACACCTGGCAGGCGTTCTTTGCGGGTGTCGATTTTAGCCAAGACGTGGGCGGGGGACTCTCTTCCAAAGAATTGGATGTCTACCATCTGATCCAGGCCTATCGCGACTATGGTCACTTTGAAGCCGACATCGATCCATTGAGCATGGCGAGCCCCTCGGTGGATCTCTCAATTGATCAGTTCAACTTAACGCAAGCTGATTTGGATAAGACATTTTCAGTGGGCTCTTTGGTGGGGATGCCCGATAGCACTCTTCGAGATATTATCAATCACCTCAAGCGTTGCTACTGTGGAACGTTTTCGGTGCAAGTGTCTGACGCTGTTAAAGGTGTTAAAGACTGGTTTTACAAAAAAATTGAGACCAACTCGTACAAATTAGACACTGAGAAGAAGAAAAAAATATTTGAACAGCTTTGTCGCACAGAATCCCTGGAAAAATTTCTCCACACTCGTTTTGTGGGTGCCAAACGTTTTTCCATCGAAGGTGGTGACTCCCTGATTCCCCAGCTTGAGCATCTGGTGGAAAAAGGAACCCAATTGGGTGTGGAAGAGATTGTGATTGGGATGGCCCACCGTGGACGACTTAATGTCTTAGTCAATTTTATGGATAAGGCCATCGAAGAAACCCTGGCCGCCTTTGATGGTCACTCCAACGCCGACGATAATTTTGATGGCGACGTGAAATATCACTTGGGGCAGAGCGCTGACAAAGAAACCGCGAATGGCAATTGTCATATTTCATTAGCTTTCAACCCCTCGCATTTAGAGGCGGTGAATCCAGTTGTTTGCGGCATGGTGCGAGCGAAGCAACGTCAACGCAAAGACACAGAAGATAGAAAAAAAGTAATACCTGTTCAAATTCACGGCGATGCTGCTTTTGCTGGTCAAGGTGTGGTTTCTGAGACATTACAGATGGCGGGTCTTAAGGGTTACACCGTGGGTGGTAGCATTCACATCATTATCGACAATCAAGTGGGTTTTACAACCGACCCCGAGAGCACACGTTCTTCACCTTATTCTTCGGATGTAGCCAAGTCCCAGCAGGTGCCCGTTATTCATGTCAATGGGGATGACCCCGAAGCCTGTGTCCGCGCCATGGACATGGCCATTGAATTTAGGCAGGAGTTTGGCCGCGATATTTTGATTAATCTGACTTGCTACCGTCGTTATGGTCACAACGAGGGCGATGAGCCCGCGTACACACAGCCGGTGATGTACAAAAATATTAAAAAGCACCCCACTGCTCGTGAGCTATACGGAAAGAAAATGGTGCAAGAAAAAGTTTTTGATAAGGATTATGGCGAAAGCTTCTTCCAATCAAAAATGGACAACCTGCAAAAAGTCCTTGAAGCCGTTCGCGAAAAGCCGCCAGAGCCACAAGTGCAAGTTTTTGGAAGTTTTTGGAAAGGTTTGCGACGAAGTGAGCCTAGGGATTTCACCACTGTATTTGAAACAAAGACAGACTTGAAAACTATCACGGCTGTTGGTGAAAAACTCACCACCCCTCCCCAAGGATTCTCGGTTCACCCCAAAATTAAAAAGTTAATTGAGCAACGAGCAAAGATGATCAAAGGTGATCAACCTCTCGACTGGGGTATGGCAGAGCTCTTGGCTTACGGCAGTTTGATCTTGGATGGGCACTCGGTACGTCTTTCCGGCCAAGATTGCATCCGTGGAACATTTTCTCATCGTCACTCTTGCTTTTTTGATTCCAACACAGCTGAGCGTTACAACCCTCTAGGATCTCTGCGCGAGGACAAAGAGTTTTGTGTTTACAACTCCCTTTTATCCGAAATGGCTGTTTTGGGATTTGAGTACGGCAACTCGAGTTCCGATCCTACTTTTATGACTATTTGGGAGGCTCAGTTTGGCGATTTTGCCAATGGGGCTCAAATCATTATTGATCAATTTTTAGCAAGTGGCGAGCAAAAGTGGTTGCGCATGAGTGGGTTGACCTTGTTGCTCCCCCATGGTTACGAGGGGCAAGGGCCTGAGCACTCCAGCGCTAGGCTTGAGCGTTTTTTGCAACTCTGTGCTCAAAACAATATGCAGGTCTGCAATCTCACCACTCCGGATCAGCTCTTTCATGTGTTGCGACGTCAAATGTTGCGTCCTTTTCGTATTCCACTTGTGATCATGTCGCCAAAATCGCTTTTGCGTCACCCCAAGGTTGTCTGTGAACTTAAAGATCTTACCGACAATCATTTCATGGAAATTTTAGATGACAATTTGGTGAAAGCATCTCACGCAGAGCGCTTGGTTTTCACCAGTGGTAAATTGTACTACGACCTTCTTGAAAAGCGCGAAGAACTTCCTAAAAAAGAGCAGGAGAAAGTGGCTTTGATTCGGGTGGAGCAGCTCTATCCGTATCCAGATCATCTCATAATTCCTATCTTGAAATCAGCCAAGAAGGTTCAATCCGTGATGTGGGCCCAAGAGGAGCCCCAAAACATGGGGGCTTGGAGCTATATGGATCGTCGTTTGGTGACAAGTCTCAAGCAGGCAGGCCACGACAAGCTAGATCTGGAATATGTTGGACGTAGCCTGCGTGCCAGCCCCGCTACGGGCTCAGCACGCATCCACAGCAAAGAACAAAATGAGATTGTAGAAAAAGTGTTTTCATTCAAGAAAGGAAAGCAGTGATGGATATCAAAGTTCCCGCCGTTGGTGAATCGGTGACCGAAGCAGAAATTGGTGAGTGGCTCAAAAAAAGTGGCGACTATGTCAAAAGAGACGAAGTCATCTTAACTCTTGAAACCGACAAGGCCAGTGTTGAAGTTGTAGCCGAGGACTCTGGCGTTTTAAAGACCATGGCCGCAGAAGGGGACACAGTCGCCATAGGCGCTGTTGTTGCCACTTTGGACACATCGGCTAGTGCGCCACAAGACTCTTCTGCGACAAGCAAAGCCAATGATGAAGAAAAACAAAGTGAACAAAAGTCTGCTGGTAATCAGAATGGGAGTGCCCAGCCTGAAGCAACTCCACAAGTCTTTGCTTCTCCCAATAAAGATCATCTCAGCCCAGCAGTTCGCAAGGCCGTTCACGAGAAAGGGCTTGACCCCAACTCCATAGAGGGCACTGGACGCGGTGGCCGTTTGACTAAAGAAGATGTGATGAAGGCCTCAAGCCCTTCCCCTGCTCCACAAAAAGCGCCCACTACTGACAACCAATCAACCCCTCCTCGTCGTGATCCAAGTGAACGTACAGAACGAGTAAAGATGACCACCCTTCGTCGCAAAATTGCCGAGCGCTTGGTCAACGCCCAGCAAACCGCAGCTATCCTAACGACATTTAATGAAGTGGACATGTCAGCGTTGATGAATTTGCGCGAACAGTACAAAGACCCCTTTGAAAAAAAGCACGGTGTGCGTCTTGGTTTTATGGGCTTTTTTGTCAAAGCCACCATCGAAGCCCTTAAAGAGTTCCCTGCTGTGAATGCTGAAATTGATGGTGCCGACATTCTCTACAAGAATTTTTACAATATTGGTGTGGCGGTGAGTTCCCCAAAAGGTCTTGTGGTCCCAGTGTTAAAAGATGCCGATCAAATGTCTTTGGCTGAAATTGAGCAAGAAATTAAAAATTATGCCATTAAAGCGCGCGATGGAAAGATCACCATTGATGATATGAGCGACGGTTCGTTCACGATCAGCAACGGTGGGGTTTTCGGCTCTCTGATGTCCACTCCTATCCTCAACCCTCCTCAATCGGGAATTTTAGGGATGCACAAAATCGAAAAGCGCCCTGTTGTGGTCGACGATCAAGTTCAAGTTCGTCCCATGATGTATTTAGCCCTTTCCTATGATCACCGCATGATCGATGGAAAAGAGTCGGTGAGCTTTTTAGTGCGCATTAAAGAGAATATTGAAGATCCATCGCGCATGTTGTTACAGGTTTAAGTTTAAGGAGAATACAAATGTCCCAAGAATTTGATGTTGTTTTTATTGGTTCTGGTCCTGGCGGTTATGTGGGGGCCATTCGTTCGGCACAATTAGGTTTAAAAACAGCTCTAGTCGAAAAAGATAAAACCCTTGGTGGCACCTGTTTGAATATTGGCTGCATTCCCTCTAAAGCCTTATTAGATTCCAGTGAGCATTTTCACCAAGTGCAGCACGAGCTCAGCGAGCATGGGGTTGAAGTTGGCTCTGTTAAGCTTAATCTTCCCAATATGTTGGGACGAAAAGATAAAGTGGTGGCTGACCTTACTGGGGGCATTAAATATCTAATGGACAAAAATAAAGTGACTGTCTTTCATGGCATGGGGCAAATCAAAGCACCCGGCGAAGTGGTTGTTGAAGGTAAAACAAAAGAGACTTTAAAAACAAAAAAAATCGTTATTGCGACAGGCTCGATTCCCATCGAGTTGCCATTTTTAAAATTCGACGGGGAGTACATAATATCCAGTACTGAGGCGTTGTGCTTAAAAAAAGTACCAGATCACTTGATTGTGGTTGGCGGTGGAGCCATTGGCCTTGAAATGGGCTCGGTGTGGATGCGTTTAGGATCAAAAGTCACAGTTGTGGAGTTTGCCGATAAGATTTGCGGACCTATGGACAATCAAATATCAAAAGAAACTTTAAAAATTTTGAAAAAACAGGGGATGAACTTCTTGTTGTCTAGCAAAGTCACCGGCGGCAAAGTGACAGCAAAGAAAGTCACAATCGAATACGAATCTTTAAAGGACAACAAAAAAGAAACTTTGGAAGGCGACAAAGTCCTCGTAGCTGTTGGACGCAAAGCTCACCAGGGTAGTCTCGCTCTTAAAGATTTAGGTGTTGAGTTCAATGAACGGGATCAGATCCTTGTCGACAAACATTATAAAACCTCGGTAGATGGGATTTATGCCATTGGAGATGTAATTGGTGGTGCCATGCTTGCTCACAAAGCCGAAGAAGAGGGTGTCGCCGTAGCGGAAATCCTTTCGGGACAATATGGGCATGTCAATTACGACACGGTCCCTTGGGTGATTTACACTTGGCCGGAAGTGGCTGGAGTGGGTAAAACCGAAGAGGACCTGAAAAAAGAAGGTGTCGAGTATAAAACGGGAACTTTTCCCTTTACTCCAAACGGGCGCGCCCGTGCTATGGGCCACACTGAGGGACGAGTCAAAATCTTAGCTCACGCCAAGACCGACAAGATTCTAGGTGTACACATTGTGGGGCCAAGGGCCTCAGAAATGATTGCCGAAGCTGTGATCGCAATGGAGTTTGGTGCTAGTTCTGAGGATATCGCTATGAGTTTTCATGCCCATCCCACTCTCGCCGAAGTCATTCGCGAGGCTGCGCTCGATGTTTCCAAGCGCGCCCGCCAGATGTAGAAAACTTGTCCCGAGTCACAGGAAAGGCTTTATTTCTGACCTGTGGGTATGAATTTGTAGCCCACTCCGTGAATGGATTCGATGATGTGTGAGACAGGGGTCATTTTTTTTCGTAATTTGCTGACATGAGTATCCACGGATCTGGGGTAAACATGGATATCATCGCCCCAAATTTCATTGAGAATTTCATCGCGAGAGATAACCTGATTGTGACGGCTCGCAAAGTACAGCAGCATTTTAAATTCCAAGGCGGTTAGACTGATAGGTTCATAGGCTCCAGAACCTAAAACCAAGACCTCTTGGGAGAGTTTGTCGATTTGAATTTCCTCCCAAACTAAATTGTTAGCACTTTCTTTGATGAATTCTACTTTCTTAAGTCGACTCTCTATTCTTGCCCTCAGTTCAAGGGGCTCAAAAGGTTTCACAATATAGTCATCAGCACCCGCTGAGAAGCCTAAGACCTTTTCTGAAAGCTGCGAGTGCGATGTGATGATAAAAAATGGCGTCAGCGGGAAATTCTTTTGTAAAACTAAGCAAAGATCCATCCCATTGCCATCTGGTAGTTCTAAATCTAACAGAGCCAGGTCATACTCGTGGTTTTCTAGGAGCCCGCGAGCAGAAGTGAAGTCACTGGCCCAGGTTAGATGTGCAAAAAATTTCACGGATTGCTCAACCAGTGTAAAAATTTCTTTGCTGTCATCTACGAGAATAATTTTCTTCATACCAATCCTTTAAAATGGGACTTATAACTAAGATAATGCAATTTTGCATAGTGAATAATAGAGAGGTTCCTTTAGATGAGAACTATCCATATTTCAAAAGAGTGTATTGAAAAAGAGACAAGCCTGCAGGGGGTCGAATTTTTAATACCAGGCTTTCTATTAGATAGGGAAAGCGAGCTAATTCTCCTCAAGAAGGCTGTGGTGGCTAAAGATTACAAAAAGATTTGCTCTTTAGCTCATAACTGGAAGGGTTTTTGTTCTCCCTATGGTTTTAATGGACTTGCGATGCTATCAGAACAGTTAGAGTCCACTTCGGATCGGGAAGATATTGAATCAGTAAAGAATATTGTGGGAAAGATAGAGTTTTACTTGAAGGTAAAGCGAGAGGTCCTTTCTTTGAATTAAATCTCCAAAGGAAAGCTCACGCTCAGGGTGTAAGTTTCATTTTGTAATTGGATTGAATGACTATCGCCAACCGAGGCAAAAGGGCCAAGCTGCTCCAGTGTTGTTTTACGGTAACTGAGATCTTGATACTCAAGATTTATACTAAAGGATAATACTCTGAACCCAGCGCCGAGACTGTACGGAATTTTGTGTAAGAGTGAGCGAAGCCACTCCTTGCATCCACAGGACTAGCCAGTCTTTCCCATTGAGGCAAGTTTTTTTACCTGGACCGTTTCAGTGAAATAGCCATATTTAACATAGACTCGACTTGGAGTTATTCACGAGAACCGACTCACTCCTGAGCATCGTTCGACATATTTTCTCTGATGATTTTTTGCCTAAAAACTTGGTCTCTTTCGGTTAAATGGTTCCCAATTCTTTCTGCCATCGACATCCAGACATCGAATTGTT
>Ga0066642_10000979_pt1 | contig 12509 bp, 9 predicted proteins | sample CryGeyCG2114_250_2_FD_59510 | JGI IMG/M metagenome (GOLD analysis project Ga0066642, IMG submission 59510) | Groundwater microbial communities from aquifer - Crystal Geyser CG13_big_fil_rev_8/21/14_2.50 | ecosystem: Environmental > Aquatic > Deep subsurface > Groundwater | place: USA: Utah... | reverse complement strand
GACCCGCGTAACTGTGGGGACGAGCCTTTGTGGCTAAAGAGAAGAACTCAGGCCGCGGTTTATGTGGGAAGAAATCGTGTTAAGGCCGCTCGTAAACTGTTGAAAGAGCATTCACCAGATTTGATTCTTCTTGACGATGGCTTTCAACACCGCGCTTTAGGACGTGATCTCAATGTTATTTTGTTAGATGCTTCTGTGATCAGGTCCCATTATCGGTTGTTACCGCTTGGGCGGATGCGAGAGAGTTTTGCCGCTTTGAAGAGAGCGGATAAAGTGATCATTAACAAATGCAATTATGCAGACACAGAGAGTGTAGAGTGGATTAAAGAGCAAAGTCTTAAATTTTTATCTCCCAATCAAATTTACTTGGCCGACTTTGTTTTTGATAAGTGGCAGCCGCTGTTTAACGGACCACAAGTTGAATTTAAAAATTTTCCTTCCGCCATGTGCTGTGGCATCGGCAATCCCAAAGCTTTTCGTAAAACCATAAGTGAACAGAGTGTTACCGTTGTAAAAGAGTTTATATATCCCGATCATTACTACTGGATGCCAAGAGATATCGAAAAGATGACTTACCAGATGAAACAAGAAAATCTAGGGCATTTGCTAATTACCGACAAGGACGCCATTAAGTTAAGTCGCTACCACAAGCATTTTTTAGAAATGGGGCAGCAGCTTTGGTCCTGCCAAATGAAAGTCCAGTTTCAAAGCAAAGAGAGTGAGTTCTTTGAAGATGTGAGAGCAAAGCTCAACCTTTAAACACGAAAACGCAACATAATATTTTGAGGTTAAAAACTCTATGGCTCTGGGTTTATTCTTGCTAACATGATATTTATGAGAGCGTTGTTTTCCATTGGGGCTGTTGGCTCCCTTCTTTTCTTATTGTCTTGCGTTTCCTACGAAAAAACATTTGATAAAGAGGCTCTCGAAAAAAACGAAGAATTTGATAAAATAATTAAAATCGAAGAATTTGTGGAGCCAGAGAAAAAAGAGATTCCAGTAGTAAAATCTAAGAAAGTTAAACCAATCCCAAGGGTTGATAGCAAAAAAGAGAGCCCACCCAGCCGACCCCAAATTGCTCAATACCCCAGCCCCCCTCCGGCAAAAGTCCCCAGTCAAGAAGAAGAAGCGCTTGCGCGAGAGTTGGAGGCGGCTCGGAAAAAACAGTTAAAAGAACCTAGACAACCTAAGTTTGAAGACTCGGAAGGCTTTAATGGTCGTCGACCAGTCGTCGACCCCTTTGCGGTGGGTGAAGAAGTGGTGTTGTCCCTGTCATATTTTGGAGTGGAAGCCGGCAAGTTTACTTTGAAAGTAGAGCCTATGGTACAAATCAATGGCAAGAAGGCTTATCACTATAAATACACTGTAAAGTCGAGTCCTCTCTTTAAATGGGTCTATCAGGTAAATGATGTGGCCGAAACTTTTGTCGACTATCAGACACTCTTGCCATACAGCTATGAAATTCATGTTAATGAATCTAAACAGGTGCGTGAAACTCGAACGTATTTCAATCACAAGACAAAAAAGGCCACAATGTGGGACAAGAAGCAAAAAAAAGGCGAAGCTGTTGAGGAGAAGAAAATAGGTTGGGATTTAGAAGAATATTCACAAAATGTTTTTAGTGTGGCCTCCTACTTGCGGACTTTTACTTTGAAAGTAGGAAAAAAACTGCAAGTCAATGTGGGACACGAAGGAAAAAATATTTTGATGACAGCAGAAGTTTTACGCAAGGAGAAGGTTTTCACTAAAGCTGGTGCGTTTGACGCTTTCGTAGTAAAACCCAGTTTTGATGTCGACGGTAAGTTTAAGCCGACTGGAGAAAATTTTCTTTGGTTGACCGCTGATGACAGAAAATTTATTGTCCGCCTAGAATCAAAAATTAAGATCGGCAGCATTGTTGGCGAAGCGGAAAAGATAATAGTAAAATGAAAAACTTATACATCCAAACTGCTTTTCTGGGAGACCTTTTGTTAGCCCTTCCAGTGCTTCGGCAGATACGCTACTGGGATTCGAAATCCTCATTGACGGTACTTTGTCGCAAGGGCTATGGGTCTCTTTTGGAGAAACTAGAGGTTTGTGACGAAGTTGTTGAACTCGACAAGGGTGATAAGCTCAAGGCTCGCAAAATTTTGCAAAAGGACAACTATAAAACTATCTTTTGTGCGCATCAATCTTGGAGTACACATCAACTTGTCAAAGCTCTTAAGGCGGATATTAAAATTGGTTACAGACGCTTTTGGAATAAGGGTTATTTTGACCGTAGAGTAAAGCGTTGTTTGGTTTGGCCGGAGGTCATCCGACAAATGCAATTGTTAGAGCCTATGGATCAATCTCTGACGCTAAAACTTGAGGCTTTTTCTCAAGATCCCTTAGGGCTACCCGCCTGGTCACAAATGAAAAACAATTCATCTGTATTTCGCGATTCTGATATCCAAAGTCTTTTGCAAAAAAAAGTTGGAACTCAAAAGTTGACTCACCCCTTAGTTTGTCTAGCTCCGGGTAGTGTTTGGCCAACTAAGCGTTGGACGAAGTCTGGTTTTATGCAAGTGGGTTTGGCATTGAATAGAAAGGGCTATCAGGTTGCGCTTCTGGGTGCTTCTAACGAAAGATCACTTTGTGAAGAACTTCACAATGAAATTCCCAACAGTTTAATGCTCGCTGGGCACCTAAATATTTTCGAATCCCTTATGATACTAAGTAGGGCAAAGGGGTTGATTTGTAATGACTCAGGAGCTATGCACCTAGCGAGCCTTTTAAATTTGCCAACACTAGCTCTGTTTGGCCCCACAGTTCAAGAATTGGGCTACAAACCCTGGAATCCAAATGCACAAGTCATTGAGAGAAAAGGACTACTTTGCCGCCCCTGTGGTCAGCATGGAGCGATTAACTGCCCGATTGGGACACATATTTGTATGTCAGGCATTGATCCCATGGATGTTTTCGACAGAGCTCTAATCCTTTTTAGCTAAGTTTTTTAGGTCGATATTAAATTTCTTAATTTTTCTCAGTAATGTATTTTTAGGGATATTGGCATTTGCAACAGTGCGATTGATTTTCCCTTCGTTAGCAGCTAAAGCTTTTTCAATGAAAGACTTTTCGCTTTCCATTTTAAACTTCTCAAAGTCGTAGTCCTCCTCCTTAGATTTTGGGGCCTCAATAATCTGTTGTGGCAAGTCTTGAAGTCCAAGTAAGTGGTTATTAGATAAAATAAGCGTGCGTTGGACCACATTTTCTAATTCTCTGATATTGCCAGGCCAGCGATATTCCTTAAGTTTTTGCAAAGCAGCTGTATTGAATTGAGGTGGGTTCGTGGTATCTAGTGCATACTTCCTAATAAAGTGATTAAGAAGTGAGGGAATATCCTCGCTGCGCTCGCGTAAAGGCGGAATAAAAATAGGAACTACGTTTAATCTGAAATAAAGGTCCTCGCGAAAGGTACCATCCTCGATTTGTTTTTCTAGATTTTGGTTAGTGGCGGCGATAATGCGTGCATTAGTTTTTTGCAATCGGTTCGAACCAACAGGCATAAATGTCTGCTCTTGGAGAACGCGTAAAAGCTTGGCCTGAACTTCCGGTTTAAGCTCTCCAATTTCATCTAAAAACAATGTCCCATTATTAGCAAGTTGAAATTTGCCAATTTTCCGATCAAAGGCATCGGTGAATGCACCTTTCTCATGGCCAAAAAGTTCACTTTCAATAAGGCCATCGGGAATTGCAGCGCAGTTGACACCGACCATGTCTTCGCTTTTGCGACTTGAATTATAATGAATGGCTCTTGCCACCAGGTCTTTACCTGTACCATTTTCGCCGCGTAAAAGAATAGTGCTATCGGTTTTCGATATTTTTTTAATAAGCTCAAAAACATTTTTCATCGGTTTGGAATGACCAATAATTTGGCTTTCTGTATCGGATTCTAGGATGGGGAAACTTAAAGAGACTTCTTCAACAAGTTCTCGAGCCTGTACGGCTTTACTAAAAATTTCGACGATCTTATTCTTATCAAGGGGCTTTTCTAGGTAATCATAGGCGCCCTCTTTGATTGCAAGTACAGCGTCACGAATATTGGCATGGGCTGTGATCATAACAATAAAGGCATGATTCTCTGACTGGGTCATCTTTTCAAGAGCAGCCAAGCCATCGAGTACTGGCATTTTAACATCCAAAAAGATTAAGTCATAGTCGTCCTTAAGACTTAAATCAAAAGCCTCTTGCCCGTTATTAGCTTCAGTGAAATCTTTTTTAATCTCGTCATTTTGTTCAAGAATATGAATAATATATTTTCTTAAATCCGGTTCATCATCGGCAATAAGAATTTTAAGTGGCTTCATGCGAGCTCCTTGGTGATTCATCAATCGGTAAAATAAAGCCAAATTCACTTCCACTATACTCTTTACTTTTCAAGTAGACTTTTCCCCCGTGCAATTGAATGACATAGCGGCTTAAGAAGAGGCCAAGGCCGTAGCCTGATTTTTGTGAATCAAAGCGATAGTACTTTTCCCAAATGGTATCTTGGGCGTGCTTGGGTATGCCCTGGCCCTGATCTGTCACACTGACTTTTATAAAGTTTTGATTCTCTTGAGAGGAAATAATAATTTGCGAGCCCTCTGGAGAATAAGTAATGGCGTTCTCTAAAAAATTATTTATAACCTCTTGGATAAGAGAGCCATCTATCTCAATCATAAACAAGGGCTGAGTATTTTTAACGAGCGCAATTTTTTTTTGTTGCGCCAAAAATTGATTCTGTAGAATAGATTTTTCGATAAGATTATTGATATCCTCAGGCTTTCTTTGTATAGAAATATTCTTTGATTGAACCTGAGACATTTTTAAAATGCGCTTTATATATTTTTCCAGCTCCCTGGATGCCAAATTTATTTTATCCAAGTTATCGCGCACATCTGGATCTTGTGTTTTCTCAAGTATGAGATCAGTTAAGCCGATAATTTTTGCTAGTGGTGTTTTTAAATCGTGACTGAAAAGACTCAAAAAATTTGTCTTCATTTCTTCAACTTCTTCAAACAAGAGAGTGTCTTTTTCTAAACCCCAGCGAGTTCTTTCATTCAGAATATATTTATAGTTTGAAATGAGTAGTAGGGTAACGACAATCTGTATGAGCGGTGTGAGAATTGGGGTCCAAATATAGAAAGTATCAAAAATCCATAGAGATAAGCTGACATAGATGATAGTAAAAATTAAGGTCCCTACCAAAGCTAGCGTCGATGGTAAGAAGAGTAGAATAAGAGTGTTGACTATCAAAATAATAAGTAGCAGGAAAAGATGAAGACCAAAGTTGGGGCTTGGAATAAATCTATTTTCAAGGGTGTTGTCTACAATATTGGCGACAAATTCTGTTTCGTTGAGCAGGCCGACAGGGGTTGTAAAGCTTTGCAAGGGGTCTGGAAATTTGAGAATGACTATTTTATCTTCTAGGTTAGGATCAGTTTCTTGAAAATCAAAATAAGGTAAGGGTAAAAAAGTTTCGGCAGGTCCTCGAAAGTTTAAAGTGAGTTGTCTATTTTCAAATTTTTTGAAAAAAGAGTTGTCATTTTGTGCTTCGATATTCACTTTTCTGATAATTCCATCGAGATCTGGAGTCAGAGAAAAATTGAGAAAACCAAGTGCCTTGTCATTGACCGAATAGGGCGTTGTCAGGTTGTCTCTTTGGTCCCAGATAAAATGATTGCTAAGAATCCATTTTACATTACGTTGCCTGAGCTCTTTGATTAAAAGTTCGGCCTCAAAATTATCAGCGGTCTCTATCACTTGGACTTGAGATGAAACCCTTTGTGCCTTTCTCAGCTTAAAATGAAGATCGTAGGTCGAATCACGCGTGATCAGCGCAATAATCAAAGAAGTGATGGCAATAACCATCACCCGAATGAATAAATCGGGGGAGTTAAAGGGGCTTGGCATACAACCTATCATAGTCAAAGCTCTAACAGATTGACATGGTAAAATTTACTTAACCCGAGAATTAAAGGCTGATATACCAAAGTATGCAGATTTACAGCGGTGACCTTTTGTTTATGCCCCCCATTCAAGACCCTACGGTCTTAACGATTGGTAACTTTGATGGTCTTCACAAGGGTCATGTTTTTTTACTTAAAGAGTTGCTTCGGCTTGCGCGCCAAAAGTCGTGTGCGGCATCTATCGTCACTTTCGAGCCACACCCTGGTCGTTTTTTTTCCAAAAACCCTTACCCTCCCTTGCTGACTCCTGAGCTGCGTCGTCTTCGGTTTGCAGCTTTAGGGGTCGATTATTTAATTGTTCAGTCATTTGATATAAAATTCTCTGAAGTGGAACCGGAAGTCTTTTTGCGTCAATATTTGCTGCCTCGAGTCCCTTTGAAGTCTCTACTCTTAGGATACGACTTTCGTTTTGGGCGTGGAAGTCGTGGTGATTTTGACTTGGCAAAGAGTTGTTTGGCTGATCAGACTCTCGATGTTTTGCAGGCGGCGGCATTTAATGATCAGGGTGGTGTGGTTTCAAGCTCTCGTGTTCGAGAAAATTTATTAGCAGGAAAAATTGCGATTGCTAATGAGCTTTTGGGTTATGATTATTCGATCAGAGGCCGTGTTGTGAAGGGGCTAGCAATGGGACGCCAACTTGGCTTTCCAACTGCGAATTTGGATTCTATCCAGGTTATGCTGCCAGCTTCAGGTGTCTACAGAGGTGCTGTCAAAATAGATGAAAGGGTCCACCTAGCCCTTATTAACATCGGCCATAAGCCAACTTTGGCAAGCGGCCAAGAAAAGACTTGCGAGTGCCATATTGTCGATTTCTCAGGAGACCTCTATGGATTTGAGCTCACTTTTTATTTTAAAGAAAAAATGCGAGATGAATTAAAATTTTCAAGTCTTGATGAGCTCAAAGCGCAAATTGCTAAGGATATAGCCGAGGCCAGCCGAGAGCCTGTTGAAATAAAGGATTGGCTATGAAGATCTTAAAGGTTGCAGATTTATGTGAAACTTCGCCCTTTGAGGTGGATTTTTTGACTAAAGAACTCCAAGTTATGGGTATGACCTTAGAGTGGCATCCCTTTGAGGAAAAAGATTTTGAAATTTCATCAGAGAATTTGAGAGAATTTGGTATAAGCTTTTTGCATGGACAAAGATGTGTGGACGTGAATGATATTGTCCACCACCGTAGTTTGGATGTTCATTACGTAAATTACCTGGATGTGATCGAGAATAAAAACGGTAAATTATGGGGCGACTCTCTTTTTTCCAAGAGTTTTAGACAGATTTTCTTAGATCTGCGTAAGAATCGACAACTCTCTGGATCGGTCATTTTTCTTGGCGGCGCGACCTACCTTTCGCCAATTGTGGACACTCTTGCTAAGTTTGGTTTTCGAGATTTTAATTTTCTTTGCAATGAGAAAGAATTTAATAATGTCCAACACTTATCTAAGAATTTAGTTGGGGTTGATTTGCGAGTTTTGGATTCAACACAATTGATTCAGAGTTCTAAGGAGTACTCTCTTTGCATTATCACATCAGGGCAGTATCCTGAGTCTGTATTGTCGGATATCAGCTATTTTCACTTCTTATCTCAACGCTCGTTGGTTTTGAATATGGTAGGAGATTCGAACTTTCCATTTCAGGAGGTCAGTGCACTTGGTACTGAAGTTGTCGAGACTGGTTCCATGAATGACGTTCGCCAGGTTCTTTTGCGTGAAAAAATCTTGGATTATGCAAAGAAATTAAGCGCATAGAGTGTTTTCGGGTTGGTAAGGTCGGGATTTTACACCCTCTAGCCCTAAGTCCTGTTAACTTTTTGATAAGTTACTGTAAACTACTTTAAGTACATCATTTTGGGGGTTACTAGTGTCAACCAAGGCTCTCGTAAATATTCTTGTCGATCAACAGGTTATCAGTCCGGTTCAATTAGAAAAGGCCAAGGCAGAGCAACGAAAGACGGGCGAAAATATTGCGTCCATACTACTTCGTCAGGGCGCTTTAGACGAACAAACTATGCGAGAGAAGCTGGCGGATGCTTCTGGCTTTCCAGCAATCGACTTGAACACCTTTGAGATTGAGCAAGATGCTCTGGGCCTATTAACAGGGGAACAGTGTCGTAAGCACATCGTGATCCCAGTGTCGAGGGCGGGTGGAAGCTTAGTTGTTGCACTTTCTGATCCCACAAATATTTTTGTCAAAGATGATATCGCTTTTTTAACTCGATGTAAGATTCAGCCTGTTGTCGCCTTGGAAAGTGAGATCAACTCTGCAATTGATAAGTATTACGGCGGAAGTGGTAAGGGCGAGTCTGCGAGCGACATTATTGTGGAGATGCAAGCTGCAACTGAAACAGATTCCTCGGTTGCAAGTTATGAGATCGAACAGAGCACAGACCCGGTTATTCGCTTTGTGAATACGATGTTACAAGAAGCAATTGATTCGGGTACATCGGATATCCACATCGAGCCTTATGAAAAATACCTTAGAGTCCGCTTTCGTAAAGATGGAAACCTAGTTGAAAAATACAGGCCACCTGCGCAGATTAGTACGGCTCTTTCCAGTCGATTAAAAGTTATGGCCAGACTGAATATTACTGAGAAACGAAAGCCTCAAGATGGTCGTCTTAAAATTAAGATGCCAGGTAGGGATGCTGTAGATTTCCGTATGAGCGTTTTGCCCACCGTAAATGGTGAAAAGGTAGTCCTGCGTATCTTAGACAAATCTAACTTAAAGCTTGATCTTCGCGACTTGGGTTTCGAGGATATTGAATTGGCAAAATTCATCGACGCTCTTCACAGACCGCAGGGCTTGATCCTTGTGACCGGACCAACAGGCTCGGGGAAGACAACCACTTTATACTCGGCTCTTTATGAGCTTCACGATGTGACCAAGAACATTAGTACGGCCGAAGATCCTGTGGAGTTTAATATTGAAGGCATTAATCAGGTTTTGGTGCGTCCAGATATTCATTTCGGGTTCCCGGAGGCTTTGCGCTCGTTTTTACGACAAGATCCTGATGTGATTCTCGTCGGGGAGATTCGCGACCAAGAAACCGGTGAAATCGCATTTGAAGCTGCTTCAACAGGTCACCTTGTTCTCAGCACTCTTCACACTAATGATGCGACAAAGACCATCGACAGATTGGTTAACATGGGAATTCCGGGCTTTCTTGTCACGTCTACTGTTGAATTGATTTTGGCCCAAAGACTTTTACGCAGAAATTGTCAGTCCTGCATCATTCCTGACAAAGTCACTCCCGAAGTTTTAATTGATCTTGGGGTTAAAGAGAACGAAGTTCACGATGTAAAATGTTTTAAAGGCTCCGGCTGTGCAGCTTGTGATGGAACGGGGATGACGGGTCGAGTTGCCGTTTACGAGGTTATGCCCATGACCGATGAAATCCGAGATGCTGTTCTGTCGGGTGCAACCCCTTTACAATTAAGACGTGCCGCTTTAGCCGGCGGAATGATTTCTTTGCGCCAGTCAGGTATTACAAAAATAAAAAAAGGACTGACTTCTGTCCAAGAAGTTCTAAGTAAGACAATGAAGGATCCCACGTACTGATGAACCTGATACAGCTATTAAAATTTGCGAAAGACAGAGCCGCTTCAGACGTGCATATTGCATCAGGAGCGCCTCCTGGTCTTCGTATTGATGGTAAAATTGTTCGTGTTAAAATGGACAAACTAAGCTCAGAGGACGCACGACGAATTTGTTATTCAGTTTTAAATGATCAGCAGAAAGCCAAGTTTGAGCAATCTAAAGAGTTAGATTTTAGTTTTGAAGTTAAGGGTGTCGCACGTTTTCGTGCCAATTATTATTTTTCCAAAGGTACTGTGAGTGGAGCCTTTCGCCAGGTTCCAGTTAAGATTCCAGATTTTCGCTCCTTAGGTTTGCCCGATTATTTAAAAGCACTGACAAATTTTCCAAATGGCTTGATTTTGGTGACCGGACCCACTGGCTCTGGGAAGACGACTACAATTGCAGCCTTACTCGATGTGGTGAATAAAACAAAGTATGGTCATATTACCACTTTAGAGGATCCAATTGAATATTTGCACACTCATGGCAAGTGTATAGTGAGTCAAAGAGAAATCGGTGCAGATTCAAATTCTTTTGCCAGAGCCCTCAAATCTGTTGTCCGGCAAGATCCGGATTATTGTTTGATTGGAGAGATGCGTGATTTAGAGGTCATTGAAACAGCCCTGCAGTTGGCCGAAACGGGGCATTTGGTCTTCTCGACCCTGCATACAAACTCGGCGATCCAAACAATCAATCGATTGGTCAGTGTTTTTCCAGCTGAGCAACAGGATCGCATTCGTGTGATACTCAGCTTCACTCTACAAGGAGTCATTAGCCAAAAACTCTTGCCTAGTAAAAAGGGCGGGCGAGTTCTAGCCTATGAGCTTTTATTACTAAACCCAGGGGTACGTAATCTTATTCGTGAAAATAAGCTTCATCAAATTGAAACCATGATGCAGGTCGGGCAGGAAAAAAGTGGTATGACAACACTCAACCAAAATCTGTTTTCACTTTTCAAGGCCGGGCATATTTCAAAGGAGCAAGCTATTGAGAATTCTTTGGATATGGAAGCTATGATGAACACTTTCAAAAAGGCTGGATTTTAATGCCAACGTACAGTTTTCAGGCCAAAGCATTTAATGGTAAACTCAGCCAGGGAAGTATTGAGGCAAATAGTGAAGCTGAAGCTCGTATTAAATTGCGAGCTAAAAAGCTCATTCCGATTAAGATTGCCGTCGCCGGTGTTGCTCGCAGTTCATCCAGCGCTGGAGCACAAGTTTCTCGTGTTAAAGTCAAATCCAAAGATTTGCAAATTTTTACTCGCCAATTGGCGGTGTTAATCTCATCGGGAGTTCCCTTGTTACAATCGATTGAGGTTTTGTCAGAATCTCCGCGAGGAAAGGGCTTGGATATTGCTCTAAAGAAAATCGTTGCGGATATATCTGAGGGCAAAAAATTAGGTGCCGCCTTTCAGGCCCATCCGAATGTCTTCAGTAAATTCTATATCAATATGTTGATCGCTGGTGAGGAAGGTGGTGTTCTCGAAAAAGTTCTCATTCGTCTCGCCGATTATATCGAAAAGTCAGTAAAGCTTCAGGGAAAAATTAAGGGTGCTATGTCTTATCCGGTCGTCGTCTTGTTTATCTCTTTTGCCGTTGTAACCGGTCTTTTGATTTTTGTAGTCCCTCAGTTTGTTCAAATGTTTAAAAGCTCAGGACAAGAAATTCCAGCACTTACTTTAGCTGTCATTGATATGAGTGAGTTTGTTCGTGAGAAATGGTACATCCTTATCGGCGGAGCTTTCTTTACCTTTGTTTCACTTCGAGCTTACTTGAACACTCCTGCGGGCAGAGAGCAGTTTGACTTTTTGTCTATGAAACTCCCTGTCTTTGGTGACTTTATCATTAAGGCATCTATGGCGAAGTTCTCCAGAACATTATCAACCTTACTTGGTGCTGGAGTTTCGATTATGGAGGCGCTTTCAATAGCTGCGAACACTGCGGGCAATTCGCTTGTCGAAAACGCGCTCATCAATGCTCGGTCCTCTGTTGCAAAGGGCAAGCTGTTGTCATTGCCCCTGTCGCAAGAGAAATTTATTCCTCATATGGTGACTCAAATGATCGCCGTGGGTGAGCAAACCGGCTCTCTAGACGAAATGTTGGATAAGGTTGCAGATTTTTACGAGGATGAAGTGGACGTGGCAGTTAATAGTATCACGAGCTTACTTGAGCCAATCATGATTGTTATTTTAGGTGGGATTATAGCATTTTTTGTTATTGCAATGTATCTCCCCATATTCAACATGGCCGGCGGAGTTTAGGCTTTCATGGATAGTTCTAGGCATTTTGATTTTTCAAAAACTGAGAGTCAGTCCTTTTTAGTCCACTCGGTTCGGGTAGTTTTTGTCTTATTGGTGCTTCTGATAACCTTGTCTTTTCAATTTCTAGAGTCACGTGTTGTGGCTCCAGGTGTCTTTTTCCCCATTTACATAATCATTTCGGCATTTCTGTCCCTTCAGATTTTTTACTTGGTATTTTTCAATAAATTATACCAATACGCTTGGATTGCATTTGTTCTTTTCTTTTTGGAAAGTCTTTATATCTCATGTCTCATTTATTTTGTCGGTTTTCAGCAGTCAGTGCTTATTTTTTTGTACTTAGTGAATCTTATCTTATGTGGAGTTCTCTATCAGAGGCGTGGGGCTTTATTGTTAGCCCTGTGGACGTCCATTTTGTTTTCACTTATTATCTCACTTGACACCAGTCTAGAAGGGCATACGGCTTACTTAGCTGTAGGAGTGAACAATCTCGCCTTTTTCACTGTTGCTTATTTGTCAGGCTTTTTAAGCGAACAACTTAATTTTATGGGCGAACAACTTAAAGAAAGTGTCGCCGATGTTCGTGTTTTAAAGAATCTTAATGAGTTAATTTTGAAAAATATAAATGTCGGCGTGCTAACCGTTGATAAGGCAGGATTAATTCTACAAACAAATCCTGGCGTTTACCGTCATCTTGGTTTGAGTCAAGG
>Ga0066642_10000977_pt1 | contig 12526 bp, 12 predicted proteins | sample CryGeyCG2114_250_2_FD_59510 | JGI IMG/M metagenome (GOLD analysis project Ga0066642, IMG submission 59510) | Groundwater microbial communities from aquifer - Crystal Geyser CG13_big_fil_rev_8/21/14_2.50 | ecosystem: Environmental > Aquatic > Deep subsurface > Groundwater | place: USA: Utah... | reverse complement strand
CGAAGTTCTGAAGAGGTACGTAACATAAAATACAAGCCCAAGAAGATCGGCAACTGCACCAATAATGGTAAACAGCCCGCTGCAGGGTTCACTTTATTCTCTTTGAAGAGACGCATCGTCTCCGTCTGTATTTTCTGAGGGTTATCCTTATACTTCTCCTTAAGCTCTTGCAAAGGCTTTTGTATCTTTGCCATCCGGCTCGCAGAGCGCACTTGTATAGCAGTCAACGGCCACAAAATTAATTTAATGATGACGGTTACGAAAATGATCGTTAAGCCCCAGTTTGGCACAATGCTATGTACCCACTTCATCATCACAAGCAATATCTGGCTTATATAGCGGAAGAAACCAAACTGCATAATCAGGTCTTGCTTCTGCCCCATCGCCTCAAGTCTTGTATACTCCTTAGGCCCTACATAATATTCCATGCCTATCAAGCGGTCTTTGCCAGACTCTATCTGCCCGATGCTAAATTCTAAACTTCCCATCAATCCTTCTTCATAAGAATCCTTACCAAGGTCGATTGTGCTTACATAGATACCATTCGCTGGTATCTCAGGTGTCAATACACTCGTAAAGAACTGGTTTTTAATGGAGCCCCAAATCACCGGACGAACGGATTTATAAACTTCCGTTGCAGCAGATTTCTTTCCAATTCCAAAAAACCCTTTTGAATCATGAAAAGTACCTATTTTGACAAATTCCGCATCATGGCCGTTATAATAACCAAAATTCAAATACTCACCAAAGGTATCCCCTTCCGTTGGAGGGTAAGCACCAATCGCAACAAATAAACTCTTCAAATCAATATCGTCAGAGCTTTTATTAACAAAACGCGTCTCGTGCGACACAATATAAGGATCATTTTTGTCCTCGTTATCAGTAATGCTATACCCGCGATAAATCTCTATGCCTTCCGGGGTTTTTGCGCCAAATAGTATCTTATCGTTGCCTTGACTAATCAATTCAAACTGCGGCGCGTAATCTTTTAAACTACCGTCACTTCCTAGGTAAGCTAAGGCCAAAGCCGCTTTCTTACTGTATTTATTAAATACATACGGATCCGGATCCCCCTGTGCTTCAGGGTATTTCTTAAGCGCAATATCCTTAATGCCGCCACCTCTCGTTGTGAAGCGTACATTTATAAAATCATTCTCTAAACTATAAACCTGCTCTGCAACCTCGGGGAACTCTTTTGCAAGCTCCTTTTCTTCCGAAACCACCCTAAACAAGCCGTTTTCTTCGTCTGTTGGTTGGCTGATTTTCGTAAACCGTTTTCCTTCTCCGGTTAACTTCGGCTCCTTGTCCGTCTCAGTATATGTCTTTATCTCTTGTTCTTGGCTTACCAATGCGCGAGACTGCTCTGCACGTTCGGTTGTTACTTTGCTCTGCCAAAACATGAGTCCAAATGCTGCTACCAGCAACACTGCCCCAATTAAACCATTCTTTTTGTCCATAATATTCAATAAAGTGACTAGTTAACTTCTTTTTTTTAAAAATGTAAAGGTTTTAGGTACCGGATCCTCTCCTCCTTCATGAAATGGCTGGCATTTTGATAACCGTGCCACCATTAGCCACGTGCCTTTTAAGAAACCATGCGCCTTATATGCCTCAATCGCATAGGTGGAACAAGTGGGAGTGAAACGACATCTCACAGAAGCCCCAAATACAGCCACAATAGCAGGAGAAAGCACGTACTGGTACCCCCGCAACAACAGCACCATTATAAATGCCATTGGCTTGCGAATCATGAAGGCATATCCTCATCATTTGGCTTCATCTGCGATGCTTCTTTACTGATGCGGTCACACGCTTTTAAAAAACGCCCTTCAACTTCGCTGTAGGCAGACTCCGTCACCCCGGATCTAGCAATCACCAAGAGATCACAATGCTTAGGCAACTTTTCCTGGTTTAAACGAAAGATCTCCCTAAAAATCCGTTTTGCTCGATTTCTGACAACAGCATTCCCAACTCGGGAAGACGCAACCAGCCCCAACCGTGGCAACCCCGTTTCTTCGGGCCTCAATTGCCACAAAACAACAAAAGACCCACAATTGATCCGTTTTCCTGAACTTTTCAGGCTTACGAAATCAAGTGCACGCCGAATATGTTGGCAATGCCTAAATCGCATTAACTTACCGCGGAACCGCGATTGGATCAAACAGGAGATGCTGCTAAACGAGCACGTCCCTTACGACGCTTATTAGCCAATATCTTGCGCCCAGCGCTTGTCTTTAAATACTTACGGAACCCACATTTACGTGCGCGCCTTAGCTTTGATGGATTATATGTCGGTTTCATAACTTTCTATAAATCTTATTTAACAAATGAAAATACCTATAACAACAGAATTTCGTCGTTTGTCAAGCATCTTATCAAATAGATTCTTAAGTCTTAAAAATGAGCTAAAACAAACCAACAACGATCAATCATCTATCATTTTACCCAATAAGCTCGCACCAAAATCAGTTTCATCTTCCTCGCAAGAAACCACCCTCTTTAGAAAATCTTGCATACTCACTGTTCCCTGCAAAAACCCGAAAATATAGTCTGAATTAAAACGTTGCAGTGCGTTGTCCGCTATTTTACCAGCATCTTCACCATCCAAACCCGTGGCAGTACAAATTTCTTGGCTCACACGCGACTTAGCCCATTCTTCGGCCGTTAAACCCCCTTTAACCTTTTTAGCAAAATAATTCACCACAAAGCTCAAATCAGCATCGTCTTCTTCGGAATCTGCAAAAAATGAACTATCGTCATCGTAAATACCTGTATAAAAATCTGTACTGCAAGAGGAATATGTTTCTTCTTTTTTCTCTTTTAAAACATTCACCGGCGAAACATCTACATTCAATTGCAGATCCGACAACTCCTCAGCTGAAGCATCAAATCCAGAAGCACTTAAGGAAACATTCCTACTCGACATACTTTTCATTTCTGACTTTTCGTTGTTTCGCAAACTGCCAGAAGCAAGCAATCTTCGTGTTGATTCTCCCCTTTCCCTACTTCTACTTCCACAACAATATGAAAACAGACTCAAACTAACACTCCTAACACTAATACCACCAATAACCATATAATATATTTTATTTGCAATTAATATTAAATTAAAACCAAACAATCACCAAGTGTCAACAGGAATAAATACGCAATTGGACTCCCACAAAAGAGGTGAATAGGAATATGAAAAGGCTCCAGCTTTTTTGGTTGACGTTTTCTTTTAATACGCAAGAATAGGCAATTCGAAATGGGGACGTAGCTCAGTTGGAAGAGCGCCACAATGGCATTGTGGAGGTCGTCGGTTCGATCCCGATCGTCTCCACCATTTATCTTGATCTACTCCATTCCATGCAGTAGGTTAAAAGATAGATCCTTTTAATATCCCCTTGAAAGCCAATAAAGCTAGAATAATTGTTGTTGATGATGATTTTGCAGGCTTGGAATTTATGTCCATCAGCCTGGAAATGCTTGGGCTTGATGTGAGTAAAGCCTGTAGCGTAAAAGAAGCTAAAAAGATCATAGAAAAATCTGGAATACATACCTTTGAGTGTGTGTTAACCGATTTTCGCATGCCGGAAGAAAGTGGGCTTGATTTACTGGAATGGGTACAGTTAACAGACCCCGCGCTATCTACTATCATTATTACTGCGGAAGGGGAAAAAGATTTGGTACAGCGTTCTCTACGTGGAGGAGCCCTAGATTTTTTGGAAAAGCCAATTAACCGCAAAGCACTTCAAGAAGCTATTTCTAATGCGATTGAAACCACGCGAAAGAAGCGAGCCACGGCCAATATAACCCAGGGAGTAAAAGAAGCCGGGCAGTATGACCAGATATTCAAGGCGATACGGGCGAGGGAAGTTGAACATCTTCTGAAGTATTTTTTTCACCCCTTATCCGATGTGGGCGGGGACTTTATCAATGTGCTAAAAATAGCAGAAAAAAAGTTTTTGATTCTCGCAGGAGATGTATCCGGGCATGATATACGGGCTGCCTTTGTGTCCGCTTACTTTCAGGGCCTAGCACGCGGACTGTTAAAGAAGTCTGCATCTATTGAAGAGATTGTATCCTATTTTAACACGATATTAAACCGAGAGTGGGCAAACAGTGCTGACCAGGATCTCCCCAGTACTTTTCCGCTATCGGCATCTCTTTGCATATTAGCTTCCACAGTAGATTTTGAGGCAAACACGCTACAAATACTTAATTGTGGCTTTCCAGAGCCTTTTTTTATCGACAAAAACGGGCTAATACAACCCTTTAAGGTAGGCTACCCCCCCCTTGGCTGGATCGAGGGAGAGTCTTATAAAGAAGCGAGTGTAGACATACACCCCCTTGCGTACTTACTAGCAGCAACGGATGGCTTAATAGAATTGGCCAATAATCTGCAGCTCAACTTCATGAGTTTATCCTACTACCTCCTGAATCATTCCTCAGAAAAGGCTAACAGTATTTTGAAAGTTTCTACGGATGATGTGTTGATCTTTAAATTTCAACTAGCGCCAGAACTCACGAAAACAGAACGTTACTTTCCGTTAGTCTATGAGGTGATACCGGGTAATGAATTTCAAATTATTGATTTTTATCAAGAGAAGTGGGAAAAAAGCCTGAAGCTGATTTTTGAAGACAGGTTAGGCGCAAAGTTAGATGATATACTGCACGGCGCACGGGAAGCTGCTCTCTTATCCCTAACCCTTTCCTGCGAGAAACTACAGACGAAGCTTTGTAGCCTCCAAATGGTTTACTGCGAAGCCTTAAATAATATTACAGTTTATGTACGTGATCCCGATGCCCAAATAACGGATCAGGCTAAAAGAGCAGAGCGTATTGAGGCAAAACGCAAGGCAATTGCTTCGTTAATGGAATTTTCAACTTGTTCTATCGAAGAAGCTTACGCCTCAATTAAAATGGAATTTCAACTCGATTTACTCCACCAAAACACCTAAACAAGAGTATATGATACAAAGCAAAATTATCCCCGAATCTCAGCACCTGTGTATCACAATAGATGGCGACTTATTAAGCACAAATGTAAAGACCTATGGTACTTATATCAAAAGAACACTTGATGAAGAAATAGGATATAAGGCTGTGGCTGTCGACCTGAATTCCGCTGAGATACTGGATTCTGTGGGCCTTAATATGCTCGTTAGCCTCGCAAAAATTCTTGCCGAGAAAAGCGTTATCCTAAAAATATTTGTTTCTAGTCCTTCTATCCTTAAAGTAATGCGCTTTTCACGAATAGATAAGGTTGCTGAAATTGTCTATGCAGAAAGAGTGAGCTGAGGGTTTATCTCTGATTTTTTCGCAATCAGCATATCAACGAATCGTTTCATAGATGGGCTTAATACCCTCCCCTTTTTGTAAATAATGGCGAGTGGGCGAGTGAGCTTTTCATCTTTGATTTGGATTTTCACTAACTGCCCTTGATTAATTTCCTGTTCAGCTGTTTTCTCGGGAATAAATGCTATACCGGCGTTGATCTCAACAGCTCGTTTAACGGTCTCAACGTTATCAAATTCCATAACCGGCTGGATATCCAAGCCATGCTCGCTAAACAATTCATCCGTAGCCTTTCGTGTGGGGATATCTTTATCAAAGGCAACAATCGGGTATTCGTATAAATCCTCAACTTCGGCACAAACACAATTTGCCAGCGGATGTTCCGGGCTGCAGACCACTATAAGTTTATCTTCTGAAAATGGTATGGTTTCCAGTAAACGATTTTTCACAGGATAAGCAACAAGGCCAATATCAGCCGATTGGCTTAAAATATCCTCATAAACGAGGTTAGATCGGCGGAATTCTATACGGATGTTAACCGAAGGATATTCCTGCATAAATTGCTTCACATAGGGATGAAGCTCGTGCAGTCCAATGCTGTAAATAGTGGAAATATGAATTGAGCCGCTAATAATCTTTTGCATCTCTTGCAATTCGGCCACCAAGTGCTCATACCGGTGCAAAATTTCCTGAGAAGCTTCGTAGAGCTTTTTGCCCTCAGATGTCAGCTTAAAGTTTTTTTGGTTACGATCTACGACTAAGATGTTAAAATGCTTTTCAATGGACCTAAGCTGTTGGCTCACTGCTGATTGCGTAATCGAGTGAAGTTTTGCCGCCTTAGAAAAGCTTTCGCTCTCTACAAGATCGCAAAAAACTTTTAGATTTTCTATATGCACGGTCTATTGTATAAACATAGCTTATCATCCGTCAAATTATATTTTAGAAACGCTTATAGCAGATGATTTCATACACAGAATTTCAGGAAAATTTAAAAGATCTCAATCAACAGATAGTAGATGCTTGTGCAGCCTGTGGCCGAGAGGCAAGCTCTGTACGCATATTGCCGGTTACCAAAACGTTTCCTGTTGAGGCTGTTGAGTATGCTTATAAAGCCGGCTTCCTTTCAATTGGTGAAAATAGAGTTCAAGAGGCCATTGCAAAGAAAGAGGGCTGTAATGCTTCGATAGAATGGGAACTGATCGGCCATTTACAAAGTAACAAAGTGAATGCCGCCGTGAGTCTATTTGACCGAATACAATCGGTTGACAGCCTAAAACTGCTTTCTAAAATAAACCACGCAGCTGAACTCGAGGGCAAAACAATCCGTATCTTAGTGCAAGTGAATGCAGGAAAGGATCCGGCTAAATTTGGGTTATCAATTAGGGATACCAAACCTTTTTTTCAGGAAGCGCTCACCTTCCGACACCTTAAAATAGAGGGCTTGATGACCATTGCGCCGCTAGATGAGGATCTTTCAGTCGCGCGCGAAGCGTTTTCAAATTTAAGAAAAATCAGAGATCAGTTAGTAACGGAATTTGGCATAGCCTTACCTGAACTCTCTATGGGAATGACGGCAGATTTACAAGAAGCAATACGTGAAGGTAGTACAATGGTGCGCGTCGGCTCAGGGCTGTTTGGATCTCGTACAGCGTAAGTGCTTTCGTGCCAAACAGAAAGAAGTCCGTTAGATTTACAGCTTGCTCGACAGCGCTATCTTTTGTTAAATGAGAATGAGTCAATTATAGCTTTATTATTTAGACCGCATGAGTTCCTCAAACACCGAATATGGGTATAATAGCAAGGTAGAAGGCAACGTCGTTGTTACCCGCGCAGATGCTGTTATTAATTGGGTGCGAAAGCACTCTATATGGCCAATGCCGATGGGGCTTGCTTGCTGCGCGATCGAGCTGATGGCTACCGGTGCATCTAGATTTGATATCAGTCGCTTCGGAATGGAAGTGATGCGTTTTTCGCCACGTCAAGCGGATTGCATGATCGTAGCGGGAACGGTTACCTACAAAATGGCCGGAGCATTGAGACGTATCTATGACCAAATGGCCGAGCCGAAGTGGGTTGTTGCCATGGGAGCATGTGCCTCAACGGGCGGCATGTACCGCTCTTACGCTACCCTTCAGGGCGTTGATCGAATTGTACCCGTGGACATATACATAAGTGGTTGCCCGCCTCGCCCGGAGGCTTTACTTGACGGCATGATGCGTCTACAGGACTTGATTGGAACAGAGCGTTCTGCCCGCAATTTGCTGAAACCTAAAAAATACGCTTCTTCCGGACCTGCATGAATAAAACAACTTTAAGCATATTATTAGAAAAGTTTTCCTATCTCTCCAAAAGGGAAAGCTTGGACTACCCAGCAGTAAATGTCCCACACACATATTTGCACGAACTGTGCTTTTTTGTGAGAGACGAAATGGGATTTGTACACCTTGCAGATCTAACCGCAGTTGATTGGGGTGTAGACAGTGAGCCACGATTCACGACTGTCTATCACTTTTACAATCCTGACAATCACTCCTATCTGCGCGTTGCCTGCGATTGTGATAGCGCTGAAAAACCATCTGTTCCCAGTTTAGTTGACCTATGGCCAGCTGCGAATTGGCATGAGCGCGAAGCATTTGATATGTTTGGAATATGCTTCTTGGGGCACCCGGATTTAAGGCGTATTTTAATGTGGGATGATTATGCGTACTATCCGCTACGCAAAGATTTCCCATTGGCTGGTATTGATACGGAGATTCCCTCTGAAGAAGTCCAGGAACAAACGAGTGCTCGAGTAATCGCAGCTCCAATGGCCGGTGGGCCATTCTGCCCGAAAACAACCACAACAATGCGGCAAAACGAGCCATCAGGTGCAGATCAAAGTTGGTCTGAAAAAGCACCCAAGCCTTCTCATTAAATTTCCATGCAAACAGAAATATTCACAAGCGATACAGCTGGCCGAGTGAGTGATGCTGATGAAGCATTAGTCCAAGAAAAAATGATCCTGAACGTGGGCCCTTCCCACCCAGCAACTCATGGCGTACTGAGGTTACTTCTAGAGCTCAATGGAGACTTTATCACCAAGTGCGACCCTGTCATCGGTTATCTTCACCGGGGAGATGAGAAAATTGCCGAAAACATGACGTACAACCAGTTTGTACCTTATACCGATCGGCTCGATTACTTGGCTCCTCTAGCCAATAACGTGGCTTATGCTATTGCTGTCGAAAAACTAGCCAAACTGGAAGTCCCTCCGCGTTGCCAGGTCATACGGGTGATCATCAGCGAATTGGCGCGTATATCTTCCCACTTGCTGGGCATCGGTGTCTACGCAATGGACTGCGGCGCAATGACCGTCTTTCTATACACGTTTACACAACGGGAAAAGTTATACACACTCTTTGAAGAACTCACCGGAGCTCGATTAACAACCAGCTACACCCGTATAGGTGGCTTGGCTCGTGACATCCCAGATGGGTGGCTAGGGCGAGTGAATAATTTCCTAAACCAATTCCTACCAACAGTTGACGAAGTCAATACCCTGCTGACAAGAAACAGAATTTTTGTTGAGCGGACAGTGGGCATTGGCACTATTTCAAAAGAAGACGCGCTAGCCTATGGCCTAACCGGCCCAAACGCAAGGGCCTCCGGGCTTGAAACGGATCTTCGCCGCGATTGCCCTTATTCCGGATACGAACAATACGACTTCAATATCCCAGTTGGTAGCAAGGGAGATTGTTACGATCGTTACTTAGTCAGAATGGAAGAAATGAAGCAAAGCATGCGCATTATACGCCAGGCAATTGAACTAATGCCGGAAGGACCTTGGTTTGCTGAAGATGCCAAAAAAATATTTCCCCCGCCCAAAGGCAAGGTACTTTCTAGCATGGAGGAATTAATACAGCACTTCATGATCGTCACAGAAGGGCCACAAATGCCGGCTGGAGAAGTTTATTTTGAAGCAGAAAACCCAAAAGGCGCACTTGGTTTTTACGTCGTATCCAAAGGCGGGGGCGTACCTTATCGATTAAAAATTCGGGGTCCTAGTTTTTGCTCACTTTCCATTCTTCCTAAAATTGTCCCTGGCCACATGCTTACGGATTTAACTGTACTGCTCGGCAGCTTAGACTTTGTTATGGGAGAGTGCGATCGTTAACCCCAATAACATTGCCTCATGTCTGATAAGAAAGTTACCAAAAAATCAACCACTCAAAACAACAATTTACCCAAAGATGAAACGGGTAAATTGGGTGGCAAGGACGTTACTAGCAAAAAAACTAAGGAGATGAATGCTATTGTGAAATACATAATAGATATTCATAAACCGATTCCCCTGGAAACGAGGGACTTAAAATATGAAGACCCAAACGATGCTGGCATCCTCGATGAATATCTTACAACGTACAATGGTATTTCACTGATGTTCTTTGGATTAGTGGGAGGAAGCACCATTGTTAAATCCAGATCAAACGAATCCAGCGTGTCGTTCTTAAAACGTTTTGTGCCTCAGATGATCCTCTTTCTGTATGCTGGCTACATGACGCCCAATATTCTTTCCCGCCACGGCAAGGATTTGCTAAATATACTTTCCTATCTCATTACTTTCATAAAAGAAATTCATAGGCCAATCAGATTTGATAATGATGAAGCTAATGACCTTTCTCTGAAGCCGAACTTTATTGGGGCTGTCATTGGCTTACTCCTCGTTGCCTATATGATCAAGAACAAGAGCATAGATCAATCAACTGGAGAATCTCTTATTAGAAAGATAGCAATTACACTAATGGGTGGATATAGTGGGTTCGTGTTGCCCAACGGTCTGAATATCCTAGCCACTCTTTACGGCGGCGATCAACACGACCCTAACTAAACGAACTGCATAAAATCTTTAAGCGGAACTCTTCTTAACCCCCTCTCAAAGAAGGTCTTCCATTGCTCGTTATTTAATTCGGGAATACTAAAGGAAGGTTGTTTAACATCTTCTTTGTTAACCTTTTTGCTAAAAGCAAAAATCATATTTCTGATTTCCTGAGCAGAAAGTTTAAGCAAATCAAAGAAGATAATTATTTCTGGTAGATCAATCAACTCATGTGAATGGTTCAAGAAATTATCATCACTATTTTCAGGTATCAACTTCTTCAATACTTGTTGCGTTTCATCATCCTCCTCACTCAATTTTTTAGACAAGAGCTGAAAAGATTTATTTTCAGCTTTGTTTAAAAAACATTCCCATAAAAGAGTATTAAAAAGCACATTACCCAAGCACAACAACTGCTTTTTCTTTATTTTTCGAGGTCTTAAGTAGATATAATTCAAGAAATAATCTTCGCCAAGAATTGCATCCAAGGAATTATCGATAAACTTCTTTGAATTGAAAAAATATTTAAATTTATCATTTCTCTCTAAAACGCCACGTATGGTATTAATATAGCAAGAAATAATCTTCATATTAATGTCCAAGTTTTCAGGTTCCACCAAGTTCCTGATGCAGTAATTAAAGGCAATTCTACCATCTTTCAAGATATTTTTTAAAACCAATTTATCCTCAATAAGATTTTTAAAGAATGATAAAGCATCCTCTGGACATGGGTATAGCTTCTTAATCGATTGTCCACGTTTATTTTTAAAAAAGGTATCAACATTCCAATTACAAATAGCTTTGCTAAAAACATCCAATCGTTTTAAATCACTTTTATTCATTTCAAAGATACCTTCATCGTGATCCATAAAATCTTTATCCAAATGGCTTTTCAACGGATCGTTTAACGGACGGAAGAACACGGTCGCAAACTGACAAAGATTTAGCAACTTCTCCATAGCGATTGTAATTTCCTCATACTTATTGTGATCAAGCTTTCCGGAAATAATTTCTCCATAAACAACCTCCCCTAAAGCTGCTTGAAAAAATTCTTGGGTTGTATCCCTGCGGGCATTATCATCTTTAATCACGTCTTTTAAATTAGAATCCATCCCTTCGTAAAACGGGATAAAGCATTCAATGCTCTTTTCCAAGCTTTTCAGATAATCCATAAAATTATCATTTTCGCCTAGTAATCGCCCCCTACCTATCTCTTTCTCATTAATTTCGGTGATATACTCGCTCTCATAATCTTTTCCAAAATAACGAACTAATTCATCTTCTGGAACTATTTTACCACCCAAACAAGACAAGGTTGTGCATGCCCTTTTAAGTCGATCAACTAATTCTTTATTCGCTTTAGCTGTTTTTTCCAGTGCAGATGAATTAAAAAAATCCTCCTGAATCACTACTGTTGTAAACGTTTGCGTTTTTTCCTCGTCCGAACTATCACCACTTTCATTATCTACCTCAATATTTAGCCAAACGTTTTTTTTCTCCAAAAACACTTCTTCCTTTTGGTAATCTTTTTTCTCCCCTTTGGAATTCTCTACATTACTTTCCTCTTTGGGATCTTTCTTTTCAGTACTCTTGCTTCCGCCAATTCCGAAAAAATTAAACATGATGCGCCTTTCGTTTTGACTAAATAATTAATCGTTAAAGTAACCGATATAACATTATTCATCTAATACTCGAACTATAACAGAAAAAGACCCGTGCTGACAATGCCTCAAATAAAAAGCCAAAAATGCCTAAAATAGCTTTTGATTCTCTCGCCGGGCAATGAGCAATCTTAAGCTATTCAGACAAACAAATGCCGTGGAGCCTTCATGAGCAAAAACCCCCACATATAAAGGGATCAAGCCAAACACAGCCGCTAACACCATCAGCGAAATAGTACCCAGCGCTATCGTCAAATTTTGGCGTATAATGCGTCTTGCCTTTATGCTAATGGAATATGCATCTAGAAAGCTTTCGATCTTATCATTCATCAAAATAACTTCACTTTGTTCCAGAGCAGCATCACTACCACGCGCCCCCATTGCAACAGGCACATCAGCTACGGCAAGGCTAGGCGCATCATTAACACCATCGCCCACCATTGCGATTTTCTTACCTTGCTTGCGGTACTCTTGCAATGCTGCCACTTTATCCTCTGGCTTAAGGCCATAACGTACTTCTTGAAGACCAATTTCTCTGCCGACTGCTTCGGCAGTCTCTCTGCGGTCACCGGTTAACATCACGGTAAATACGTGCATTTTTTTTAGGGCTGCCAGGAAGGGCTTGGACTCTTTTCTTATTTTATCTTTTAGCAGAATACAACCAATCAAGTCTTTATAGATCACCCAAACTTCCGTAAACGCCTCAGATGGCTGGGGTAATTTATCTGCC
>Ga0066642_10000833_pt1 | contig 13538 bp, 11 predicted proteins | sample CryGeyCG2114_250_2_FD_59510 | JGI IMG/M metagenome (GOLD analysis project Ga0066642, IMG submission 59510) | Groundwater microbial communities from aquifer - Crystal Geyser CG13_big_fil_rev_8/21/14_2.50 | ecosystem: Environmental > Aquatic > Deep subsurface > Groundwater | place: USA: Utah... | reverse complement strand
ATAGAAAGAGCAATCATCCATTGCTTGATTGAGTTACCATAATAGGTTTGAGTGAGCATGCCTGACATTTTTTAACCTGTAATACTGAAAATTTGAACACTATATTTTGAGTAGATATGATAAAAGGTGTTAAGGTGAAACGCAATCTTTGATCATGCTATAGCCTCTGCAGATGAGTAGTGATAACCTGTCAGCTTATACTACTAGCTTATACTAAGGCTGATGGTTCAGCAGAAAGTTTAGTCACTGACTTGGTGCGGCCTTCAAGAACAAAACTCACTATTTTTCAGCCAGCTTGAGGTGAGACAAATTCATCTACCGAGAAAGGTTTGATCAGATTTTTTGCGCTCATATAAAAAAGTAAGATCATTTCTTTTTTGTTCTTTTCAAGATATTCATGCCAACTAAAAGACTCACTAAGAGTCGTGGTTTTTAAGCTTAAATCGCGACTAAATAAACTGGCTAATTTGGAGTGGCTCATATCTTCATCAAAATGTTGATCTAATATGAATGTAAACAGGCTCTATTCAATGAGTAAATGAAAATTTTACATCTTTATTTTAGAGTTTATTCAGAAATTGGAAATGAGTTGCAGGATCCATTCAGGGAAGTTCGCCATAGGATAGATTTTCATGAAAATAATGCAATAAAAAAATGAGCGCATTTTTTTATTAAAGATGACTTAAGATCACAAACATCGGGATTAACCATGCCTACTTTTACAAAGCAGGCATGGTATTCAAAAAGACTTAAACAGGCTCTGCTGCTAAATACAGCCAAGTTTCCAATACACTATCTGGATTCAGCGAAATTGACTCGATACCTTCATCCATTAACCATCGCGCAAAATCAGGATGATCGGATGGTCCTTGACCGCAAATACCCACATATTTACCCGCCTTTTGACAAGCCTGAATCGCCATGTGTAATAAGGCTTTCACAGCGGGATCTCTTTCATCAAATTTATCTGCAATCAACGAAGAGTCACGATCTAATCCCAAAGTTAACTGAGTTAAATCGTTTGAGCCGATGGAGAATCCGTCAAAATATTCTAAGAATTGATCGGCGAGCAATGCATTAGAAGGTAGCTCACACATCATAATGACCTTCAGATCATTTTTTCCGCGCTCTAAACCATTTTCAGCTAACAAATCAATAACACCTTTTGCTTCTTTTAAAGTTCTGACAAAAGGAATCATCACTTGTACATTGGTTAGACCCATTTCATCTCTTACATATTTTAAAGCGCGACATTCCAGGGCAAAGGCTTCTTTGAATTCTTCCGACAAATAACGAGAAGCACCGCGGTATCCTATCATGGGGTTCTCTTCTTCTGGTTCATAGAGAGTCCCACCAATCATATGGGCATATTCGTTTGATTTAAAATCTGACATTCTGACAATCACAGGATTGGGTGCAAAGGCTGCAGCCAATGTACTTACACCTTCCGCTATTTTTTTAACGTAAAATTCAACAGGGCTTTCATATCCCGCAATTTGTTCACTGATGGTTTGTTTTAAATCTTCATCTTCAAGGCTATCAAACTCTAAAAGTGCTTTGGGATGTACACCAATCATAACATTGATAATAAATTCCAGCCTCGCCAATCCAATACCCGCATTCGGCAATGCTTGAAACTTAAATGCACCATCAGGGTTTGCCACATTCATCATGATTTTGAAAGGTAATTTTGGCATATCATGCACTTCACTCTGGCTGAGAGTAAAGTCGAGCAAGCCGTCATAAACACGTCCAGTATCACCTTCTGAGCATGAGACGGTCACTTGAGATCCATCTTTAATCAGTGAGGTACCATGGCTGGTTCCAACGATAGCGGCAATCCCTAATTCACGCGCAATAATAGCTGCATGACAGGTTCTTCCACCGCGATTAGTCACGATGGCAGAGGCACGTTTCATGATAGGTTCCCAATCGGGATCGGTCATATCGGTAACCAGTACGTCCCCTTCTTTGACTTTGGACATTTCACTGATATCACTTAAAACTCTGACCGTCCCTTTGCCTATTCTTTGACCAATGGCTCGGCCTTCGACTAAAACTTTCCCTGTTTCTTTCAATTTATATTCTTCTAATACATTGGAATCGGTTCGACTTTGAACAGTTTCAGGTCTTGCTTGAACAATATAAAGTTCGCCATCGACACCATCTTTTGCCCATTCAATATCCATTGGACGTTGGTAATGTTTCTCGATGATCATTGCCTGAGCAGCGAGTTGTGTTATTTCAGCATCTGTCAGACTGAAGGTGACACGATCTTTGGGGTCAACATCAATAATTTCAACAGTTTTTCCATGGGACTTATCATCAGTATAAATCATTTTAATGGCTTTTCCGCCCAAGGTTCTGCGTAAAATAGCAGGTCGTTTGGCGGCTAAAGTGGGTTTATGGACATAAAACTCGTCTGGGTTCACCGCTCCCTGTACCACTGTTTCACCCAGTCCAAAGGCTGAAGTAATAAAGACAACATCTTCAAAACCTGATTCAGTATCCATTGAAAACATCACACCGCTGGAGGCGATATCACTGCGTACCATTTTTTGGATACCAGCAGAGAGTGCGACCCCCTCATGATCAAAGCCTTGATGAACACGGTAGGAAATAGCTCGGTCATTGAATAAAGAGGCAAAAACATCTTTAACCGCGATGAGAATATTATCAAAGCCACGGACATTTAAGAACGTTTCTTGTTGGCCAGCAAAAGACGCATCAGGTAAATCTTCTGCGGTCGCTGATGAGCGAACTGCCACAGCAAACTCGTCTTCAGAAGCGTCACCACGCATCTTGTTATATTCGGTGAGAATCGCTTGATGGAGTTCAGGCAATAACGGCGTATCCAAAATCCATTGACGGATCTTAGCGCCAGCAACGGCTAAGGCATCAACATCATCTACATCCAAAGCTTTTAATTCGGTGTAAATTCTATCGTTAAGCCCACTTTGTTCTAGAAAATCACGGAATGCGCTGGCTGTTGTTGCAAATCCACCCGGAACTTTAACACCCATCCCAGATAAATTGCTGATCATTTCACCCAGAGAGGCATTTTTACCACCTACTCTTTCAACGTCATTCATCCCTAACTCTTCATACCAAACAACGTACTCTTGCAAAATCCTACCCCTTAAATATCAATAAGTTAACTGGCAAATAAAAATACTTATGTCCGTTGAAACATTCCAATAAAAACCAATTGGTGTGAGAAAAATCTCAAAAATCATGTTTTTTTTCATGTAACTGTATCCAACTCCTACTATTTTAGCAAAATTGCTGAGACTGTGGTATCAAACAATCACTCTTTGAGACTGTTATTTTAACTCGGCTATTGATAAGATGACTTCCAACCGCAAAACATCAACATTATGAGGCTTTCATGGAAAGACATGTGTTTTATATCTCGGATAGAACGGGGATCAGTGCTGAGATTTTAGGCAGAGCCTTATTAAGTCAATTCGTTGAACAAGTAAAATTTATTGAAAAAACCATTCCCTTTATAGATACCGTTAAAAAAGCGGAGCAATTTCGTCAACTGATCGATGAAACCGCAGAAAAAAGCTCATTAAAACCTATTATCTTTGATACGGTGGTTTCTCCCGATATTCGAGCCATTATCAGGCAAAGTAGTGGCGTGGTTATGGACTTTTTTCAAACCTTTATTGGCCCCCTTGAAAAAGAACTCAACACAAAATCCTCCTTTAGTGTAGGGCGACAGCATTCTATAGACCGAGTGGGTCTTTATGATGGGCGGATCACCGCCGTTAACTTTGCCTTAAATAGCGATGATGGTGCTTCGATGAAATATTATGATGAAGCAGAAACTATTTTGCTGGGTGTCAGTCGTTGTGGCAAAACCCCCACCAGCCTCTATGCCGCCATGCAATTTGGCATCAAAGCCGCTAATTACCCATTTGTGGCTGAAGACATGCAAAATCTACAACTCCCTCCTGAACTTAAAAAAAATAAAAAGAAACTTTATGGATTGACGATTAACCCACCACGCTTGCATGAAATTCGTACAGAACGCCGCCCCAATAGCCAATATGCCTCATTAGAACAGTGCCGATTAGAAATCAGATTGGTGGAATCATTATATCGCAAAGAAAAAATTCCATTTCTCAATACCACTTCAAAATCCATAGAAGAAATTACCACACTGGTGCTGACGGCTTGTAATTTGGAAAGAAGATCCTTTTAACCTCATGAATACCCAAAGTATTATCGAGACACATATTGAAGTGAATGAGGATGATAGCAACCTTATCGAACTTGTTGTAGAGAACACTCAACTTTCTCGTGCCCTCATTAAAGATTGTATGGCGAAAGGTGGACTATGGGTTGAGCGAAACCAACATGTGCAGCGCTGTCGAAGAGCAAAGAAGAATTTACTCAAAGATGATGTCATTCATTTTTACTTTGATCCAAAGATACTCGATTTAAAACCTTTGCCACTCAACCTAGTGAGCGACCAACAACAGTATTCAGTCTGGTACAAACCTTCTGGTGTATTGTCTCAAGGATCAAAATGGAGTGATCATTGCACTGTGGCTCGTTGGGCTGAACAACATCTGCTTCCTGAGCGCCCGGCTTTCATTGTGCATCGTCTGGATAAAGCCGCCAATGGTCTCATTTTGTTGGCACACAGTAAAAAAATGGCCAACCAACTATCCCAACTGTTTGAAAATAGACAGATTACTAAACAATATCGAGCACGAGTGTTTGGCGAGTTTCCAACGCAGAGAGTTAATATCACAGAAAGTATTGATAACAAGCCTGCAATTAGTCATGTAGAACGACTGAAATTCGACTCAGAAACGCAAACATCTGTCGTTAGGGTAGATATTGAAACAGGTCGCAAGCACCAAATTAGAAAACATTTGGCGGGGTATGGTTACCCCATTATGGGTGATCGTTTGTTTGGAAATAAGCAGTTGATGGAGAGTGACAATGAGATGGATCTACAATTATCTTCAACTTTTTTGAGTTTTGTTTGTCCCATAGATAAGATGAGCAAAGAGTTCTTCATACCTAAACAATTTGAATTAAATTAAATGATGCCATTTATTCCAAATAAAAAACCGCATTCTCTATCTCTTCTAGAGAACAGGAACAAAGTTTTAAATCATACGTTGTTTATCTATTTATTATTGATCTCCAGCATAGTGACAGCTTCCAAGGGAGATACTGATACTTCCCTGTCACAGGCTCAAACTTTGTACTTGAAAAGCGCTACATTTTTTGAACTCAAGCAGATAAGCAAAGCACAAACCAGCATAAAAAAAGCAATAGAACTCCAGCCAAACCAACCCAGCTATTATTTCAAACTGGCTAAAATCGAGGCTTATAAGGCTTCTCAAGCTAATTTGATTAGCTCTTCCAGCTATGCAATCAGAGCATTAAATGCTTTTAAAAAAAGCGTTGCATTAGCACCGAACAATGTAGACTATTTACAAGGGTTAATGGCCTATTATCTGATAGCACCAAAATTGCTCGGAGGAAGTGATGCAAAAGCTAAAGAGATTGCAGGAAAAATTGTGGAATTACATAGACAACAAACTACTCGAAGTGAAAAACAAAGCTCGTCATCAGCGCTAATGAAATGAAATAGCTTCTTGACTTGACGGAAATATCTCATCTAAAGATCGAATTTCCTTTTCCGCAGTTAATAAAATCTCTATACTTAATTGAGGTGAAATCTCACCCAATCTGATTTTCTTTAACGCAGAAATTTCTGCCATGACAGGGAGTTGTTTAAAGAGTTTATGGCGGATTAAATAATGAGCTTTTGCCGCAATCACCACATCGGCATAACTCGCTTCAGCCTGAGTGTCATCCCGTAAATTAGCCCCTTTAGCAATGGCGTGGGCATACTCGTCTCCTAAATTCCATTGACGAATAATTCTTTCGCCAATTTCTGCGCCCATTCTCCGAGCTAATTCAGGAATGAGTTCTAATTCTTGTTGATTTTGAATAAAATCATCGGCATAAGCATAAATAGGCACCTCTCCTATACGATGTAATAAACCAGCCATGAACGCTGTATTTAGGTCAAAATCAATTTTCGATAACTTAGCAATCACTTTTGCCAAAATGGCCACTTCCATAGATTCCCTGCAGATTTGAGAGAGTGAATTATTCAACTCGGTATTTTTAGCATTAAATTGTTCTTTAATGGCGTAGTATAAAACCAGTTGCTGGGTGACATCTTTACCTAATCTTGTTACGGCACCCACCGCATCTGAAATCATATTAACACCTCGATAGTAGGCGCTATTTGCGGCTTTAATTAACTTAGCGCAAATCACTGGATCCCTTAAACAAATTCGAGCAATATCAGCCAAGCCAATATCTTTTTGCTGTGCTGCTTCTCTAATTTTCAGAGCAACTTTTGGGATACTGGGTAAGTTCATTCTATCTCTATCAATATCCAACCTAATTTTTTCAATAATAAAATTCAATTCGGGATCCTGTTGAATTTGATCCACTTCTATCTCACCAGCCTTTTGATAATGACTTAATGCTGACTTAGCTGTTTCCACCACATGGTGAGGGATTTGCAGATAAGTGACCCATTTTGACTCAGCACATGTAGAATATTGCCTGGGTCGTAACCAAGATAAGGGTGACAGGGCTTTTTTGTCAGTTTCATCGAAATAAAAAAATTTACCATCGGAGGCAATGTCTTTTACGGTTCCCTGAACCAGATAATAATCATAATCGTCTTGCTCTTGGGATTGAATAATCCAAGTTTTAGCCTTTACTCTATGAAGACTCACTTGTTCTCCAATTAAAATACTAAAATTTTCAGGCAAGCGATTGAAGGGATCTTTTTTAGCTATCTCTATATGTTTATCGAAGTGCTGTATTGATTGAGAGGGCAACTTTTTGTCAAAACCGAACATAAGTGGCTTCTTACGGAAAGATATATTTGAAGTATAGTCCTTTTATCAATTTTGTCAGGTAAGAATTTAAAAATTCCCCTCTTACCATTTGCTTGTTAAGAGGGGAATTATCTAACACCCGTAGCACCAAAAATGCAAAGGGGGATTAATATAACACCTAACGATTACTATGCCCATGATGTGTTTCTGTTAATTTTCTCATTAAAGGCAATGAAGCTAACGCAAATCCAGTCGCAACCAAAGCAGCAACCCCAAGCTTATTAAATAAACTGGTATAAATGGGCAGAGATTGTAACGGATCGATGATATCTGATGGAATGCTGGCATAATTAGCCACAACCCCGCCAAAGTATTGAGAAAGACCCGAAGCCACAAAATAAGCGCCCATCATAAATCCACCCATACGCGCTGGTACATAACGAGCAATCATGGCTAATCCCAATCCGCTGACCAATAACTCACCCAGAGATTGAAATGCATAGCCAATAATCATGACCCATGAAGAGGTTTTTCCATCGACTGCAAAATGGCCTGCTACACCATAAATAAAGAATCCTATGGCAACCACAGCAAAACCAAAGGCAAATTTGGCTGCGATAGAAAGATCTTTGTTATTCTGTCCCGCCTTGGTATACCACATGGCTAATATTGGGCTCATAATCATAATCCAAATAGGATTCAGTGCCTGAAACTGAGCCGGCGACCATGTCCAAATATGCATACCCATAAGTTGGAAGTTCCAATCCACATTGCGTAACGCAAATAATGCTAAAGAGGTAGACATCTGCTGATAGAAAATAAAGAAAAAGACTGTTTGTATCGTGAGAACTAACGCGGCAATTAATCCCGCTCGTTCGCTCTCTTTACTACTATGTATCAAGTGAGCAAAAATGCCCAATACCACCACACCAGCAAGATAAACAAAAATACGCGCAACGGATTGGTATTCTAAAATAACAGCTGACGCAACAACGGCTAATAAACTAAAACCTAACACCGCAATCAGTTTGTTTTGATCAACAGGTTTTTCATCTGGTTTAGAACCTAGGTGGTTAAGGGTATATTTGGTTATCATGTAATTACCCAAACCAACAATCAAGCCAACGCTACAAATAGCAAAAGCGACATGCCAACCTAACTCGTGCCCATAAGTCTCGTTGATATAATCTTTAATCCATGGCGTTAACAACATGGAAAAAGTGGAACCCACATTAACCGCCATATAGTAAATAGTAAACGCACTATCTAATTTAGAATCATCTCCTTCGTAAATTTTACGAACAAGATTACCCGCATTGGGTTTAAATAAACCATTACCAACCACGATGACGCCTAGTGAAGAGAAAAGGAACCAGGTATTTTCAGTTGGAACAGCCATTAAAGCGTATCCAAGGGTTAAAATAACCGCCCCTAAAATCATGGTGCGTTTGGTGCCAAGCACCTTATCGCCCACCCAGCCACCAATAGCTGGAGAAACATAAATTAGTGCTGCTGCGGCACTCCAAACCAGATTGGCTCTGATGTCATCAAAACCGAGACGTTGAACCATAAAATAAACAATCAGAGCTTGCATTCCGTAATAACCGAAACGCTCCCACAGCTCGATCATAGCAACCGTAGTAAAGGATTGCTTTTGGGTAATAGGGTGTGAATGTGTTGTCATCTCATTATTCTTGTTGTTGATAGGTGGTTTCGAGTATATAGCCAGACGATTATAATGACTAGTCTAACTAGCAAAAGAACAAATTACGCCTTAACTCCTCGGTCTATACAGATAAAGAATTTGCTTGAATCCACACAAAAACTTATCATAGCTGCATCATTATGTAACTATTAAAAGATCGACTACCGAGAACCCTCATGAAAAATGTTTATATTGTTGATGCCATCCGAACAGCTATTGGCCGCTACGCTGGCTCCCTCTCTAGTATCAGAGCAGATGATTTAGGTGCAATTCCGATGAAAGCCTTAATCAGTCGCCATCCTCAATTAGATCTTGAAGCCATCGATGATATTTATTATGGATGCGCCAATCAATCAGGTGAGGACAATCGAAATGTTGCCAGAATGAGCGCTCTATTAGCAGGCATCCCTACCATTGTCCCCGGCGTCACTTTAAATCGTTTATGTGGCTCAGGCATGGATGCTATAGGAACGGCTGCAAGAGCCATTGCCAGTGGAGAGCAACAGCTTTGTATCGCTGGTGGCGTTGAATCTATGTCAAGAGCACCGATGGTGTTGGCAAAAGCCGAATCGGCATTCTCTAGACAGACTCAACTTTTCGATACCACCATGGGCTGGCGCTTTATCAACCCCCAAATGAAAGCGCTTTTTGGTGTTGACTCCATGCCTGATACTGCCGAAATTGTGGCAGAAAAATATCAAATCAGCCGAGAAGATCAAGACCTTTTCGCCTACAACAGCCAGCAAAAAACAGCGAAAGCCCAAAAAAATGGTATTTTTAAACAGGAAATTGTACCTGTCATTATAAAACTCAACAAAAAAGAAACCGCTGAATTCAAGTTGGATGAACATCCCAGAGAATCAACCACATTAGAAGGACTGGCAAAACTGCCAACCCCCTTTAAGCAAAATGGCACGGTGACTGCGGGTAATTCCTCTGGAATAAACGATGGTGCAGCCGCTTTGTTAATCGCCAATGAACAACAACTGAAAATTCAAAACTTACAACCTCTGGCAAGAGTTGTGGCCATGTCCACTTCCGGTGTCGAACCCAATGTCATGGGGATTGGCCCAATTGCAGCGACACAAAAAATATTAAAACAAACAGGATTAACATTGGCAGATATGGATGTTATTGAATTAAACGAAGCCTTTGCCGCTCAAGGATTGGCGGTTTTACGAAGTTTACAAATTGCGGATAATGACCCAAGAGTAAACCCAAACGGTGGAGCTATTTCCTTAGGACATCCTTTGGGCATGAGCGGTGCAAGACTGGTGATGACCGCAGCCTATCAACTTAAAAGACTACCACAGGCACGTTACGCCTTATGTACTATGTGTATTGGTGTAGGTCAAGGCATCGCAATGATCATTGAAAAGGTCTAAATCCTCCTAAAGTTATGGGGCAACCAGCTCCATAACTTTATTCAGTTTTATTGGTTTTTCCCCATAAAAAAACAATTAAAGCCATACCTCCCCCTAATAGAAAACCTATCAGTGTATTTCCCCCTAAAATGCCCATAGCTGTCAATATTGCCACACTGATATCAGTTTTATTCTTGAGAGAAAAACTGGTTCTGGCTAATTCGATACCCGCAAAAACTAACATAGGCGCTAAAATGGCATAAGGATAAAATTTTAAGATTTGTAGTAAGAAACCGCCGACAAAAAGTCCCAGGAGTAGTTTTATCCCTCCCAGCATAATGACGCTGCCACCGGTTCTGGCCCCGAAACCATATTGAGCAGCCAAACCACCCGCGCCATGACACATAGGAATAGCACCAAAAGGAACGCAAATTAAATTCATCCACCCCACGCTAGCAGCCATCCTTTGGGTTTTTATTCCCCGGTTAGGAAAATAATCAGCACTTAATGCACAAACCGCAATCACAGAATTCAGCAAGGTTAAAGGCAACTGAGGCAAAGTTCCCTGCACTAATCCAGTATTCCACTCTGTTGAAGAAGGAATGACCAAATGAATAGATGGAAAAATAAATGATAAATGATTGAACAATTCTGGATGTTCCCAATAAACGAGGGCAAAACCACCTAGAAAAACAAACAATAAACCTGGTATTTTTTTCGCAATAAAATAGAGTAACAATAACCCTATAATGACAGCTAAAATAATGCTATTAGTTCCCAATATAGGTAAATTAGCTATCCATTGATAACCTTTAAGCGCCAGTTTCAATCCAACACCCAATTGAATACCTCGGACAAGTGCGTTGGGAATAAATCTTCTCAGCAACTCAATTCCCCCGCTGTAGGATAAAAATATAAGTAGCAAAGCCATGCCCAATCCAGCGGCAACCACACCTCCTTGAGTAAGACCTTCTGTGATCACTACCGCAGCAATGGCTTTCATCGGTTGAACTGGAATGGGTTGCGCAAAAAAATAACCCGTTAAGATATTCATTAAACCAGCTGCTATAAAAATCACGCCCAAATTCATGCCACTGGTCAATGAAACGGCCACAACCAAAGGAATAAAAAGGCCTAAATCCCCGAGGGATCCTGAAAACTCTTTCAAGCTGAATGAAAATTTTTGCTGAATTAAAAAGTTTGAGTTCATCAGGAGTTTTTTTGTGAAATTGAGGTCAGTCCAGTATATAGGAATTTATGGAACTTTCAAATTGACCATGATCAATAAATGAGTCTAACAAGCAGATTTATATCTGAGTAGAGTGCCAAATGGTAATACGATTACGACCATTGTTTTTAGATTCATATAATGCCAAATCAGCATCAATCATCAACTGTTTGTATTTATAGCCAGAAATTGTCGAAATAGTGACCCCAAAACTAGCGGATACCTGAAATTTGAAATTAGTTTCGCTGGTGTCAATAGATTCAATCGCTTTTCTACATTGTTCTGCAAATAATCTACCCTGTTTAAGATCACAGCTCTGTAGAACAATCGCAAATTCTTCTCCTCCAATACGTCCAGTAATATCATACTTACGTCCTTGTTGTTTAATAGCTTCTGCCGTTTTCACTAAAACCCAATCACCAATAGGATGACCGTATTGATCATTGATAGACTTAAATTTATCCAAATCAAACATAATCAAACAAACTGGTTGTTGCTCCAGCTGACAGAAGCTAATCACATTTTCGGCACTCTCAATAAAGCTTCGGCGATTTTTAAGACCCGTTAAACCATCTTTTTCAGCAAGTTCTTTAAACCTTTTTTGATTTTTATGCAGATTATAAACCCACAACACCAAACTACTAGTAAAAGCAATCATGAGATAAACAAACAGTCTGGTATTTTTAGCTGTTTCTTGAGTCAACTTCTCCTGAATTATAAGTAAACTATTGGCTTGATTTAAGCTTTCAATTTCATAATTTTTTTCTAAAACTTCTAGCTTCGCTCTTTGATAAGCAAGTTGTTTTGCAGATTGTTCATTAGAAAATCCCTTTTCAACTTCAAGATATTTTTGCAAATAGCTAAAAGCTGCCTGATAGTTTTGTTGTGATTCATTGACTTGATAGAGTATTTGGTATGCTTTAACTACTGGAGTTGTATACTCCATTGATTTAGCGTGTTGCAGGGTCAACTGTGCATTTTTAACAGCACTATCCCATAAAGAAAGTGCAAAATTAACTTGGGATTGGGTTGAATACACTTCAGAAATAAGATAATCATAACGAGTTTTCTCTACTAAAGGTAATAGACGTTCAATATAAACTAGAGCCTCTAGGTAATTTTTTTCTCTCAACAACATTTGAGCTTGATACATTTGAATAAATAATGAGGGTAAATTTTCTTGATGCGCAGTACAATAATCTGCCCATTGTTTAATTAAAACATTGGTTGATGTAATAAAATCTAATTTATATTTTGCTTCAATTTCAAGTTGATGCAGATAACAAAGTGTTCTCGAATTTTGCTTGTCTTTATTTATTTTAAGAAGATAATCTAATCCACTTTGATATTGTCCGAGTTGGTTGTAAATAAGAGCAGCCACAAGGAGACCTTGATTTTTTATATCCATAGACACAACTTGCTGCTGTATATTCAAGGCATCGGTTAACTGAGAGAATGTCTGTTCCCAATTTCTCTGCATCACATACATATTAGCAATTGAGTAATGCAATCTATATATTAAATCCACATTTTTGGCTTGATTTAAAGCTGCTCCATAGAAATTTATAGCGGTGGGTATATCGCCTTTGTATCCTGATTGATAACCCTCAAGATATAAGTAATAGGCTTTTTGTTCAGGGGTAAAAGTAGGTTCTGATTGTTTTAACAAGGACAGTGTAGAATTAAACAGCTCAACTTGGGCACTTTTTGCATCGTCAGCTTGTTTTAGCAAAGAGTCAATAGCGACTTCATTTCCTGCAAAACAAGTGGTTATTAGTAACGACAAGAGATATAACATTGCCATGGATCTTGATAGAACCATCAAATAAGCCCTACTCATTAGCTGGCTCTTTGTACCATTTCTTCCTTTTCATCATCCTCTTCTCGTGTAGGTTGTTCTTCCTCAGCTGGAATCATAACACACATCAAATTAGTGTCAGTGCCCAAAAAACACTCTATAACATATTGATTTTTATCGATAAATGCTTGCCTTAAATTCTCCGGTAAGTCTAAGTTCTTCAGTTGCTTTAACCAAATTTGTTCATCTGAAAAATTAGAATCTGAACCGATTTTTTCAAGAAATTGTATGATTTGAGACATGTAAATTACTCTATTAGTGTTTGATATTCTCTATTGTTTTTATATCCATAGAATTTTTAGTGTACCTTATGGAACACAGATTCAATATAGTTTACATGAGAGCAGTTTTCAAATGGGTAAAGCTTTAATTTTACGCATTACCGATTCATTTCTTATCATACCTGTACTGGGAGGAATAACCAAGGTTGTAATCAGTTTTAGTTCTGCATTCAGTAAGTCTTTTAATGTGATCTTTTCCATTCTGGGAG
>Ga0066642_10000827_pt1 | contig 13587 bp, 11 predicted proteins | sample CryGeyCG2114_250_2_FD_59510 | JGI IMG/M metagenome (GOLD analysis project Ga0066642, IMG submission 59510) | Groundwater microbial communities from aquifer - Crystal Geyser CG13_big_fil_rev_8/21/14_2.50 | ecosystem: Environmental > Aquatic > Deep subsurface > Groundwater | place: USA: Utah... | reverse complement strand
CTGTCAAACACGAGAATCTTACAAATAACAACTATTGTAACAACAAGCCAACATCACAATGCTCCTTTATGCCAAATGACGGTTCCAATTGCCCACAGCCCAAAGCTGATTAATACGATCCCAGACACAATTTTAATCATTCGTAGCGCGTTTTGTGACATAAAGCGTTTCGAACTAAAGGTAATAATGCCCAATATTCCCCACCAACTTAGAGAACCTAGAAATATCCCCAAAACCATCCAAACCATATCCCATAAGGTGGATCCCACTAGCCCAACCGCTGAAAACACACCTATAAAACTAAATATCGCAACCGGGTTAGAAAGCGTTAACACAAAGGTCAGGGGCACTAAAGTGAGAATCACTTTCCGCCTCGATACTACCCCCGCAGACACTCTTTCTATCTTAATACATTCCCTAAAACCCAAGTATAACAAGATTAGCCCGCCTATAAGCTTTATATAAAGAGAATAATCGTTCAAAAACAGGGAGACCGTTGTTAGCCCTCCTCCCACAATTATGCAAAAGACTATGTCCGCCATCGCAGCCCCCAAGCCAACTCCTACCATTCCAGCAACGCCAAGCTCTAGGGTCTTGCGTATAAACAACATCCCGATTGGCCCAACGGGTGCCGCAATCGCTATCCCAATCACCCAACACTTTAGTAATATCCAGCCGCTCGACATATCTCGTGCTGCAAATTCTATTTTGACAACGCACGCTTGTCAACTCCCTCAAAATATGTCCATCATGATAGATTAAAGCCACCCGCATTTACCCCCCTATAGCCCTATGATTAAAAAAGTCTACAAGCAGCAAATCGAAAAAAAGAACTTCACGGTAATCAATAACAACTCATATGCACTATCGCTCCAAAAACTCACCGGTAAAAAAATTCCTGAAGAGATCTTTAAGGATAAAGAGCTCACTAAAAAAATCATAAAGCTCATGCATGTCGAAGCAGGAAAAGGCTACTTGCACACCTTTCTACAATCGCTTCATGACCTGGGTTTCTATTATGAAGATATCTATGCTCTGCTCTCTCTTGAGATTTCTTCTTCCGGCAATTCCATCTCTCAAGAAAAGGATAATCCCTTACAGAAAGCTGCAAAAAATAACTCTCTTATTCAATCACTTAAGACACTCTATTACACGCCATCCCGCATGGATTTCGTCACCTCAAACATAAAGTTCATCAACACATTTTGTCTTTTAAAAGTAACGGGGGGAGAAAAAAATCCCAAATCCACCCTCCATATAGCCGTTGAAAACCGTCAGTTTCCAAAGTTAATAAATCTTTTTCTCAAGCTCTATCCTAAAGCAAATCTCCCCATCGAAAAAATAAAGATCTTTTTTGACGTATCCGAATTTTTCACAAACAAAACTTATCCATCCATCAATACACCATCCGAGATCATTCTCGCTAAGATCATTAAAAATAGGGATGTTAATAGTCTGTTTTACATCCTAAAAGACTTCTCAAAAAAAACAGATTCCTCCAATCTCAAATATATTCAAGAAATCGCAAAGCCCATCTTCGATTTATACATCGATAAAGACAAAAAGCAAAAGGGCATCCACCTCATCGCTCAAACAGGCCAACTCCGAGGAGACTTTCTCGAAAGAATCCTCAAGAGTAATATTATGTCAATATCAGCTATCTGTGCACTCTTTCAATGCAAGGATACCCTCGGCAACACTCCCCTTCACCTTGCTCACGAAAGTTTAAACTTTATTAAAAATGTGCTACTCAAATATGGCCTAAGCAATAAAGAGTGGAATAAAATAAAATCCATCAAAAACAATGATGGCCAAACGCCTCAATTCTTGTTTTCCGATTATATCAAAAAAACTGAAAACCAGGACGAAAAACTGATACTCTACGTGTAGCACAAAAAAATTCGTGACTCGCAGTTCTATTACAGCCTTTCGATATTATCCTGTATTCGGCTCAATATCTCCCGAAAGCTCGGCCTACCCCTGTATCCGAAAACTCCGAATGTTCATGCAAGTACGGGGCTTTCATAATGCTTCAAATCTTTACTAAATAAGCTGCCAAAAAACTTCTTGGAATGCACACCACCATATTCTTTAACAGCTACCAAAAGTTCCTTGCGATTTAATGCCTTTGCTTTTTCCGCAACACGTTCAAGTATAACCTTCTTATTCTCCTCCGCTAGCTGGTTAAGGTTATCAACCAAATCCACCATCAAAAACGCTTCGCTTAACTGTAGTGGAAAATAATCTTTGCGCACAAAGCGATACTGCCGTTTCCCAAATCTGAATAAGCCATGGCGCTTGCGGTTGTATACAACAGTTTCATTGTACAACTGTGTGGTCCCAACCCCAAGGGCGTTGTAATGATTCGGTGTCGTTATCAAAAATCGATCATCCTTAAGAAAGGTTATTACAACAGCTTCCTCTGAAGGCCTCGTTAAACCAAATACAGATTTTTTAGGATAAAAATAAAGCCCACCAGATAATTTCTCAAGGGTATGATCCTCTTGCAATAAAGCTAAATGACGATCCACCGCATTAGACCAAGAACTCATTTCAGAACGCCTATACACACACCCCTCTTTTAAATGTTTTCTAAACTCATCTACTGCTTTCTCCCGTGTTCTCATGCCCTCGCTTTTTATTTTATTCTACCCTCATTAAGATCTTTTTGCAAGTTTTTTTATTAAAAATTCATGCAATTCGAATAAAACTTCACTCCTCCTGCAACTTAAACAACCCCCTTCACCGCTATAGCATATTAAAGACAATAAAATAGGTCTTGTGGTAATCCCCGCGCTCATCGCTTCCGATGCGCTTATTCTCTATTCTGTAGGCTAACTGTACTTGATATTCCTTGCCGTCAGGGCTCAGGTATCTAAAGCGTATCAGGCTGCCTTTCGTTTCATTAAACAAGAGTATCCGGCATTCGTCTACGGGTGCCGAATAGGGCACTACATTAGCAAATTGCATCAACTGGCGGCCACCAATTTCCGCCTTCGTCACGCCGTCAAATAGGGTTAAGACCGTTTTGGGGCTAACCTCATAAAGATTGTTATGCGCCCCATCCGTCTCAATGCTTTCTTCCACATCTACAAATTGAAGGAAAAGCGGTATACTCGTTTCATTATGCAATACTACAGTATACTTTCTTTCGCCGGCAATAACGGCATTAACACACACCATCTGGGTTATAATAGCCAGTAGAAATGTCAGTGCCGCTCGTCTCATAATAGTTTAACTCTGTGAAAACGCATCAAAGCCAGGTCCAGAGGTATCCGTATCACCTTCAAAGAAACCGTGCAATTGGCGCAAACGGGTCGGGTGGCGCATCTTACGCAAAGCCTTGGCCTCAATCTGGCGAATCCGCTCACGCGTTACTTTAAAGAGCTGTCCGACTTCTTCCAACGTCCGGCTATAACCGTCCGCTAAACCAAATCGAAGGGAAAGCACCTTACGCTCACGCTCCGTCAAGCTGGAAAGCACATCAAGTATCTTCTCGCGCAACAAACTGAAGGCGGTCATGTCATACGGGTTCTCAGCGCCTTTGTCTTCAATAAAGTCACCAAAATTCGTATCATCGCTCTCCCCCACTGGGCTCTGCAGGGATATCGGTTGTTGTGCCATTTTCATGATAGATTGCACTTTCTCAACCGGCATTTCCATTTCTTCCGCTACTTCTTCAGGAGTCGGCTCATGCCCCAATTCCTGCAACAATTGCTTCTGCACCTGGATCACCTTGTTCAACGTCTCAATCATATGCACCGGTATACGAATCGTCCGCGCTTGGTCTGCAATCGAACGGGTAATCGCTTGGCGTATCCACCACGTAGCATACGTTGAAAACTTATACCCACGGCGATACTCAAACTTCTCCACCGCTTTCATCAAGCCCATATTACCTTCCTGAATCAGATCCAGGAAAGACAAACCGCGATTCGTGTACTTCTTTGCAATACTAATTACTAGGCGCAAATTAGCTTCCACCATCTCCGTCTTTGCTTGGTGAGAATCCGCCAGGTTCTTGCGCACAAAACGTATCATCTTCACAAACGCTTCGGGATCCATCTGGTACTCCGCTTCAAACCCTTTCAATTTAGCTTTCAAGGCTTTAACGTCTATGTTCTTCGCGCGAATTGATGAGGATTTCTCTGCGATCGCTATCTTGTTATAAGCATCTTCAATCTCATGCACAACAGGCACAAGGCTATCCAAATGCTCTTCAAACACTTTTAGCTTGAAGTAAAATTTCTTGAGGACTTCTTTTAACTGTTCTGTATATTTATTATAACGCGTCTGAATTGCTTTTTTACTCTTCACCGGAGCCGCCTGAAGTTCTTTCCATGCTTTGTCTGTTTTAATCAACAAAGCTTTCGCTTCTTCAATCGTCTTGGGGAGCGTCTCAAAGTACTCCTCTCGGCTATCAATCTTCTTGTCTAAAATAACACGGTCAAAACGCTCTTCTCGATTAGCCAACTTTTCAGCCAGCTCAATCTGAAACTTCGCCGTCAAGGGCACGGAAAACAGAGCTGTCTGTGCATCACTATCGGCCTTCTCAATGCGCTTGGAAATATCGACCTCCTGCTCACGTGTCAATAGAGGTACTTGGCCCATCTGTTTCAAATACATCCGAACAGGATCATCAAGCACATCCCCTTGGGCAGACTTCATCATCTTATCTTCAGTCTGCTGCATCCGCGCTTTGTAATGCTCTATTTCTTCCGTATCCAGAATATCAATTTCCAGATTCTCTAAAATAGAAATAACATTCTCAATCTCTTCAGGATTATTAATCCCTTCTGGAAGGGACTCATTAATATCCTGAACGGTCAAATACCCCTGGGATTTCGCATGGCTAATCAGCTGCTTGATCTTCTCATTCAACTTACCATCATTACCGTCATCGCCGTCACCACGTTCAGCATCCTCAATCTCAACTTCAATCTTTTTTGCAGTCACTTTATTACCCAACCCTTTAGTATCCCCCTTCTTTTGCTTCTCCTCAACAGGAGCCGCCACAAAAGGCTTCTTACTTGCCTTTTTGTTATCAAATTCTTTCATCTTGGCACTATTATTTTTATCGTGCGCTTTCTCCTGAATAGCTTTCTTCGCTGGCACCGGAGGCTTAGTAACCTTTTTTGCTACCACAGGCTTCGTATCCTTGCCTTTCTTGGCAACCACCTTCTTCGATTGAGAAACTTTTTTCTCCAAAACTTTACTCTTCTTCGCAGACACCTTCTTATCCCGCGCTACTTCCTTTGCCTTACTCCGCACAACTTTCTTTGCCACGGTAGCCTTTTTCGCAACAGGTTTCTTCACGGTAACTTTTTTCTTCGTAGCCTTGGGCTTCGCCACGGCGCTCTTCTTTACAACCTGTTTTTTTACACTCGCAACCTTTTTCGCGACAGGCTTCTTCACAGCAACTTTTTTCTTCGCAGTATTTGCCTTCGCCACGACACTCTTCTTTGCGGTCTTTTTTGCCACAGGTGCCTTCTTTTTTACTACTTGCTTCTTTTTGGTCTCTTTTGCTTTCGCCATATCTTAATAAATTTATTTAATTGCCGGTGCCGCAGATAACGCCTTCCTCAACTTTACACGCTCATTCTGTAAATTAATAACTTCCTCTTGTTCCCCATTACCCAAATTTGCAATCCGTTGGTCAAGCTGGTCACGCCGCGCATGAATATACTGTTTATACAGTTGTTTAATACACATGTTTGCTGTTCTTTTTGGTTCATCAAAGGGGAGATCGTCTAACAATAATGAATAAATTATATCTCTTTCTGCGTCATTTTCAAGTAAATCATTCATTTTATCTGATCCGTCCCATTCGCCTTCCCGAATTTCTGCCAAAACCCGTCTCAGTAGGGTCCCGTACAGGTCACTCGACATTATCCAGTCAGGATTCACTACCTCGGCTATTTTTTTAGCTATTTCTTCCTGGTTCAAAATCAATAATAGTAGTTGATACTCAACGGTTGTCAACTTCTCATTATTCCCGGAATCTGTGTTTATGACTTCTTTCGCCGTTGTGTATAACGCATTTTCTGGCTCGTTTTGGATCTTTTTATTTCTTTTAAATGTCTGAAAGTCCGCTTGCAGGGTCTGCCTATTAATATGGGTTAACCTATATATTTCATCCAAATACTCATCTTGCATGATAGCGGAATTCGTACAGGTAATAATCTCGAATAACTGTTCTATTCCGTCTGTTTTCTCTCTTGAGGTTAATGTCCTGTCTTTCGGGAAATACATGCCAATAGCAAAGGTCATCGCACTGATAACTGATTTTTCCAGGTATGCCTTTATGTCGTCTTTTGGGTAACTGCTTAGAAACGCATCTGGATCTTCTTGTTCTTTTAAGGGCAAAAATTGAACATCCAGGCCTGCTTTGATGGCCATGGGCAACATCCTGAGGGCTGCTTTTTTACCCGCTCGGTCACCGTCTAGAAAACAGGTTATGTTAGACGCGTATCGTCTGAGTAAGCCCATCTGCTCCATTGTGATACTGGTTCCTTGGGGCGCAACGGCTGTCTTTAAGCCTTTTTCCCAACATCGTATCGCGTCCAATTGTCCTTCTACTAATAAAAAATGGTTCTCTTGGGCTATGTGCTGTCGGGCATTATCTAGGCCAAATAATACATGGCTTTTCGAAAATAGGGGCGTCTCGGGGGAGTTTATATACTTCGCATCTCTAGCGGGGTCTTTTTCAGGGGTAATTTCAAGTGCCCTTCCGGTAAACGCTATCACTCTCCCTTGTATGTCTTTTATAGAGATCATGAGCCGTCCTTGAAATCTGGGGTGCCAGTTCTCAGGACGATTGTTCCCTTTTCCGGTATAAAATAATCCGCAGGATGTTAATGCTTCTTTCGAGAACTTTTTTTCCAATAGCTCATTTAATAAATCACGACCATCCAGGGGCGCATACCCAACACCGTATTCTTTTGCTGTATTCAATAAAAAACTACGGTCTTTTTCCCAATAATTTCTTATCCAGGCACCTTCTTTTGTGTCTGCTAAAAATGCTTTTCGATAATGCTCCGCGGCTATCTCGTGTATGTCAAATAGCTCTTTACGCTCAGACATGCTTTCTTTATCCTGACCGTCTTCATACTCCAGGGGTATATTAAAGCGGTTGGCCAACACTTCCACCGCTTCGGGAAATGCCAAATTTTCTTTTAACTGGATAAACCGAAAGATATCCCCGGAGTTCCCGCTGCTATAGCATTTGAAAAAGTTCTTGTCGGGGTGCACAAAAAAGGAGGGGGTCTTCTCGTGGTTAAAGGGGCTCAATCCCTTAAAATAACTCCCGGTCTGCTTCAGGGTCACATAGGGAGCCACAACGTCCACGATGGACACCTTTAGCTTGATTTCCTCAAGGCAGCTTCGTTTAAAAAACGACATCTATTTCCCTGTCTCTGCTTTTAATTGCTCTATCGTCTTCTCGACTTCAGCCTTCTGGTTAGATTGTGGCGCTTGCTTTAAATATAATTCATACAACTGCAACGCATTGTGCTTATTGTGCGCAATATCTTTATACCCTTTTGCCACAGCTAATGTTATTTCTGGTGAACCCGGGAAATTCGCCCTCGCTTTTAACAGCTCTTCCATAAAATACTGCGGGGTTCGCTCGTTCTGTACTATTTTTAAATAAAGTAACGTGTATAATATATTTTTTGGGTTCCTGCGAATCGCTTCCAATGCGGTCATCTCCGCGTCTCGCAATTGCTTGTTCTCAAAATAGGTTTCCGCAAGCTCATACCACACGTCCGCGTCGGTATCGTCAATCGTTAACGATTTCCAGTAGAGCTTCGCCGCATCTTTATACTTATTTTCGCGTCTTAACCGGCTCGCTTCTTTATAATAATCAATCGCGCTTACAGGCTTTTTTTGGACATAGCCTCCTCCTGCAGTGCCCACTTCGCTTCCGGGTACCTTACTCGATTCCGTCTCAGGCTCAACTTTGCCATCGCCAAGTTCATTACTTTCTTCACTCTCAGCAAGCGCTCTCTGGGCTTCCTCTTGCGCTTTCTTTTCTGCTTCGGCTTTAGCGCGTTCTTCCTCGAGGCGCAGTCTTTCTTTCTCTAAGCGGCTCTTCTCGAGTTCTTCTTGCTCAACTTTCCATTTCGCAAGGATCTCTTTGTCTTGTTCAAGTCTCGCTGCTTCAGCATCGGGTATCAATGCCGTTTCTAATTTCTTAAGATAATACTCAGCCTGCGTGTACGATTTTCTCGCGATAGCCACATCCACTAAGCCTAACAAGGCATACGCGCTCGCAGGATCTTGTATCAAAGCTTGGTTATACCAATACTTGGCTTTCATATAATCTTTCACTTCATACGATAACCGTCCTATAAATATACTTTCTTCAAGATCAGGTTCTTCTTCTTCAAGCTCAACTCCACGCACATACGCGTCTAGGGATAAATTAGGGTGCCCGCTACTCAAGTAAGCATATGCCAACAACTTCCACGCACGGGCGTCTTTGCTCTCCTTATTAAGGTATATCCGGTAATACTCGATCGCGGTCTCCCAATTCTCAGACTTCGCGTACGCTTCCCCAGCATACAGTGCAAATTCTATGTGGCTTGTATCTGCCAAATACGATTGCTCGTAATAAAACCCAGCTAACGCCACGTCTCCCATCTGCGAATACACCCAGGCCAAGGCTTCCAATACCTCAGGGTGCTCGGGAAAGGATTCATGCAGGTCTTCCAGTAGGGTAATCGCCTTACTGTACTGCTTTTCGTTCACAAATTTTTCAGATGTTTTTATATCTTCATTGATCAAATATTGTATTTTTTGCTGGCGCTCCTCCTCTGTCTCACGTTGACACCCCGTCCAGGCAAAGGTCAGGCACACTATTAAACTTAAATTTATTAACTTGATTATTACAGATTTCATTGTACTCTCTATAACACTCTCTTATCCCCATTAAAGAATGCAAGTTCTAAAATGCTGTTTGACGATTTTTTTTATCTTCAGTTGCCCTTTGTTGGCTTCCGCACAAACGCATACCCTCACCCAAGAGCATTCTCAAATACTCGAATTCAGCTTAGATAACTTCTCCAAACAGGATTACAAAAGGGCTACAAGGTGTCTCATCCGAACCTTCGAAGAGCAAAATAACGTTCACTTCAAACCGGGTCCCTATAAGCGTGTCGGCATTAAGGTTTATTCGCGTTCCGGCCCTGGGCTATCTACACCCCATAACCTCGTTGAAGCGGTTATCGATTTCCTCATCGAGCAGGGTTATGAGAAAAAGGATATTTTTATTGTAGACGAATATGCACGCTACTTGCGCGATGCTGGCTTCCTTCCTCCGCTGAGCGATGGCGGAAAAACGTTTGATGGCACTCCCGTTTTAGCGCTCGATTCAGGCAAATACTGGGATGTTAATTGGTTCTACGAAAACGCCTTGCCTTCTCGTGAAATTAACCTTTTCTCCCAAGTATTCTCCCCTTACTCCAACAACATTTCGAGCACTGGCGTAGACAGAAAAAGCTTCCTTCCCACCGTCTTGTTTCTCAATGTGGATTTTTGGATAAACCTCCCTATGGTGACTAGCACAGAAGCCTTGGGCATCGGGGGTGCCGTCCAAAACATATCCCTATGGAACGTCAGCAACAACTCGCGTTTCTTCACCAACCCAGCCCAGGCTTCCATCGCTGCCGCCGAAATCGCCGCCATCCCAGAGCTCAAAAATACTTTAGCATTCACAATCCTCACCCTCGAGCGCTACCAATACATCGGGAGCACTACTTTTAACGCCAATTACACCGAAACAGAACCTCTCCTCTTTCTTAGCAACAACCCCGCAGCACTCGACTTTCTCATGCTGAAGCGCATCAACCGCGAGCGTGCCAAAAAACGTCTCCCTTTAGTAGAATCTCCTCCTCCTTTTCTCGAATATATGAATGCCCTTGGCTTCCCTAACTACCACGGCTCCTCTGTCTCGATCAAAAATATTTCCTCCAGTTGTCGTTGATTTAAAGAACTGAACATAAGATCATCAGAGCTGGCAAGGTTTGTTCCAGGTGAAACAAACCCACCCCTTTTATAGCGAACTTATATATAAAAAACCAGCCAAACCCCGCAAGACAAAAAATCAATATAGCGAATTTAAAAAACTGAAATAACGAACTTATTACCAATTTCGTCAGGCTTTCGGCACCGCCTCCTGCCAAAACAAAAGGCTTCCTTTTTACTCCTATTTCTAGTAGAATCACGCCCATGTCAAAAGCCCCATTCCTACTTACCCTGCTAGGTCTCTTCACCATTGCTGCATGCACCATACAAGCCAGCGAACCCATACTGGTAGCAGATTTCCAAGAGAAGGAACTCTCTATTCTCGCCGCTATCCCACAAAATGCCTCTGGATACGAGGGTGAGTTCGAAGATAAAGCCGCCATCATGAGCATCACAGAGGAATTGGCCGCTGCTTATCGTCACGCTGATAGCGCTTACCTCGCCAAAATAATTGCCCCAGATGCCGTCTACATAACACCTTTTGGTGCCATGATCACTCAAGAGCAGCTCCTCAAAGACTTACGCTCTGGAGACCTAAGCTTCACAGAGTACGATCTGCTTACCATCTACGTCCGCTCGTTTAATAACACCATCATCACTATCGGAAATGTGCATATTGCCGCACAGCAGGGCAAAAACAAAATCAATGAAAATTTCCAGTTTATCCGTGTATTTAAACGTATCAATGGCCAATGGCAGGTGATTGCCACAGACCTTGCCATCTATAAAATAAAAATGCAGTAACTTACTCCACAGCAAAGCTTCCCAAACCTTGCTTAAATTTTTCAAACAATCACTTTGCATTTATTATACTTTTGTAGATAATAGCGCTGGTTTAAAAACAAAACACTAAAACCCCTCCATGGAGTACAACTGGGTATTATTCGCAATCGCCGCAATTGGCGGCTTTTTCATGGCCTTTAGCAATGGGGCTAACGATGTCGCAAACGCGTTTGCTTCCGCCGTAGGCTCAAAAGCGCTTTCGGTCAGGCAGGCTCTTATGATCGCCAGTACACTCACTCTGGTGGGGGCAGTCCTCCTGGGCTCGAAGGTTGTTTCCACACTCGTAGGTGGCGTCATCCAGCCGGATATCTTTAGCAGTGCGGATCACTACATCCTTGGCATGCTGTCTTGTCTCTTGGCCGCCGGTTTCTTTGTGCTGGTCTCTACGTTAACAGGCCTTCCCGTAAGCTCCACGCACGCCATTGTGGGCGCGATGACGGGTGTCGGCATTTCTCTCGGTGGTTTTTCAACGGTTAACTGGCCTCTCTTAACGGGCATTGCCATCTCTTGGGTAGCTTCGCCTTTTATCGCCGCTTTCATAGCCTTCTGGTCCATTAAGCTCATCTATCTGTTCATCTACCGACCTGGCAAAAAAACCATCATTGATCGCTTTGTGCGGTTCGCCCCCGGCTTCCTTGCCTTCGCCTGCGCAATCATCGCTTTCTCCCTTATCCACAAATCTTCCCTTAAGGCTTATCTCTTAATATCAGCTTGGGAAATTCCTATTCTTTTTTTAGCTCTTTATTTCGCTTTCTATTTGACGGCACGTTACTTCATCGGCTTCTGGACGCTTCGGGCGGAGAACAGTGAAAAGGGCACGGAACGTCTCTTTCGCAAATTGCAAATCGGTACTTCCAGCTTTGTAGCGTTTGCACATGGTTCTAATGACGTTGCAAACAGTATCAGCCCTGTGCTCGCTATCTTTGCGGTCATGAAAATGGGAGTCATTCCGGCTAACTTTGATAACATCACCATTCCCTTATGGATCCTCTGTCTCGGGGGTATCGGCATGGCCACTGGTACCGCCGCGCTTGGTTATAAAGTAATCGCCACATTGGGGGAAAAAATCACCCTGATTACAAACTCTAAAGGCTTTTGTGTCGATTTCTCTACCGCCATTACAGTCGTCTTTGCATCCATACTGGGCATTCCTATCAGCACCACGCATGCCGCTACGGGCTCAATCATCGGTGTCGGCTTTTTCCAGGGCAAGAAGGGCTTAAATTTCAGCCTCCTTGCCAAGATCTTGATCGCCTGGGTATTCACGGTCCCCTTAGCGGCGCTCGTCACCGTCCTGTGCTACTGGATACTCAAGAGCATCTTACTGTAGCCTGTGATCCGGTATAAAGACTTAAAGAATATTACAAGTGGTACTCTTCTTTTTCTCGTCTTGCATGTCATAGCCGTACACATTCGATTCTGAATCTTCATCAAGTATATCAATGACGATTTCGCTCGAATTCGTATCTACGTTGTCTTCCAACTCAATGTAGCCCTCCTTATTAGAAGACTCCTTAATCGATTCTTTACCTTCTTCAATAATGTCGATAACAATCTTATCCTTGCTATCATCAACAACAGGCGCATCCTCCTTCGGTGCCCCTACAATACAGTTCTTAGCAACGTTATAGACAGCTGGAGCCGTCGCTAGCGCCATTGAACCAAAGAATCCAAACATATTTAAGGCATTAATGCGGTACACGAAAACGTTATCCACTGGCCATACGTTCACCGAAAAAGTCGAAACAGGTCCAAGGCCAATCAATGATTCTCCAAACGAGCCCCACTCAATTGTATTTTGGAAATTGTTATCCAAACTGCTATTCTTCTTATATTCCTGAAGTTTTCTTTCGTATATTGGTTTGTTCTCTAATGAGATAACCTTCTCTTTTATCCCTTTGTCATTATAATCCTCAAGATCGGTGACAAAATTTCCATCATCGTCCATCTCCAAGCTATCCATGTCGATAACAACTTCGTTACACACATTATCTAATTCTTTTTTCGTTTGTTCAGGATCATACTCTGCTACAAGAATACTTTGTCGGTCATTATAGTAACCAATTCCAGCTCCTATCAAACCGCCCCCTATAGAGCCGACCCAACCACCAATGTTGGAACCCGCATAGGATCCTAATGGTCCACCTTGGGCGTATCCAGCAACACCACCAATAACAGTACCAATATTATTACCAAGGGCAGAGTAGTTAGAAACACTTCTGCTGCTCATTTTAAGATTATTAGGGATAAAGTTCTCTATAGTCTCTCTATTCTCTTCAGATACCATATCAAGCCCCAAACCAACGAACCCACCTAAGGCCATTCCACCCAAACTACCGTAAAATACATACCTACCCATAGATATGTAATCGCCCGTCAAAAGAGGTGAAATCCCTCCTACAACGCCCCCTACGGTACCCATTATGGTAGATACATTGCCGGTGCACTCCAGATTATTATTTTCATTCACAAGGTAGTGCTTAACATCTTTAATAGACTGAATGTTCCTTTGCCCAAACTCTTTTACTGATTCCGGAACACATTTCTCATATGCCAGAACAAATGGAGCCGTAGTAATCGTCTTTACAGTGCTCATACATCCACTACAGCAATTACAGTTACAACCACTCTTTTCAACAGAATCCTCCCAATCACGCACACTACCAACAACACCGTTGTTAGAACCGTAATTATCAATCATGTACTTCTTCGTACTCTTCAAATCCTCTGTCGACCTTGAGTTACCGTTGACATCAACAACACCTTCTCCGTTACTCT
>Ga0066642_10000812_pt1 | contig 13704 bp, 9 predicted proteins | sample CryGeyCG2114_250_2_FD_59510 | JGI IMG/M metagenome (GOLD analysis project Ga0066642, IMG submission 59510) | Groundwater microbial communities from aquifer - Crystal Geyser CG13_big_fil_rev_8/21/14_2.50 | ecosystem: Environmental > Aquatic > Deep subsurface > Groundwater | place: USA: Utah... | reverse complement strand
AAGATTCACTTTGTGAGCACGATCGCGAAAGGCCACTCTCACAGGATCCTTGTTAATTTTCTTAGAAACGAAGTCCTCGATCATTTTCTGACGCTTGTTCTGAGCAACAATTTCAATTAGTTTTTCAATCATCTCTTCATTAATATCAGTCTTAGAGATGCCCTTTTCATTTGCAAAGGCAAGGGCGTCTCCCTGTGTGGCTTCAACCGGATCTTGAATGATGTTCTTGGAAATGTACTTATCGATGCTTAAATTGTCTTTTTTTGACCAGTCCAGTAAGTAACGTCTTACAACAATTCCATTCAATCTTTGCATCCTCTGCTCAAATAATGATTTGTAGGTCTGATAGTGAGATGTATGGGCCGCCAGAAAAGTGTCCCATAACAGTTGCTTAGATCCAAATTGAGCAACTAAATTTGGATTTTCATGGTTTTTTATAACGACACTTAGTTGATTTTCTTCCTGTTCGACATCGACGCTTTTATCTAGATTTTCTTTTTGTTCGTACGTAAAAATTTCTAGCTTTGCAGTCTGAGTGCCTTCACCCAGCTGTTGCTGGGCCCAATTTTTTGAAAATTCCAAAATATTTTTATTATGCTTATCTTGGAGCTCTTGCAGTGCGGGGTCTTGACTTGAGAGCTGATCCCAGCTTACCGGGTCTCCATTGACAAATGCGGCCGCCTGCTTTTCAAGTTGGGCATCGAAAACATATGAAATGGAGCTGTCGTAGCTAATTTTTGGGTTCAAATCCTTATTACTAGATGGTGTACAAGCCACAAATAATAAAATAAAGCCAAAAAGAGTCAGATAATTTTTCATGAGAACCTCGCTAAAAAGAAGTTTAAACTAACTTACCAACAGTTACAATCCACACATAAAACTCTATACTTAATCTCTAAAATAGTTAGTTTTTGGTTCAAGACTTAAGTCTCACTTAGCACCTCCTCCCCCTCCCTCAATACAAAAAAGTCTCAGCCCGCTTGGATTCTTCGTTGATTTAAAATCACATGATGTCGTCCTCTATCCAGCTCAGCAGATTCTAGGGCAGAGGAAATAGATTTTAATAAATTTCCTAATCGGTTATAAGAACTAGAGATTTTAAGGTTATAGTACTCTATCGGGTACAATAATATTGGAAGTCTTGATTGCCCTTCTTAAAGGTTATTTAATGGGCAAACATTTGGACAAAGAAATATAAAATAGCTTTTGGATGTATAGATGACTTTTAATTTTCAGAACTCTTACACACAACTTGATGATCGACTCTTAACGAGAATCAATCCATCTCCAGTTCAAAAACCAAGCATGGTTTTGCTAAATGCGAGGCTTACAAAAGACTTGGGTCTTGACGTTGAGTTTTTGAATTCACAAGACGGGTTGCAGATATTGAGCGGCAACAAAATTCCTGATAACGCAACTCCTATCGCTCAAGCTTATTGCGGACACCAGTTTGGTCACTTTGCAAAGCTTGGCGACGGCAGGGCCCATTTACTAGGCGAGCATATCACACCCGACGGGCAACGCTTTGATATTCAACTTAAAGGCTCTGGTCTTACCCCCTACTCGCGGCGTGGTGATGGCCGGGCCGCACTGGGGCCTATGCTTAGAGAATACATCATCAGTGAGGCCATGTACGCTCTTGGTGTTCCGACCACACGAAGCTTGGCGGTTGTGACTTCGGGCGAACCCGTTTATCGCGAAGAGATTTTACCAGGAGCTATTCTCACTCGAGTGGCCCAAAGTCATATTCGAGTGGGAACATTTCAGTACGCGGCCAGTTTACAGGACATCACGGTTCTGGAAGATCTGGCACTTTACGCCATGAAGCGCCACTATCCGGAAACTGTTCCAGATCAACCCGACTATCTTTTATTTTTAAAACAGGTACAGGAACGGCAAGCCTCACTGATTAGCAAATGGTTACTCCTCGGTTTTATCCACGGAGTTATGAACACTGATAATATGTCAATTTGTGGCGAGACCATAGATTATGGTCCCTGTGCCTTTTTAGATAACTATGACCCTCAAAAGGTCTTCAGCTCCATTGACCATCAAGGGCGTTATGCTTATTGCAATCAAGGACCCATAGCCCACTGGAATCTTACACGATTTGCTGAGACTCTATTGCCCTTAATAGATTCAAACCATGACAGGGCTGTTGAAAAGGCTATGGAAATTCTAGAAGTTTTTCCTGAACAGTTGCAACAAAAATGGCTGACTGGGTTTCGAGCCAAACTTGGGCTGCGAGAGACTCTTAAAGAAGATGAAGTACTCTTGGGCGACTGGCTCAAGCTTCTGCAAAAACACAATCAAGATTTCACCAATAGTTTTTGGTCGCTCGGCCAAGAAAAAGATCGCAATCTGGATTTTTTTGAAAAAGAAGAAGTTAAACTGTGGCTGAATCGCTGGCAGCAGCGACAACGACTAGAAACAACAGACTTACTGCAAAGACTAGAGTTGATGAAACTCAATAACCCCTTCGTTATTCCTAGAAATCATAGGGTTGAAAAGGCTCTTAGCGACGCCTCAATAAAAAATGACTTGCTCGAAACGAACAAACTTCTTAAAGCACTCACAGAACCATATGGCAATCATCCTGAATTTAAAAACTATCAAAACCCACCACGCCCAGAAGAAGAGGTGAAGCAGACTTTCTGTGGGACGTAGACTTTAAGACCCCTTAGACTTTGACAATTTGACCTGACCACAAGAGTTCAAGGAATGAACGCCACGGGATAATACGAATACCGTCTTGGGTTCTTCTTTCTTTCGAGTCCATGGAAACGACAATGTATTGATCAAATAAATTTTCCTCTTTCAAAGCTTTAAGACCCTTGAGATGCTTGTCTTGAACAAGCTCAGTTGACTTTACTTCTATTGCTACTTTTTCTCCTATAGTTAAGTCCACTTCAAATTGCGAGGTCGAGCGCCAATATCCCATTTTGAGTCTAGAACGAGAGTAGCTTAAGAAACTTCGAACCTCTAAAATAATAAAGTGCTCGAATGTCACACCAAAAAGCTCACTTTTAGATTTGATTGATCCTCGACGACACAAATGATTGACAACGCCAATATCAAATAAAAAATGCTTTGACCTGGAGATTGCTTTTCTTTTCTTTGTTTGAGTAAAGGCCGGCAGACTGAATCCGATCAATGTATCCTCAAGTATTTGTATATAATTCTTTAAGGTACTCGCTGATACCTGACAGTCACTGGCTAAAGATTGGTAATTTATTTCTTGTCCATTTGCTAAAGCAATAGCGTCTAAAAACTCTGCAAAAGCCTGAATATTTCGAGTTACAGCTTCTGCCTGAATTTCTTCTCGCAAGTAAGTTCCAACATAACTTGCAAGCTCTTCTTCTGGAAAAGATGATCCATACACTTGAGGCAGACCACCATTGTTCAGGTATTGAATTAAATCAAAATTTTTTATCTCTGGATAACAAAGTGGAAAAAGACTGGCCTCCCAGGCTCGTCCAGCTAGGAGATTTGCTCCCCCTCTTTTTAGCTTCCGCGCACTGCTACCTGTTAATAAAAATTTAAGCCCCTTATTTGTAATGAGTCTTTGGACCTCGTTTAAAATAGAGGGAATTCTTTGAACCTCATCTATCACCACAATTTGCTTAGGGTCTAAAGTCTCTTCTTCGATAATTTTGGGACGTTTCAGTAAAGTTTGATAAACTTCGGCATCGAGCAAGTCATAGACTCTGGCCCGGGAGAGCTGCTCTTTGATCAACGTTGTTTTTCCAGTAGAACGTGGACCAAATAGAAAAAAAGACTTTGGTTTCAATAATTTAACTAGGTTTAGCTGACGCTGGTACTTCATTATGATCCACTCATACGTTGTTATTTTTCATGATAATCAACAACTATATTACTGTTTTTTATAATAAACACAAGGTATTTTGTGTCTGCATTTTGTAGAAGAACAGCAACACTCACTCTCTACAGGGGAGACAGCTTTCACTAAGCCAGTCCAAACGTTGAGTATGTAAGGAATTTAAGCTTGAGTGGATAAAATAAGGAGTCTGATCAATGAGACCTGGATTTATTGACTATTAAGATTTGATCGTTAAGAGTTAGCAAGTCATATAGGTAACCAACTAAGAAAAACCCGCCAGTGAAAAGCCAAAGAATCCCGGTAAAAATCTTACCCATATAAAATCGATGAATTCCAAACAGGCCGAAAAAGACCAGAAAAATCCAACAGAGATTGTAATTGATGACACCATTCTTAACCCCATATTTGATATCGGCCTGCCGATCCATATAGGGAATCAAAAACAAATCCACAATCCATCCCACGAACAAAAGACCCAAGGTAAAAAACCAGATGCACCCAGAGATGGGACGGCCATAGTAAAAACGATGAGCCCCCATAAAGCCAAATAGCCACATTAAGTAACCCATAAACATTGAATGTGAATTCTCTTTATCCATCAAGCAAAACTACACCCTCTTTTAAGAGGAAGCAAGCTCTTGGTCTACGTAAAAATTGAAGATTACTCAAAAATAAAGAAGAATATGTACTCTCTTAATTGTCATTTTTAAGTTGAGTAAAACCAAGATGAAATAATCTTGATCTTTAATTCCGGATAAGATAATAGTTTATTATGCTGATTCGACTTCTAGGGGTAACTCTTTTATCTTTATGTGTGGTTGCTTTTCTCACTAGTATCAGTAGAATTCAAATTGACTTGGAACTCACTCAACAATTCCGTTCCTGCTACCATTCTAATCAAAGAATTATTTCTAATTTAGATAAAAAAGATTATCTTCTCTTTAAAACTGAAATTGAGTCTCAAGAATTGAAAAATACGAAAAATGGACCTCTACAGAAGTTATCCGAATTGAAACTTAACACTAATAATAAAAACAATCTCCTTAATGCTCAAACTCTTAAAGAATGGTTTGGCGGCCACAAGTGCTCAAGTTTTATTGAATTTCTTTCTATATTAACTTTAAGCCCACCTCTTCAAGCCTAATTACCTGTCAACCATTACTATTAAATGTGCATGCAATTTCAAAAATATTTCTATTTTTGATTTACACAACTCGGAATGGACCGTACTCACATGGAAAAATATATAAAAATTGATAAGCTAATCAGAAATGCCCGCTCTGGTTTAATCGTTTTCTTAGTTGCGCTTCCTCTCTGTTTGGGGATTGCATTGGCCTCAGGGGCACCACTTATGTCGGGACTAATTGCTGGTATTATCGGTGGATTAGTTGTGGGATCAATCAGTAATTCTAAAGTCTCTGTCAGTGGTCCAGCCGCTGGACTCAGCATCATTGTCTTTCAAGGCATTAATGACATTGGCAGTTTTCAAAATGTGGGTTATGCAATCGTCTTATCGGGTCTTTTTCAAATATCGCTCGGTTTAATAAAATCGGGAAGAATAACTGATTATTTGCCTCTCTCGGTCATCGAGGGAATGATGTCTTCCATCGGAATACTACTGATCATCAAACAAGTTCCTTATATATTTGGAGAGAATTCATACCATGATATCTATGACGCCATTACAATGCACAAAAAACACATTTTCCATAGCGGGGCAATTTTCTTGGGCGGACTATCAATTATACTTTACATCACCTTTCGTTACTTTAATTTAGAGAGATACAAAGCGTTTCACATAATCCCCTTTCCACTCCTACTCGTCGCAGGAACATCTATTATTGCTTTGTATCTTCGAACCACACCTATGTCTTTATCGGACAGCGATTTCGTTCATATTAAAGACTTTGTGAACAATTATAATCTTTTTCAAAATTTAAATTGGCAAGGCCTTGCCTTGTTAGTTCAACCAGGTACAATAAAATTAGCATTTATAATTGCAATTGTAGCAAGTATCGAGTCACTGTTATCAATTGAAGCCGCAGACAAGCTTGACCCAGAAAAATCGACAACAAATAAAGATCGTGAGCTAGTTGCTCAAGGAATTGGCAACATTGCCTCTGGATTCCTTGGCGGTTTACCTATCACTTCTGTTGTCGTTAGAAGTTCTGTAAACGTGCAATCTGGTGCCAACAGTAGAGCCTCCGCTATAATTCATGGTTTCTACATTCTGATTGCTATACTTTTTATGACCCAACTTATTGATCTTATCCCTCTAGCGACGTTGGCAACAATCTTGATATTTACCGGGTATAATCTAGCCCACCCTCAATTAATAAAAAAAATATATCATCACGGAATATCTCAATTTGTTCCCTTTATCATCACAATAATAAGTGTACTCGCGACAGATCTTTTAAAAGGTGTGCTTATCGGATTCATCAGCACAATTTTTTTTACACTTAAAGATCATTATTACGTACAAAATAAGCAGCTCAATAAGCTTAATCATGACAATTCCACGATTGAAATTAAGTTCGGATCACATTTAACTTTTTTACTAAAAAAACAAATTAAATCTCAAATTCATGCCATTCCAAACAACTCAATATGCACGCTTAATTTTGGCCAAACAATCCATATTGACCATGAAATCAAAGAAATTTTTAAAGATTTTATTCGCGACGCTATTCATAAAAATATTAGCCTTGTAATAGATGATAGAAAAAACCTTTTAGAGGGCTCAAGTAATGACTAATGACGAGTTAAACAAACTCATTGAAGAGACAAAAATATTTTTGCCAAACATTAGACCTATCCAAAATTTTTTGCATCTTAGTTTGTTTCCAGACTTCTTACATAAAGAATTTTTCCAATCTCTCAAAGAAATTGGATCTGCTTATAGCACAATTACATTTTTAGAAATAAGTTATTACCAAAATCTTTTTCGAGAGGGAGAGATCACTGAGTCGCAAATTCAACGAGTTATTAAAGATAATGGCCCACAGAGAAAACGGGAACTCAGGGAAAGTCTATTCAGAGATAATAAATATTTTCCAGTTCCAGAAAAGGGCCAGCGGCCAATACATCGCCTTATAAGTGAAAAACTTGGTCAGTCAATCAACGAACTCACAGAACCTATCCTCATTCGTTTTTTATCAAATTTCTTCGACCAAGGTATCTCTCAATGGTCAATGCCTTTTATTGATAAAGGTCTGCTTGGTTGCTTCATCGAACTCAATAGAAACTCTCTGCTCCCAACCTACCCTCTTTTAAAACCTATATTAAATCAATTTGCCAGCCAGGATTCATTATCAATCATCAATCATATTCTTAATATGATATTTGATGACAAAAGTTTTTACGAAAATTATCTAGAAGCGACTCAATTAAGTTTAAAAGGTTGGGCTGGTCTTGTTAAAACAATAGAAATAAACCCAGACTTACTCATTGACAGAAGAATCTGTTCTATTAATGATTTTATAGCAGTTCGTATGATAATAGACTATTGCTGGATTTTAAGACTGAACTCCAAAATAATTCCTCTAAAAAAGCTAGAGGCAGATCTATATCTTAAACAAAAAGAATCAATTATTTCAAACAATGAATTTGAAATCTATCAGATATGGCAAAAATCTTTAGAGGGAACACTAATTCAATCGACAATGAAAGTGATACAAGAACATCAAAAAACGGCTAACTTAGAAATTATCTATGACGCACAGGCCATCTTTTGTATCGATGATCGAGAGTGCCTACTTCGCAGAAATATAGAGACACTTGCGCCAACAATTCAGACTTTTGGCACTCCCGGACACTTTGGTCTAGATTTCATGTACAAAGAACACGAAAAATCTTTCCCAATAAAATCTTGCCCGCCACCCGTATATGCTCAATTTCAAATAACTAACAAAAATCCAAAAGAAAGATATCGTCATTATCATTGGCACAACACGCGCAATCAAAATATCTTAAACGAATTATTAATAATTTTCAAAGATGGAATCAATAGTTTTGTAAATTTATTTATTAAAACTTTTATCCCAATTAATTTAAAAAAACGAAATCCTGTAATAAAAACAAAGCCCCTTGATCTTAACATTTTTGATTCTGAACTAGGTTATAACTTTGAACAGGCAGCCGATCGTGTTTCTAGTGTTTTAAAATCAATAAACATCAACAATCAGTTCCTCGATTATGTCTTTATTTTTGGACATGGTTCAACATCAACAAATAACCCCTATTACGTATCTTATGGTTGCGGTGCCTGCTCCGGACGGGACGGATATGTTAATGCAAATGCTTTTGTTACTATGGCAAATAATTCAGAGGTTAGGGATATTCTAATCACTAAGCATAAGATTTTAATCCCCGAAAGAACTACCTTCATTGCCTGTTTTCATAACACAACAAGTGAGGAGATAAAAATTTATCTTCCAGATATTATAAAAAATGAACCTAAGATTCAATTTTACGTGAACCAATTTGAAAATGTCTTACTTAAAAATTCAATTGAACGAATTAGAGATTTTAATCAAATTGAAGGGGTAAGAAATCCAGAAAAGGCTCAACAAAAACTTAAAGAACGTGCCATTGCTATTTTTGAGCCACGTCCTGAACTTGGTCATACTAATAATGCTCTTACAATTATTGGTGACAGAAGAAAATACCATGCCCTATCTTTTAAACGTAGAGCATTCTTACAATCCTATGATAATGAGCACGATGCTGATGGCCATATTTTAGAATCCATTTTGGAGGCCACTATTCCAGTATGTGGAGGAATAAGTCTTGATTATTTGTTTTCGCGCCTGCAAAATCGAGACCTCGCTGCTGGAAGTAAACTTTCTCATAATGTCATTGGGCTAATTGGAGTCAGTCATGGTACTGAAGATGATTTGTTAGCGGGCCTCCCTCATCAAATGATCGAAAATCACATCCCCTGCCGTAATATTTTTTTTATCGATCAAAGACCATCCTTGTTACAAAAGATTTTTTTACGCAATCATCAACTTGCCAATTGGACAAACAACGGATGGATTTTAGTTTGTTGCTGCGACCCCAAGAGCGGCGACTACTTTATTTATAAAAACAACTTATTTGAAAGATTAGGAATCAGTTAATATGCAAAGTTCTTATTTCTTAGCTGTTTATTTCTTTCCCCTGATCCTAGCTTTCTTTTTAAGCTTTAAAAATGTTAACGAGAAAACCACCCTTATTTTAAACTATTTAAGTCTCACCCCTCCCTTTGTAGTTTCGATCATTTTATTTATTGATTACGCTTCCAGGGGTTTTAATCCTTATGAAATTAGCTTTGGAGAAATACATCTTGCAAAACATCATTTTAGTTTTAACTTATTTTTTGACGAATTAACAATGTCTATTCTTTTATTAACCGGCTACCTTTCAATTTTAGTCAATAAATTCAGCTACAATTACCTACATCGAGAAAAAAACTTTCAGCGCTTTTTTCTTATCGTTAATTTATTTGTATTTGGACTTTCTGTTTTAGGTATGGCTGGAAATCTTGATTTATTTTTTGCTGGCTGGGAAATTGTAGGTCTTTCCTCCTTTCTTCTCATCGGTTTTTACTACGATCGGACTCGTCCTGCGAGAAACGCCTTTCGTGTCTTCTCTATTTACCGTATATGTGATTTTGGCCTGCTTTTTTCTGCAATTTTGAGCCACAATTTATGGGACAAGTCCGATCATTTCTATTTTCTCATTGAAACACAAAATGACTACTCTCTGGCTTTCAGTCATGGTTGGTTGACTATTATGAACCTATTAATACTATTAACAGCCATTGGTAAATCTGCACAATTTCCATTTATAAATTGGCCATCCCGTGCCATGGAAGGCCCAACACCTTCAAGTGCAATATTTTATGGCGCTCTATCTATACATTGTGGGGTTTTTCTTCTTTATCGATCATACCCTCTTCTAAGTCACTCCACTCTTGTTCTATCGCTCATTTTTGCCATAGGTTTCATGTCTACTTTTATGGCTACTATTATCGGTCGAGTGCAAGCTAACATCAAAGGACAGATCGCCTATGCCTCTGTCGCTCAAATTGGCATTATGTTTATGGAAATAGCTTTGGGACTAAAAACAATTGTTTTAGTCCATCTTGTGTTACATTCGCTACTACGATGTTACCAAATATTAATTTCTCCATCAATTGTTGTTGACCATATTAAGTCTACCGAACCTGTTGTAAAATCGCCTCATGGAAAATTTATTGATGTATTTATTCCTTTAAGACTAAGATTAACTATTTTCACTTTTGCACAACAAGAAGGCTTTCTCTCTATTTCTGAGCTGGGCTTTTTTCCTTTCCCACTTGTTCAAATTAAAATTTGGACACGTAAGAATATAGCCTCAATCACTTTTATTTTAGGATTAATTGGCTTAGCTATTTTTCTTCGTTTTGAAAGATTAGAGCTCAATATACTGCAGACATTTGCTCACTTGTTCGCCGGACTTAATCTATTTTTGTCTATACTTTGCATATTATCACTTAAACACCCGTTAACTATTTGGAGAATTTTCATACTCGCACAAGTCAGCTTTGTATTAGCTAACTATTTATATGATCCACATAATCTTGAAGGAATTAGTCTCTTTATGCTAAGTGCTATACCTTGTCTACTTATCGGCTATATCGCGCTTTCAAAAATTCCAAAAATCAATCTAAAAAAATACAACGGGCTTCATAATTATTACTTTAATGAATATCGCCTAATAATAATTGCTTTTGTTGGACTAGCTGGATATCCATTCACAACTATATTTTGGGCAGAGGATATTATTTTTGCAGAAATTGTCTTGAGCTCCCCAAGTATTCTTTTTATGTCAGCTCTTAGTTTAATGCTCAATGGATTCATCGTTGGAAAAATATTAGTTAAAACATTCTGGGGACATCCAATAGCTACACCCCGTTAGGAAATTTTTATTTAAATTTGAAACAGTATGATTTGTTTTCATTACATGAACGCGGTCATAAGACTAACTTTATTGTTGATTAGGACTACTCTTGATTTGACTCTAACTTTTCACTTCTAGGACAACTGGCTTGACTGTTTTGAGCTCTGGCATAGGCATGAGTTCATAAGGCGAAGGCTTGTCCTTTCTTGCAAAGAGAAAACCAACTTGTGGTAAAACAAGTAAAGTTAAAACCATGGCCACTAGAGAACCAAAAACAATTTCTAAACCAAAACGCTGACTGGGTGGAAACTCGGATATGGCAAAAACACTAAAGCCACAGGCCACGGCTAAGGCGGAAATAAAAGTGGGCCAGGCTTGTCTCCCTAGAGCCACTCGCCAGGCCTGTTGATTGATGCGGCGAAAGCGACTTCCAGAGTGTCTCCTCACGTCCATAACCAGATGGATCATACCATCCACCGCAATTCCCAAACAAATATTTATTGCTGGTGAAGAAATAATATCAAATGGAATTTTAAAGTGTCCGATAACTGCCACCATAGCCGCAACTAATGATACGATAGAAACACTCGCGAACAAGGTGCTGACCAAAGAAAAAGAGACCAACAAAATAATGGCACAAAACAAGATGATTAAGTAGATCACCCCCGTTTTCATACTACTCTCTACCTTTTTTGAGAGCTCACTTTGCAGATAATAAGTTCCACCGACGATATCCAAATTTAAATTATAAAGGCCAGGTTTGGCCATAAGCTGTCTTATAACGCGGCTTCGATCTTTAATGCCCACGCCCTCCTTCATCCGGATAATAAAGAGGGCCTGACTGAAATCTTTTGTTATAAAGCCACGGGCGACCTTGTCGTATTGATCTTTTGATAAAATATTGAGCACACTGCCCCAGGGCAGCCAGCGGGCCAACCAATGTTTTTGAGTTTCCTCCATTAGTACGGCAAGCGACAAGACCGATCCCACAGTTGGGTGGCTTTCAAGGTCATATTGCAGAGCTTTGAGAGCTTGAAAACTTTCTTTATTTGATAATTTTTTGTGTTTTTTAGAGCTGATAACAAAATTTAATGGGTTGCTGCCACCTTGGCGATCAATATGTTCAAGCCCTTTATATAAATTCGTATTCTTTTTAAAATAAGATAGTAACGAGGGGTCCGTATTTATGTTCTTAAATTCTCTAAGACCAAAATAACCTGAGACAACTACAAGAAAAATAGCCAATGGCATACCCAACCAAAGTGGCAAGGGGAGAAATGAATTTTTTCTAATCTCGAGTTTTTCCTTATGAATTTTAGAAAATCTGAGGAAAATTGGAAATAAAATATAGGCTGACAAAAATGCTACGATTGTCCCGACAGTTCCGCCCAGACCGAGCTGTCGAAGCGGCTCGGCTTCGACAAAAACAAGACTCAAGAAACCACAAAAAGTTGTCAACATCGCCCAGAAAGAGGCTGGAAAGGTGGTTGTGACCGTCGAGGCTATTCGTCGGTTTTTATTCTTATTCAGATCATTGCGCCAATTGGAGGTTAAGAAGATAATATGAGAGGTGGTCAACACATAGACTATTGCGCCTAGGTTTGCAGTGAGCACGCCAACTGACACCCCCATATACTGTTGCAAAAGTAAGGTCATAGAAGCCGCAAACAATGCTGATAAAGCGCATCCAACAGTCACAAATAGTGACCAGAACATCAATAGCAATACGGCCGAACTGACAGCAACCGCTCCGGCCAAAAAGGTCTTCATATCTTTTTCGAGCATGACTCGCATCTTTTCGATGATAAATGGCACACCGGAGATATGGATTGGGTAAGTCGGTGTTGAGAATCTTCTCTGTAAAGCTTCCAATTGCAAAACGATACCCTTCATATATTTTTCTTCGACAAAACAAATAATTGAAGAGCTTTTGCCACCTTTCGTATCTAGCAAGCGCGACCACAAGGGGTTTTGAATTCCATGCTCTGGCGTTGAAGGCCCCTTAGTTAAACTTTGAGCGGACTTCACTCCCTTAATTTTTTTAAGCTCGCTTGTTAAATTAGCTATAAATTTTAGGTAGTTTTTATCTTTAATGTTTTGTGCTGGCACACTCACAATGATTGAATTGGCTACTATAAATTTCTTGTCGATGCGGACGTTGTTTAAATAAATTTGGCTTGTTTTGGAAAAGAAGAAATCAGAAGCAATCTGAGGTTTAAGTTGGGCATTTTCAACAAAAACATAACTTCCAAACGCAACCAGTATAACCACGCACAAAACATAAAAAGGATTGGTAAAATAGCGGCTGATCAGGAGAGTAATCATCTTCACTTTCTATATACTATGGGGGCTGTTGCGTCGACCCCGTTACTGAACCTTATGTCTTATCGTCGAATTAAGGAGCAGTCTTAACGAAAATCTAATGAATTCGTGAGGAAATTTGCGCACTTCACTACTTATCTCTATAATCGACTCAGACAAATGGCTTTCGACCTAAGGCTGGTGATTAGTCGGAGCAACTCGAGTTGCTTCTCGACCACATTAGAGTAGGAATGTCACTGAGAAATCCAGAACTCTAGATTAAAAGCCGTGAAAAAGGTCGAGTGCTTCCCTGACCTTTCGGGGATCATTAAAAGTGGCAATGTGAACCATCGCATCTCCACGGTTGACTAGGGGAATAGTACTCAAACCGATAATAATGCCCCCTTGCTCGGCTTTAATCTCGTAGGGCTCACTACCAAAAGTATCGGATATGATTGCCAAGGTCTCGCCGTCTTGAACATGGTCCCCAAGCTTTTTAAATATTCGAAAGGATCCACTATGATCCGCACGCACCCAATAACTGTCACGAGCCTCAAAGACTTTGCGAAAACCACGGCTAGTGTTGGATTTCAAAGCGGGCAGCATCCCGATTTTCCTCATTACATTGATACAGC
>Ga0066642_10000809_pt1 | contig 13739 bp, 15 predicted proteins | sample CryGeyCG2114_250_2_FD_59510 | JGI IMG/M metagenome (GOLD analysis project Ga0066642, IMG submission 59510) | Groundwater microbial communities from aquifer - Crystal Geyser CG13_big_fil_rev_8/21/14_2.50 | ecosystem: Environmental > Aquatic > Deep subsurface > Groundwater | place: USA: Utah... | reverse complement strand
AAGATCCGTTATTTTTTATTGGAGCAACTTATTGGCTTTGGTTTTGGTTCTACTCATTGGAAAGCAATTTTATGGTGCCAGGCGCTGGCTCGATCTCGGCTTTTTTAATTTTCAACCATCTGAGACCATGAAAATTTTCTTGATCTTATTTATGGCCGCCTATCTGGCGCGACACAAGCTGCAATATTTAGGATTTAAAGACCTATTCCTTCCCAGTCTTATTCTCATTATTCCTTTTTTGCTGACGGCAAAGCAACCCGACTTGGGAACCGCTATTCTTTTACTGGCGATTCCCTCTTCGATGATCCTGTTTTTAAAAGTGAAGAAAAATGTTTTTTTCATTGTTGTTGCGATCCTTTCTGTATCCCTCCCTGTTGCCTGGAACTACGCTTTAAAGCCCTACCAACAGAACCGAGTTAAAAATTTCTTAAACCCCGAGATGGATCCGCGGGGAACTGGCTATAATAGTATCCAAGCTAAAATTGCCATTGGCAGCGGACAGATTCTGGGACGAGGTTTCCAGCAGGGCTCACAAAACCAATTGCAGTTTTTACCAGAACGTCACTCTGATTTTATTTTTTGTGTTTTGAGTGAAGAGTATGGCTTCATAGGGGGCATGTTCACACTCAGTTTTTTTCTCATCCTTCTTTTTATGATCTTAAATATTGCCCATGCCAGTGGGGATAGAGGGGGTGCACTTGTCTGTGTGGGTGTAGCTGCCTTTATCTTTTGGCACATGATAATAAATATCGGGATGGTCTCGGGACTTTTGCCAATTGTGGGCGTCCCCTTGCCCCTGCTTTCCTACGGAGGGTCCAGCATGGTCACCTTTATGGTCGCCCTAGGGATTGTAGCCTCAGTGGGGCGGCGAAGGTTTATGTTTTAAGAACTAAGGTCCAGTGAGATTCAGCCCGGACCTCATGATTGACATTTAAAACAGGCTGAGTTTTAGAGATGCTTGTCTAAAAAGGCTGCAATATTTTCTTTTGGGTGGTTTCCGACTATTTGATCCACCAAACGACCCTCTTTAAATAGGGCTAGAGTTGGCACTCCACGAACACCATAAGTTGTTGGAGTTTCACGGTTTTGATCAATATCGACCTTCGCTATGAGGAGTTTACCCGTGTATTCCTTGGCAATTTCATCAAGTTTTGGTGCGAGTGCCTTACAAGGGCCACACCACTCGGCCCAAAAATCGACAAGGACAGGTGAGTTAGATTTCAGAACATCTTTATCGAAGTTTTGGTCAGACGTATGTATAGGTTCCACAAGGACCTCCTTTTTGTTTTAATAATACCCTTTAAACCTGCGGTCAAATTGCCGATAGTCAAGTGATGAATCTTCAAGAATACAATGTCCTTATTGTAGATGATGATCGAACCTTCTCAGAAAGTCTGAAAACGGCCATCCTCCGCGCTGGCTTTCGTTGTTACAATGTCTACAATCCAGAAGATGCGCTTAACTACGCGAAGTTACAAGATGTTCATGCACTTGTCGTCGATTGTATGTTGCCCAAAATGAATGGTCTCGAACTTATTAAAAAGCTCAAAGAAGTTCTCAGTGGAGAAGTTCATCTTTTCTTAATAAGTGGAATTTTTAAGGACAAGCAGTTCATAAATTCTTCTATTAAAAAAACTGGCGCTGCCCATTTTTTAACCAAACCCTTTAATATTGAAACTCTGATTGGCCATTTAGAAAGTGCTTTTCAGGGAACTGAGTCCGAACAAGATGACTTTAATCCTCTCACTCGCCTTTATATGGAGCGTGACACCAACACTCGTAAGGTTATTAAACTCATCAATAATACTGAAGGGCTACATAACTTTGATCTTCCTTGGGTCTTTAAACTTTTGATGGAAGGGCGAGCAACTGGTCATTTGAACATTGCCTGCACCAACGGTGATATTGCTGGCGTTGGCTTTTCAAAAGGCAAAATTGTTCAAGTGAATATTAAAAACGAAGCTTCTTTGCTTGGTCTCCTTCTTGTTGAACAGGGTTATTTAGACCGGGCCGACCTCAATGATGCACTTGAGATTAACAACGACAATAAACGTATAGGGCAATATTTAGTTGAAAGCAATTTGGTCAGCCCTCATGCGATTTCAATTGTATTGAAAGATCAACTTATATGGCGTTTGAAAAAATTGATTGCCGACTCACAAATGGAGCTTAACTTTGTGAAGGCTGATGATATCGCAACAATTGCTGAAATAGATGCGAACGACTTTACTAACTATGTGATTGAAACCATAGAAAACATCTTAAGGCCAGAATGGTTGAGGACTCACTACCTGGCACTGGCTCAGAATATGATTAAGTTTAATGATAACAAACCTAGCGAAATTAAAAACTCACGCATGTATCCCCTTGTTTCGCGCGTATTACAAAACATCCAGGGATTAATCGAGAGAGGGACCACTCTCGATGAAATAATCTCAAAAAACACAACCATTGAAGAAAATATACTTAAAATGATCCACTTCTTTAATATAATGGGTTATATCGATTTTAATAATGCCCAAAAGTCTTTGAATTATAGTCATCAAGCCAAGCGATTACAAAAGCTTGAACACGAGCTCGAAAACAAGAATTACTTTGAACGCCTGGGTGTGAGCCGAAGTGCCAAAGAGGCTGATATTCGTAAGGCCTACTTTGATTTAGCCAAAGTTCTTCACCCCGACAAATTGAGCGAAAGCACCCCCGAACAGATCAAGTCTTTATCGGAAAAAGTTTTTGAAAAAATTCAAATTGCTTACGACACCCTTAAGAAACCGGAAAATCGCGATACTTATCTTCTAGAGCTACAAGCCGGTCAATCTGAAAAATTTATTGAAGGAGACGTGCTATTTGATTCCGCAAAGGGTTTACTTGCAAAGGGACAATATTCGCAAGCCCGCACTCAGCTTCAAAAAGCAATGAAACTCAATCCCAACTCACCTGATATAAGAACTCACTTCTGCTGGGCTGATCTGAAGTGCGCTAAGAAAATGAGTGAGGGCTTACTGGCCGACGTTGACAAACGATTAAATCAGGTCCCAATCGAAGCCCGCGATTCTGCAGCCTACTACCACACCCGTGGCGTCTTCTTTAAAGCTGCTGGCAATATAGAGAAGGCCCGCAAATATTTCCATACAGCATTGAATCAGGATAACACCTTTATTAGTTCAAGACGTGAGCTCAGCGAGTTAAAGTCTAAAAAAGAAATGACAAATATTTTCTCAGCCGACCTAAAAGATGTTGTCGGTATATTATTCAAAAAATAAACATTAAACTTTCTAACGGAGCCATCACGACTTAATCCGTTCACTATCAAAGTGAAGGCTCTCATATACATTCCTCCATTTTGAGTAAGAAAACCTCGGGCTTGAATTCTATTTACTCGCGCAAATGATAAGGTAACAAAAGAGGACAGACCCAACCCTGCGCCGAGGTCTTGCGGCGTTGTCGATCTAATCATATGAGATCTAAGAGAACTAGTTGCTGTTTTGGTACAAAATACAAAGCCCAGCATACTACTGCCCGTCTTATCTTCCGCGGGACTTAACACTTTTGCCGCTGGGTTTATGCTAAGAATTGCTCTTTTTGAGTTCCGCTCTCAGTATGTGAATCTGATCCACCAAATGCATGATCACTTCTAAAGACTCATCGTTGGTGTTGCAGCTCTTACGCAGATCGGCCATTAAACGGAGTCTTCCAAAGTCCTCTTTATCGAACAGGGGACCTTCGAGTTCAACGGGTTGCACCAAACGACACTGAACCCAGTTCAAAATTGTTTCTTCGTCTAAATCCAATTCTTCACAAATGAAACTGATCTCAATTTTATCCATTGATGGTTTCTCCTGCTTTGTTATCAACCGACTCCTGCCATTTCTTAATCGCTTCTTTGAGTTCAGGTGTGACCTCTTGAGGCATTGTAATTTTAATTATAGCGTACAGATCTCCTGGTTGATTTCCCTTTTGCACGCCCTTACCCTTTAACCTCAGTCTTGTGCCGGAACTCACCCCTTTGGGCAAGCTCAACTCAACAGTTCCGTCGATAGTTGGAACTTGAACTTTGTCCCCTAAAATGGCTTTTGAGAAGAGGACGGGAACTTCGACCTCGAGGTCATTCCCCACCCTTTTAAAAACTGAGGAAGGGCGAACATGTATTTCGATATAGAGATCACCCTTGGGCCCTCCATTGTAACCCTGCCCACCACGCCCAGCGAGCTTGATCTTTTGTCCCGTTCGAATTCCACCAGGAATTTTTGCAGAGATTTTATCACCATTGGGCAAGCTGAAAGTCTGATCACCGCCCAGAACAGCGTCCTTGAAATCGATCTCCATTTGGAAGATATGATCCTCTCCACGAAAAGATTGAGTTTTTTGCCGGCGCGCCTGTTCTCTAAAAAGATCTTCAAAATTGATTCCACCAAAATTCTCATTAAAAATATCTCGGTAACGACTTGAATCACCGGACTGAGTCTCTGTGTAATAAGGGCCTTGGCGAAAATCTTGAGCGTTTGGATCCACGCCTCCTGTGTCGTAGGCGGCCCGCTTTTCTTTATCGCTCAAAACCATATAGGCTTCACTGACTTCTTTAAAAAGACTCTCTGACTCTTTATTGTTAGGATTCAGATCTGGGTGGTATTTTCGAGCCAATTTCCGATAGGATTTTTTAATCTCATCTTCTTTAGCATCGCGGCTCACATTTAAAATTTTGTAATAATCTTTAGCCATAAATTTGCCCTAGTCGTTAAAAAGAAGAATACCATAAGTTTTTAGGATCTCTTGCTCGAACTCAGTGAGCGTAGGCCTACGCACGCCTTGCCACCCATTGTAATCTCCGCTTGTAAGGTCCACAGTATCGGCGCGCCAGCCTTTTCGGGTAGGGCCTACAAAGCGGCGCAGGGTCACTGTGTTTTCCAACAAATAGTCCGAGTAAATGTAGGTCACAGAAAAAGCTTGTTTATTGGGGCCAGCAGCCGCTTTAAATATACGAAGAGTGTCGTGTCCATCGTCTTCATAGTCATTTTTATCCCAAAGGATTTCATAACCGTCATATTTTTTATAATAGTAAAGACCACCGACCATTCCATCGGCATCAAGGGAACGAGTCAGATCTTTGAGATTCAAATATTCTATCTGCAGTTGCAAAGCTTGATCAGACTGGGGAAGCGCCCAAGAAAAAGTCATCAAAAGGGAACAAATAAAATAAGTCATGGGGCCTCCTCGTTAAAGCTAAGAAGAATTAGCACAATAAGCGTCAACAATGTAGGCATTGTTCGTCAATAGGCATTTCTCAGTTCATGTGATTCTTTGCTGGCCAAAAGTTTAATAATTTCACAGCCGATAGAGAGAGAACCACTTGCTGTCTTTGGGAGCGTTCCCGCCGAGTCTTCTGGAACGGCCACATGCTTTAGCTGTACATCAAAGCATGCCATGGCCCCTTCGTTTTATACTCGACTATTCGTTATAGAAGTCTTTAATCCATGAAATTGACCGTTGGCTCCGAATCTTGCCGACTCTCATGCTGGAGAAAACATAAACCTGCTCTCAAAAAAATCAGCATTGCTTTATTTCAAGGTCTCCAGATATTTATTTTCCATGAACTTTTGGTATCATCAAAGCTCGGTACAAAAAACAAGACTCTGGAAGCTAAAAATGTCGCAAAAGAGGACGTCACCAACCCTGCGCCGAGGCCTTGCTGCGTTATCAATCTAATCATATGAGATCTATCTGAATATGTATTCGTATAACTAACGTAAAATTAGAAGACAGAAAAGTTATCTCCCTTATTTTTTATTAAGGACTTGCACTATAAACGAATTGTCTGGAAAATTTTGGCGAATTGCCTCGCCACTATCCTTTTTTTGCAAGATTTTGGTGAGCATTTTATTAGGATACTTTTTTTGATAATTTTCAAATGATATACGTAACATCTCGCTTTTTGGATCAAGAATTTTAAATATAAAAAATCCAGCTGTATAATCCTCAAGAACTTTAGATTTAAGTAATTTACTCTTAATTCTTTCTGTCAACTGTGTAGAATGCATGAGTCGATAGGCCATAGCCCAGCCGAGATCAGAATCTGATGATTGCTGCAGAATAATTTCATCAATCTTTGCGAGGTCTTTTTCACTGATTTTCTTTCCTTCAATATAGTCAAGAAAGATTAACTCCAGAAAAAACCATGGATCATCTGGGTAAGATGAAAAGCAACTCCTTGCTAGCTTAAGCTTATTTTGAGAAGAAATTAAAATGCAGCTATAGTAAACAGTCCACTTGTCAGAGCTTTTGTGATCAACAAGTTTTTTAGCAACATTTTCGAAGTGAAATGCAACCGCTGTACTGAGCAGAGTCTGTTTCTCAATATTTTCGGGTGTTTTTTCGACGTAAGCAAGCAAGACCTCTTCGATTCGGGCTTTATTGGCAATGATCCAATCAAGGTTAGTCGACTTGATCGAGTTGTAGATATAACTATCGTAAATTAGGGCCTCCTCGTTGTTTTGCGGAGCGCCGATCTTTTCTTTGAGATCAAAACATATGTCAATTGGACAAAGCTGAGTTAAGGCTTCGATTCTTAATTTCCGTACCTTCACATTTTGAGTTTGTTGAATATTATCCATAAAAAAACGAAAGGCTTTGTTCTTATCGGAAGATACAGAGATATAGGCGTTAAGATTCTCGTTTGGCTGAAGAGGAACACCTCTTTTAGTCGAAAACTTGATCCTATTCTCGAGCATAGTCTTTTGTTGATTAGGAGATAAATCCTTAATCTGGCCATAAAAATCAGCTTGAGCTGTATTCAGTTTCAATAGGAACAGTAAAAAGCAAATACAATAGAAATGGATCAAAATACCCCTATGCAGTGTAGACCAATTATAGTGAGTGCCTCTGGCTAAGGCAACAAATTGATATTTGCATCATACGGCACACCGGGCTATTATACATGTCCATATGTGATCAGATGTTAACAGCATTGTGATTAAGTCAATTCATGGGCGCTATTTCAAAAAGGGTAATATCGTGATTGGTCGAATTGAAATGGCCACGTTTGAAGAGGTCCAGCCGCTTTGGAGTGAACAACTTTGGCAAGGGCGCAAAAGCCCCATTCACCCAGTGTCAAGCTTGATGCCAGACTTCACTTACAACTTAGAAATCTATAACTCGGCGAAACCTATCTTTGTTAAGTGCCTCTATGACAAACGCATTATCGCTGTCAACTCAGGTTTCCAGACATCTTTAACTCATTATCGCTCGCGGGGATTATGGGTAGATAAGAACTTTCGAAACCAGGGCATAGGAAATCGCTTGTTGGCAATTATTGAAGAACAAGCTAAAAAGCAGGGCTGTACAACATTGTGGTCATTACCCAGAGAGTCATCCTTGCCGGCTTATCTCAAAGCTGGGTTTCACAAACATCATATTGTTCCTAAAATACTCATGGAATTTGGGCCCAACTGGCTTGCCATGAAAAACATTTCGGACTCCTAAGAGTGAAGCCGATTTATGCAGGTTTTGAAAATTTAAATTTTTTAATCTTTAAAATACCTTTTGTTATGAGTACCTGCTCTAGGCTGTTCAGGCGCATATATGTATCGACCACCTTAATTCCAAATTTGTCACTCATCTGCTTTTTATTGGCTTGAGTATTTGAGATAACATTTATGATTTCATCAAGATAGAGATCGCTGTGATCGGTGATAGTTTCAACAGTAAGTCCACTGGTTTGCAGAAAAAGTTTCTGCTGCTCGGGTGAGGTGAAAAAGTATTCGACGTTTTGTATTTCACACCAAGTCGCTAATTCTGAGGGCAAACGACCTGTAAGATGCTTTTCATCAACGTAATAATTAATAAACACCCCACTTGAACCAAGCTTCATAACTTTTTCAAGTTGAGTGTAAAACTTTATGGTCGGCTCAATACAAATAAGGGCGTCCTTACTAAAGACGAAATCCACAGATTCAGATCTGATCTTAGAGGTAGGAAAAGTATCCTGAATTATTTGAGTACGAGGACTGAGGCTCGCCGGCATATCATTTAACATAGTTTTAACTAGAAGACCCTGAGGCTCAACTCCAATATACTGAGTTGATGACATTTTTGAGAGAATCTCTCGCGCGTTGCCTCCTGCGCCCGTACCGATTTCAAGAAGATGCGTGGGCTGACATTTGGTGATATCATCTAAAAAAAGAGCCGTAATTTGGGGACTGTGTAGTGAGAGTTGTCCATCTCCAAACAATGAGAAAGCAAATTGGCAATATTCCGAAATGTAGGTTTTTGCGCCTCGAAAGTGAACTGGGCAAAACTTGTGCATAAATTTTCCAACCCAGTGAGGAGTGGAAAAATAAAATGGAAGAACTGAAAGTGACGCTCCACCAACGATAATGAACTGACGTCGACTTGGGCACTTCTTTGTTTTTTGGGATGGCACCTGAATCCTCCTACAAAAGTCTGGATATAGAATAACATTATTATAGACTTAAGATCTACGAAGCTCAATTAGTTAAAAGTTTTCATCTAAATGTATAAGAAACAATGTCTTATTCTGAGATATACACGGCAAAAAGTGGGCCTAAGTCCAATGAGCGAATCTGGACTAAAGAGTAAAGTTGCAAGCTATGCATTCAATATATAATCAAACATCAAAGGAACAACGATAGTCGCATCAGATTCAATCATAAAAGCATGAGTTGCTAAATCGATTTTTTTCCAAGTGATTTTTTCAGAGGGGGTAGCGCCAGAGTAAGACCCATAACTTGTTGTAGAATCGCTTATTTGACAAAAATAATTCCATAGGGAGATATCTTTACCCAGACTTTGGACGATAGTCGGCACGGCCGCTATTGCAAAATCACCTGCCAATCCTCCACCAATCTGTAAGAAACCCTTTTCCCTTGGTACCTTCTCAACCCAATGAATTAGAGACTCCATATAATCAATACCTGTTCGCATTATATTTCTTTGCTGAATATTGTTTTTTATAAGGTGTCCAACAAAAATGTTACCCATAGTGGAATCCTCCCAGCCGGGCACAAAAATGGGAATATCGTGTTTCCAGGCAGCATAAACCCAGCTATCATTTTCTCGACCATGAAAAAGATTGTCCAGAAGACCCTGGTCAAAGGCGGCATAAAAGTATTCGTGGGGAAACAGACTTTGGCATGTAGAGTCAGCTTCCTTCCAGACTTTAAGCAGAACCGCCTCTAAGGCGACCACGGCAGCGCGGATTGGTATGCATGTGTCGGTGACTCGAGAAAATCCTTGTTGTCTTATAAACTCTTCATCACGCGCGGTAAGATTACGGTAATCCGAAATTTGAAGATATTGGTCGGCAGCAATTAAATTAAAAATATCCTCTTCCAAGTTGGCACCGGTAGTTGAAATGCTGTGAATTTTATTTTGTCGGATCATTTCCGCTAGAGAAACCCCCAGCTTGGCTGTGCTCATAGCTCCGCCAACACTGACAAGAAACTGGCCTCCTCGCTTTAGGTATTGTACATAACTTTCGCAGGCTAATTTGAGTGTTCGCGCATTAAAGTTATGATAATTTTTCTGCATAAATGATTTCATGAGTACCTCACTAGCCCGGACTTTGTGTCGCCAACAACGCGCCGGCCATTTTAAACAAAATTCGTGCCCCGATATGAGCATTCATACATGGGACTTGACTATCTGTTTGTGGTGCCACTTCGCAAAGATCAAAGCCCACAATTTTTTTTGAACTTAGAGTAAGTAAATATAGGAGAGTTTCAATCCGTGAAAAACTGAGTCCCCCAGGCACAGGAGTGCCGGTATTTGGGCACAAGCTTGGCATCAAACCATCGATATCAAAAGAAATGTATACATTATCAGTAAGGCGTTCAAGAATCTCTCTTATAATCTGTCCCCAGTTTTCGCCAAGAGCCATGCGTAGAGAAATTTGAGCATCATAAAAAGTATGAATCCTATCAGAGCGATTGCTCAAATCTTTTTCTTCCTGACAAAAATCGCGGATGCCCACCTGCACAAGAGATTTTATATTCAAAGCCTTCATTATGTTAAACATGATCGAACCGTGTGAATGCTGATACCCTTGGAAACTATCGCGTAGGTCCATGTGAGCATCTATGTGGAGGATGCTTAAATCAGGATAATGTTCACTCAAGGCATGCACCAAACCAAAAGGAGAAGAATGATCTCCTCCGATTACCGCTGCAAATTTGTTATGTTTGATTAGCCTTTGCGCTTGTTCGTATACCCATCGGTTGACTCGAAGTGACTCCTCGTTAATCATGCTTTGAATTTCGAGTTCGACCAAAGATAAACTTTGACCCGTTTGCATTTTGGCCCTGAGGGAAAGAGCCTTCTGTTTTAATAGTTCGGACCGACTTAATATCTCAGAGCTTATATCTTGTAAGTAGAGCCCACGTTTATAAAAGTTACCGTAAAAAGCATCATAGATGTCCATATGTTGACTGGCGTGTCGAATAGCCTCAGGCCCTCTTGAACATCCCTCACCCAGAGATACTGTGACTTCCCAAGGAACAGGGATGAAAACCAGGGAGGAGTCTTCCTCATTAAATGGAAGGCAAAAAAGTCCTGCATTCTTATTACCGGTGATATTGGGGTCAATTCTCATGTTCAATTTTTAAATCATTGAAAGTACAGACGCAAGAACTATACTTGCGTTGTGTCGAGTCGTGACTGTGCTGAGATAAATTGACTAATCTTTGAAGTGCGACTGAACGCTCCAAATTTTTCATACTTTCTATGTCAAAAAATCAAGTATTGGACAAAATTTATCAACTAAATCGACACACATTGTTCTTTGCAAACAGTGATTATTTAATGTTTGAAATGCATAAAGTAATCCCTGATTTCCATTATGTCGTTCTGACCGAGGGACCGGAAGGGTTTAGCTTTCGCCCAACAGCACAGTTGGCGGATCTAGGAAGTTTTACCGCCATTTCCAACTTCTTAGTTGAATCTTCAGTTAAGGACCAACTCTGGTTGAGCGCATTGAGAAACCCACTAGCTCTCTTCCTAATGTATGATCAAAACACCTATCATTTGGTACATAGAAATGGTATGACTTTGGGCCACTGCCCGCCCCCTCTGTATCACCAAATCGATAATAAAATTTATGCAACTCAGATAGCTGAGCGTGTTGGTATTCCGGTTGTGAATTACCAAATCGTTCAGACTTCCGACAACACTCGTTACGAAGATTTAAAGCGATTGTTAGGAACAGATTGGGTGGTTCAGTTTCCATATGGCTGTTCAGGAGAAACCACGTTTTTTGTCTCGAATAAAGAACAATGGCTAACTTTAAGAAAAAAATCACCACAGCAACTAGTGAAAGTGATGCAAAAAATTAGAAGTCGAAGCTTAGCCGTTGACGCGTGTGTCTGCCGAGGTCAAACCCTTGTGGGTCCAGTTGTTTCAGAGCTTATCGGCCACCCTGCGCTCACCCCTTTTCCCCTTGGCTGGTGTGGCAATCAAGTCATTAAGAATATGGTGTCTATACACGAACTAAGAAAACTTCGAATCTATGTTGAGAGTTTAGGTAATCATCTGAATCAGCTTGGCTTTTCGGGTTACTTCTCAGTGGATTTTCTATATAATCTTGATACCGAAATGATCGTGTTTGGTGAAATCAATCCACGGATATCAGGAGTGGCCACCATTACAAATTTAGCCATGAGTCAGCACGGATTCGCTCCTTTGATCGCCTATCACATACTATCGCAAATGGGCTCGGAAGATAAAGTCGATGTTTCAACTCTCAACTCTGAGTTGGCAGAAGAACAAAGTAATATGCTGTGGAGCCAGATCATTTTGAAAAATCAACACCAAAAGGCAAAAGTTTTACAGGTGCCAGAACGATCAATTGACAAGAAAACGGGGACAATCCAAAGAAAGACTTACTTTATTACCGAAACTAAGCCCGGACAAAATGTTCAGCATGGCGCTGAATTGGGAAATATTTTAAGTGATCGCTACTTGTACAATGAAGACTCTCAGCAACTGAACTTGACAGCGCTAGAACTTTTATCAAATTTTCAGTCAAGGTTCTCATTGGAACCATGCAATCAATGAGCCTCTAGGGTTTCTGTAAGTTTTGGAAATTCACAAAGTAACTGTCAAAATCCATGGGCAAGTCACCACCAAAGCTTTGGATGTAGCGGTACGCATTGACTCGATAGATTTGATCCGAGCCGGGAAAGCTTTTAAGCATTTCATCGCGCAAGTTTTTGTCTTGTACTTGCACTTTCTCAAAACCATTCTGTGGCACTCTGAACTCCAATTCAAAATGTTGCGAGTAAAGTTCATGCTTAATTCTCTGGCTTGAAAGAAGACCTCGTGACTTTCCATCACGCAGGAACCGTAAAACTTTGGAATCTAGGCAAAAAGATAACATCAGTTCACTAGAATACTGAAAAAAAGCAGGAACTGATTCTTTCTGCTTATACACGAACCAGCGATATAGGGAGTATGATATTTCAGACTCGTAATCATAAAATATGTTAGAGCCCTCATCTCTTCGAAAATAGCCATCGCCAGCGCCAAGGACCACGGTTCCATCAAGTTGGTTGACTGCCCATAAAATCACTGCCAGTTGGGGAGAGCACACCCCAACTGGCCTTGCATAATCCCAAACGGGACCTTGCCAAAAGTTGAACAAGTTAAGCTTTAAAGTGTTGAAACTTAGACCCATAGATTGGCATGCTCGTTTGGCATAATCTATGTCATGTTTGTTGAGCTCATCTTCAAACTCGATAATATAAATTTCTGGCGTTATCCCGGCCTCGACAAAGCTTCGCACGACCACCTCAGAGTCAAGCCCCCCCGAAAACAAGATCTGGATGGGCTTGGAAAAGGATTGATGGATTTCATCAGCTGCAATCAAGCATTCTTGTTTCCAGCTCTTTATCGATCTTGAGACTCGGCCGTGAGAAGTGCTAAACGATTGTGAAGCGGCCTTCCTAAAACTGAAAGGAATATCATCGTAAAAGTATCGGAAATGATTGTTTTTGGTTAGTTTTGGCGAAAACATGGGTCAACCATTGCGAAGACAGCCAATGTCTTCTGCGGAAAAATGGTCAAAATAATTCAATAGTAGTTCTTCATCTTTATGAATATTGCGGCATGCGCGATACTCCGTTGCATAAGCTTTATCGCCCTGCAAGTTGAATTGGTCATCGGAGTGATTGATGTACTGAGTGCCATCGACACATAAGATAAAGCGCCCTTGGTGAGTCGCTCCCAGCTGTCTAAAACGGTCCCTTTGAAAGGTCGGTAATGTTTTTTCGATACCGGCCCACTCCTCAAGTGAAAAGACAAAATCAATCTTAGGGTTAAATTGCCACACTATCGTTCCGAGCGAAACACTTTGACTAGCAAATAAGCCACTTCCTGCAATTTTCGATTGAGCAACATAGGTCTTAATTAAAAGCATAATGAATGGAACCTATTAAAAGTGACTGAGGTGGCAAACTTATGTACTCCCAAGTTTAAATAGGCAATTGGCATCGAAGTCTTTATAGTTAACCAATAATTCCTCTCCAACCTCAATATCTTTCCCAGCAATATTGATACCGTATACTTCAGATTCCACAATCTGACCAATCACGTTAGGGACCTCGGAGTGGTTAAAAAAACGGCTGTCATCAAAACATAGTATATGGCTTTTGGATCTCATATCGACAAAATCATAATGGAGAATTGTTTGGCGGACGCTCTCCGGCCAAATCTTGAGTTGTGTGGGTGTAATA
>Ga0066642_10000800_pt1 | contig 13813 bp, 10 predicted proteins | sample CryGeyCG2114_250_2_FD_59510 | JGI IMG/M metagenome (GOLD analysis project Ga0066642, IMG submission 59510) | Groundwater microbial communities from aquifer - Crystal Geyser CG13_big_fil_rev_8/21/14_2.50 | ecosystem: Environmental > Aquatic > Deep subsurface > Groundwater | place: USA: Utah... | reverse complement strand
ATTTATATATGAATCCATTATCCCAACCCTTGGCTCAAATTGAGAAAAACCCCTGCTCAGATTGTTTCTAGGGTTTAGAATATAGGTAAGCCTTCCGATAGTTTTATTAGGATTGGAGAACAAAATGGGTGCTTCTGAGTTGCGCAAAAGTTTTGCTAACTATGAAATATTAGCAACTCTTGGAGAAGGTGGAATGGGGGAGGTTTACCTTGCCGAGGATATCGAACTTTCCCGCAAAGTTGCCATTAAATTTATCAGTGACGATGGCGAGAACAATCAGACTCTTGTTAAAAGATTTCAAAACGAGGCAAGAATCCTAGCCTCTTTGAGTCACCCCAATATAGTGAGTGTGTATAATTTTGGAAAACATGGCAACAGCCATTACATTGTCATGGAATACATCGACGGACAACCGCTTTCACAGATAATTAAAAGCCGCGGTTTTGGTATTTCTGAGGCCTTAGATGTTATGGAGAAAATTGCTTCGGCAATGGTAGAATCTCATAAGAATGGAGTTCTCCATAGAGACTTAAAGCCCTCCAATATTATTATTGATCAAAATGGGGTTCCGAAACTTGTAGACTTTGGGATTTCAAAGAGTTTACTAAATGACAACAGTCAGTTAACAAAAGCTGATAGTTTTATAGGGACACTTCAATATTTAGCTCCCGAAATTCTATATGGAAAAAGTCCTTCTCCTCAATCTGATATTTTCTCTTTAGGTGTTGTCTTCTATGAGATGATTGTAGGCGTTAACCCCTTTCTCGCGGAAAACAAGTTTCAAGTGATTGAGAAAATTAAAAACTCTAATATAGATATTCCCGATACGATTTCCTCCATATTGCCGGAAGGAATTGAAGACCTTATTCATGGAATGATCCAGCCCTCGAAAGTAAAACGGCTGAAGTCTATGGATGAAATTGTTCAGCATATAAAAAGTATAGATCGTTCGGGCATCCCAGAAGCTTTGTTGGTTAGTCGGCGACCTGAGGTTATGATCTTAAACGAGAATAGGATACGTCTAAGACTTCTGGGGAAAGGTTACCAGACGCGCGAAATTGGTATTATCATAAGTCTCGCCGCCCGCTATCAAGAGAATTTTTCGGGGGAGGCTTCTGATAAAACATTGGCTCTTGATGAAAGTAGTAAAGTTTCTATTTCTGATGAGGCTCTCAGCTATGCCCTTAATCAATTCAAGGAAGTAAAAAGTCAGCTCTACGAAGGGAACCGAAAGTTTGGAAGATATCTAATAAAGAGAATTAAAAGACAATACTGTCAATTTGAGAATAGTCACTATAAAAATTATATACAATTGTTTTTAACCTCACTTATACTCACAGCCGGTGGTTTTCTTATCTTTTTAAACTTTGATAATCATAAAGAAATTGCGGCGACACCTGCACAACTCACTACTCTGCCGTTGGGAACAAGTTATAAAACTAAGAAAGTGATGTTTATTGAAGAAACGGGTGAAGTGGACTTTGATGGAGTATTTAAAGTAGATATACTCAATACAGAAAACAAGCGATATGAAATGATACTAAACGACGATGCCTCTGGAGAAATCTGGAATGTTGAGACTTCAATCAATCCTCTTGTTCAGCCGTTTTCTTTTAAGAGGTCAAACGGATTTTCTTATAAGACAATATTAACTGGGGACTATGATGCGATATTTCCACTAGAAATTGGAAAATCTATGACCTACTCCTACACCTCTGTTGTGCGCTTCAAAGATCAAAAAAAACCAACACGGACAGACGAAATCCAGTGCAATGTTAAAGGAGCAGGAAATACTGAAACCTCAATGGGAGCATATTTTACCTATGAGGTTTTTTGTCAAAGCACACAAGAACCGGATAAATACCGTGAAACCTTTTTTATCTCACCCAAATTAGGGATGCCTTTACGTAGCGATCGGATACAAAAAATGGTGCGCAAAGGAAAACTGGTCACTGTCGTGCAGACATTTGAGGTTTTCTCTGTGAAATTTCCTGAATTAACCGCTGGTAAACAATAAAAACTGAGCACTATCGTGCTAAAGTTTTAGGATGCAGAGGCAAACGATGAACTTGGAATAGAGAGAGACTCTTAAAATGGTGCCGGGATGGTTTTCACAGTTTGCGATCTTGACTTCCCCATGTAGGCTTTCCACCTGGGCTTTCACCGCAGAGAGTCCAACTCCCCTTCCGCTAGTCAGTGTGGTTTCGTCAGCTGTTGAAAACTCATCGAGAAACAACACATCCATAGGATCTTTTAAACGAGAGCGTTGAGATTCTTTCAAAGACTCAAATTTTTTAGTGATCTTTGAAACATTCAAACCATTCCCAAAGTCTTCAATACTAATTAAAAAACGATCTTCTTCAATCTGCGCAACAACCGAAATGTCAATATTCCGGTCAAGTTTTGGTAAGATATAACCATGATCCACTATGTTCTGAAAAGTGTGAAGAAGAATTGTTTGCAGGGGCCGAATCAGTTGTGTTGGCCAAGCATCAACCTCATCTTTGAAGGTGATTGAACTCACATTTATCTTAGCTTTATCTTTCTGCAATTGATTTTGTATTTTCTTCTTGAGTTGACCAACATAGGAAAATAAAGATGTTTCACTGATCTGTGATGAGAAAGATCCCAATAATTTTTGAGAGGCAAACTGTAATTCTTCACATATATTCAAAAAATCATTGAGCGGCTCGGACTCCAGAATCACTATGTCCTTATTCTCAATTATTAAAGTTTCCAAATCATGTATTTTGGTCGCCAAAACATTTAGCTCCAAAAGGCGTGCCTCTCCCTTAAAGCTATGCAGTTCTCTAAGAATCTCTTGTCGATCCATTTGTGTTTCATTACTTGACAATAAAGTTTTGAATCTACTGAGGTTTAAAAGGAACTGTTGCAACTGCACCAATCCTACCTGCGATAAACTTGCAATAAGTTGAGGTATCCATGTCTCGATTTTCTTTTGTTCTTTTATTCTGTTCTTTTCATGAACTTGAGAGGTCCTGTCTTCGACACTTAATATAAAACTGGATACAATATTATTATCAATAATAGGTGACCAGATTAGATTTAAGTACATTGTCCCTTCATCGCTTGAGATAGAAATTTGGCTGGGTAGTGTTCCAGAGTTGAGATCCCAGTTGAGATCGTCCTCACCTATGCAAAACTCAATGGTCGTCAGTATTTTGGCAATTTGATCTTCATTTAAATTCGACTTAGAAAATAAAACATCGACTATACTTTTCCCAGCCAAGTCTTCATTTTTAAGTAAGGTTTTAGTAAAAGCCGAGTAATGGGTGTCAATTTCCAATTTATCTGAAAGGGGAAGAATAGCTTGATTCACATTATCAAAAACCACTTGGATTTTTTGTTGCTCTCTAGAAATTGTTTCAAGTGCTTCGCCGAGGCCTCTTTCGTATTTATCTGCTTGAGCTTTTTCAATCCAAACCATCAGAATCATCCAAAAAGTCTGCAAAGAAGTGTCGACCCAAAGTATTTGAAAAGGAAAGTCGCGTGCATCGCCTTCAATAAGGGTTGGGATACCCGAGTGATAATACCAATCTACCAAGGGTAACTGAATATAAGCGATTGCAATCATTATCAAACGGGTTTTCATAGAATTCTTAGAAAAGGCAAGTACGCTATAAACCAATAGCATGAACAAGATATAGTAACCATTAAAGCTTTTCCCAAAAATGATGACCGCATTCCAGGCAACTGAGGAGCCTAAGATCAAAGTAAAAAAGCGAGCCAGGAATCTGTAACCAAAATAATTAAAGCTTATCAAAAAAATGGGCGCTAATGTGATCAGCTGAATTCCCCACATATGTTCATTGGGAATCCCCATTGAAGGCAAATGAAAGATCTGGAAGACGCCCATAAGAAAAGCGAATATCACCATGGCATTTGTGAACAGAGTGATCCTATTGCTCGTCTCGGACTCTGAAGACGAGTAGCCAGCGTAAAAAATGGCGCTAAGGACCGATAAAATTTTTTCTTTTAGATACCGAATTCTCACTTTTTTTTATCGGCTTTTGGGGGAACTCTATTGAGTTTTCTTATTTCAAGGAAGGCACTCTTCGCTAAACTGGACCTAGAGAAGATATCCGCGTTGATCTGGTTGTCAAAAAAGGTGTTATGTTACGCAAATGAAAGGCTACAAACAGTGAGATGTATACAAAGTAAAAGAGTGCTTGAGCCGCTCTGGCAAAACCAAACACTCTCTAAATTGCAACTCTCTCAACTCAGACTTTAGTACCAATAGTTGTAATAGGAACCGCAACAGCCCCCATAGGAAGCTCGGGCGTACACGGGATAGCCTGTATAGTAAACAGTGCGATAGGAGTAAGAGCCTCCGCAGGAGTAACAACGATTGTAGCTAGAAGCCGTTCCAAGCCAGGCTCCAAAGAAAAATGCGGCCCCAATGGCGGCCCAACCAAACTGCTCGCCCTCAACGCTTTTATTCTCGCCATCGTTGACTAAACTGAAACCGTATTCGGCTAACTGGTTCTCACTTAGAAAGCTTATTTCGCCGTTATCAACCATATTGTTCAATTCTTCTTCTGTTTTTGCACCTCGAACAATCCCGATCTTTCCAACGACCATCTCCTGACCATCTTCCCGAATTTCTTTATCGATCTTGTTAACCATAACAGACTCAGCGTCTATTGCCGCATCAACAGAGGAATTTTTTTGTCCGCCGCAAGCGGAATTCAAAATTAAAACTACTGCACAGAAACATCTAACTACACTCTTCATAAAAAGCTCCTTTAAAGCTATTAAACCGGAAAAGAAATATGCTCTGCTCAAAACTTCGTCAAATAAATTTAAATACAAGTATAAGTAATACAAAAAAGGACAAAAGAACTGGTTCCAGATTGGACCCTCCCTTTATAAAAATGAAATTAAGCTTGGTTTGCACTCTTAATTTTAAAAAAAATACAGTTTCTCCCAATGACTTTCGCTGTTTGCAACAAAATGATAAAATGAACTATGAGCCGCTTAAGATTTAAAATTCTTACAATTCTAATAATGATTTTACCTGCTTCTTGTGGTTTTTTTGATAACGGCGATTCTCTCAACTCCAAGCCCGCTGAAGAGCCGAAAAATAACCCATTGTCTCTGGCGAAGTTGAATGTTGACTGCTCAGACTCAGATTGCCCATCCTTTGTTGGAGGCCTCTTTTTTTTATCCTCTAAGGGGCAATTGGGCGCCTGTTCCGCCACCCTAATTGATGAAGAACATGTCCTAACCAATTCCCATTGCCTCCCAGACGATATCTCCTTTTCGGGAGCTCAATGCCAAGAGAAAATTCGCATCTCTTTTCCAAGAAGTAAAAACGATCCTCAGATTTCTCTAGACTGTGACGAAGTGATTGCTATTTCTGCCCCCAGGTCTAAAGATCAGTTTAAGAGCCCCGACTGGGCCATTTTAAGGCTCAGCAAACGACTCGATCGACAACCCGCCATAATAAATCTGAATGGGGCAACCCAAAATATGAGTCTCACACTATTTAAAATGGAAATGGTCCAACGTCTTATGCCACCTTTTGACCCTGAATTTCATATTGTAAGGACAAATTGTCTTGCAAATACGAATCACGTCTTCTCTAACGATAGTCTAGGTCCATTTTCACCACTGATAAATGTGAGCTTTTGCGATAGGAAACTCAATCACTCGAACTCTGGATCTGGATACCTTAATAGAAATATGGAGGTTGTAGGACTACACTCTTGGGGATCTTTTATAGAAGACTCCAATAGTGAAGAGGCAAAAGCCATCCGCAACCTATACCCAAATATAAAGCAAAACTTTGGGGGCGGAACTAATCTTTCGTGTATCCCTGATTTAAATGCAAAACTGTCGCCTCTATGTGCGCTTTCAGGCCAAGACTTTAGAGAGCTTACAAGTTTTTACGCGGAACTTAGGCAGTGGGAGGCAAATGAAGATCATTTGCATGATATTAAGGATAATATTCTTGCGCTCAATCAAAAGGTCAAGTCCCATCGACTCACTTACAAGCACGAACACCTGAACCATGATCTTCAAGCTAAGTTGTTAACTCTGCCACTGAGCTTAGAAGATCATCCTGGGGAATATCTATTGCTAGAAAAATGGTTTGAGTTAAGCTTTCTTTCCCTTCCAAGCTGCGTAACTGTTAACGACAATCCAGCGGCCGCAGAAGTCACACTTTTTTATAATAAAACCTCATTTGAAGCGGTCGTCGACCCGTTAAATCTTACAAAAACTCGTTTCTCAGAGATATCACAAACTAAGGCTTTACTTATGCCAGATCTTGACCAAGCCTCCCGTTGGGTTCTTAAAATCCCCTCAGAGGTTATGGACGAAAACGACAGAGTTCTTTTGAAAGTTTTAGAAGGAAAGCCTTTTCTTTTCTATTTACCCACCTGCAATCTATAGTGATCGCCACTGAAAACAGAAAAAAGACCTAAAACTAAAACCGAATTTTTCCACTCACAAGTACAAATTGATGATCAAAGGACTCAATTTTTTTAACCGACCCACCAGAACCTAGATTTTGAACCTTCAAATCAGCTTCTGTATTAGAAAAATTACGCTCAAAACTCAGATTTGTCAGGTAACGATACTCAATCCCAATTTGCAAAGATCGAGTCAAATCAAAACCCAATTCAATCGATGCTCCTCCATCAAAACCATAAGAGGAGTTTTCATTAAAATTAAATTGTCTGCGAGAGTGAGTACCCAGAACTCCAGTATACAAATGAAACCACGTGCCAGATGGAAGGACAAGGGGGGCCCAATCGTACTTTAAATTTAAAGAAAATAGATAGTGATCTATGTCCTCAACATCAACCATTGTGATACGGTTTATCCGAGACTGTTGAAAAGAGTAGAGAAAATCAAATTGAGTAAAAAATTGCGCGCCTAAATGAATCCCAATAGCCACTCCACCAGCTCCATTTTGTTGAGTCAGATTGCTCACAGATGGGTAATCAAGGATTCCCCCTAGCAAACCTAAGGTGAAGCGTGGAGGCTCTTGTTCGTCAACCAGGTTAACTCTAGGGCCCTCAGTATAGCTGATCCGATCACAAAGGCCTTCCACAGGGGAGATAAGAAGAACGGCTAACAAAGTCGACCTCATATGAAACTGGCATCTAATTGAAATTAAACTTAGCATACGGCCTCCCCCATACACTGCTATTGAGCAGTTGAAATAGTGCTATGGGATGTAGCAGCCAGATTGCCAGAAAGAGCGGCCTTAGTGACAATAATTGTTGTGGGTGTGAAAAAATAACAGACTCTCGCTGCTAGCCTAGCTCTCAATTTCACCTTAAGATGGTCCAGAAAATGAACATAGATCGATTAGCCGAGGAGCTTTTATGAAAAGCATTTATGTTTTTTTAGTCCTGTTTTTTACAACTCATCCACTTCTTGCCCATATGTCCATCGCCATTGAAAATATTGAAAGCACAAGGATGAGCAGGAGCGGCGACCAATCCTTTGCCTTCCGAGACAGCAGTGGGCAGGTTTATACCATTGTTTGCGAGAAATACTTGTATCGCAAAAATGTGAATCTGTTCTTACTAGGAGTTCGATTCTCAGCACATTTCCCCGATTGCATGCAAACTCTAAAACAAGTTCGCAATCATATTGAGAGTGGCAAAAAGATTGATTCTATTATTGTGGATATTTCATATCTTGAAGGCACGAAACAAGCGCAGGCCGAAATGACCTTTTTGTCAGCTGGGAAACCCATAAAGATTGGGAAGTGAGCCGCTCTTAAATGCCTTAACTTTAAAATAGTATATAATACTCATGATAGAGACTATAGCTCATTGTGGGTAGGCTTAATAAAATTCAACGATGTCGTTTTCTTGAAAACCTGAACCCGAGTGAACGACAGTAACAGCCCCGTCTTTACCAAAATAACTAACCACTTCGATGGTGCCCTTCATTCGACCGGTGATATTACCAATGTAGCCACCCGTCTCGGGATCAAAAACTTCTTCTTTGGATTCTGTCACACGCAAAATGTCTCCGACTTGTAAGCCCGAAAGGCGACCGGCATTGAGGTACACTCGCTCGCCGCGGACAAGGGCCACGCGACCATTCCAGCTCATTTTTCTCAGCACTGTCAAAATAGGTTGCACCATTTTGTTAAAAGCCTCTTTCACCACAGCGCGAACCAGATCGGGATTATCGCGGAGCTCACGATCGGTATAGACAGCTTGGGCCACACGAGTGACCTCTTCTTCAACCACAGCACTGCGTGTTTCTTTAGCCATGGATTCGCCATTTTTTAGTGAATACATTTCCACGTCAACTAGGGTTTTAACTTCCGCACGAACCTTGCGAATCACTCCCACACTGTCTCCAATTTTACGTGTTTGTACTTCACGAATCCGTCCCACTAAAATTGCGTGCGCCCCAATTTTACGTGCTTGTGGCAGTAGCTTTTTGATGTCGTAACCGTCTCCAAGTTGATAGGTATTCAAATCCACACCCAAATCGTCCGAGCTAATCGAGATCACTTCGTTGCTAAAGGTCAGACGGCGGATCAATTCTTCTTTGGCTATATCACTAGCTGACTCCGAGGCGTAAGGAGACAAATTCAGAAAAGGAAGTATAACGACCCGTCTTCGCATCCCCGACTCATCATCACTGGAACGAGCTTTGAAATCTTTGTCCTCAACTGATGGTCCCATGCGACGAGTTCTGGCATCTTCAAGAAGAGAGCATTGGAGTATCATGAGACTAAAACTAAGGATTGTGAAAAGACGCAAAACCATAAAAGAATTATCGCGTAATTAAGCGCGGCAATCTACGGGATTAAGGTCTAGCCTTATTGGCTGATTTTGACGTCGAGGGTGATTATGTCGGCTTGGGTGGAAACCACTTGGCTCATGAAACCTTCAAAGCGAGTGCGAGCTAATTTCTGACTAAGATTTTGAACGCCACCAGAATAATTCATCTCGTAGGTCACTCGTCCCGGTTCAAAGAGGCGTTCGGTTAAGGTGTCAGTGGACAACTTCTCTTTCAATGCGCTCGTGAAGCGAGCCAATTGTTGGTGATCCAACTGCCCTGTAATTGCCAACTGTAACACTTGGGTCTCGAGAGCTCCCCTTTGCCACATGTCGTAAATTTGCGAAGCCAAGTCTTCGCCCGTTTCTTCAGCCAATTGACGGACGTCTTGCACCATTTGGTTGAACTTTTTTCCAGAAGCAGAATCAAAAGTTCGAACCACTTCGGCCACACTTTTGCCGTTAGAAGATTGCTTGCAACTGAGCTGCACTCGGATTCTCATGGCATTTGCACGCAATGGGCTCGGTAAGACATCGACTCTGCCTTCTAAGTAGAGTTGGCCTTGTTTTAGACTTGAAATTTGAACCATATCAGTTTCGGTGAGGTAGGTTTTGCGCAGAAAATCGGGCAACATATGAACCATATTGAACGCCTGTGGGCGCAATAAGAAAAGACCTTTTTCTAAAAAACCTTGAAAGAGCTCTTGCTCAAAAGCATGGGAAAAGCTTTCCAGTTCGCGGCTAGTGGTGAAAACCGGCGCCCACCATCGGTAGGACTCGCCACTGAGCTGATTGTTCACTTCAATAAACGGAAGGGTGATTCCCGTCTTCGAAGCACTGGCGTATAGGCCCTTTTGCTGTAAGATCGTACGAAGATCGTTTTGTGAGACCTTAAGTTCGATTTTAAAGCGGTAGGCATCTCCCTTTTCTCCGGTTACTTTTTTACCACTCAAGATCTTGATAAAAGGTATAAAGCGATTTTTGAGAGGCTGAATTTCATCTTCAATTTTCTTTTTATTTTCTTGAGCGCGTGCACTTCCAATTTCTTTTTTTATAATCTCAAAGGTGACATCCTGGGAGGCTTTTTCCATGGCCTCAGCGCGCGCAGTCCGCTCGTTATCGTCTTCGATGACTTGCTCTGAAACAATCACTTGGTAGCGAGCTTGTGCAAAACTTGTGAAACATAATAAAAAAGATAGAAAGAAAGTTCTCATCATATTTAACCTTACTGCGAGATTTCCACAAAGTCCATGCCACCAAAATCTTGATGCAAACCCTCTAAAAAGTCGTTGGAAAGAGTAATTCCCTTAGGATCTCGAATGTCGTAAATCACCTTTTTATTGAGATCATTGAGATTAAGTTCAATCTTTACCTGGGTTTCACCTGGATTTTGGTCGATACGCTCGCGTAATTTCATAAGACGAGGCTCCATTTTCTTATCTACTTTAAACAGTACGGTCTTGGCCTGGGTGATACTCTCTGTGAGAGTTGCAACTTTGTCGGCAATGATTTTGTGGGCCTCGTCCTTTTTTTCTAAAATTCCGGATACCACCAGCGGCACTTCTTGCTTGAAAACCTCTTCATAATCCGCGTACGTATTGGGGAAAACAATCACTTCTATAGACGCGGTCAAATCTTCGAACTGAAGAAAGGCCATGCGAGTTCCTTTTTTAGTGATGATTTCACGCATCTGAGTGACCATACCCACTAATGTCGTCTTTTGTTTGTTAGCCAAATTATCGATTTCTTGAATGGTCGTATTCGCCCAGGCCTTACAGACTTGCTCATAACCACGTAAGGGGTGATCACTTAAAAAGAAACCCAAAACGTCTTTTTCATAATTCAATCGCAACATGCGCCCCCAAGGAGGAGCGTCTGGCAAGGTGATAGTCTCTTCTTCCGTTTCGTCCACCATGGAAAATAGAGAGGCTTGTCCGACTTCTCGGTCTTGACGGGTGGTTTCGGCAAAATCCACAAATTTTTCGTAACCATCAAAGAGTTGCGAGCGATGATAGCCAAAACCGTCAAAAGCTCCAGCCTTGATCAAGCATTCTATCACTTTTTTATTTACTCTTCTTAAATCTACCATTTCAAAGAAGTGATTGATGGACTCAAACTTTTTATTGGGCAATTGCTCACGAGCTTCTAATATCGCTTCCACAGCCGATTGCCCCACTCCCTTGATCGCAGCCAATGAGTAATACAACACCTCGCCACGAGCTGTGAATTTATAATCCGAGTGGTTGATGTGCGGAGGCTGAACTTCGATACCGCGGCGCCGGCAAAGATTAACGTACTTCACAATCTTATCGGTGTCGCTCATTTCCGTCGAAAGAAGAGCCGCATAAAACTCGATGGGATAATAGGCCTTAAGCCATGCGGTTTGAGCGGCAATCACACAATAGGCCGCCGAGTGGGACTTGTTGAATCCGTACTTAGCAAATTCGGCCATCAGGTCAAAGAGTTTTTCCGAGCGGGCTTTGTCGTGACCATTTTTATGAGCCCCTTCTAAAAAACGCGCGCGCTGCTGTACCATTTCTTCTGCAATTTTCTTACCCATGGCGCGGCGGAGTAAATCGGCTTCTCCAAGCGAGTAAGAAGCGATGGTCGAGGCAATCAACTGGACCTGTTCTTGGTAAATGATAACTCCGTAAGTCTCTTTCAAAATCTCTTCGAGTTCGGGGAAAATAAAATCCACCTTACTCTTACCTTGCTTACGTTTGGTGTACTCGGGAATCATATCCATGGGACCAGGACGATAGAGGGCGTTGATGGCCATGATATCTTCAAAACAAGTGGGTTGAATTTTCTTTAAGGCATCGGTAATACCGTCGCCTTCAAACTGAAAGACTCCTGCAGAATCACCACTTGCCATTAATTCATAGATCTTAGGATCGTTGATCGAGATCTCTTGAGGCTTAATTTCAATACCACGGTTTTCCTTGATCAAATCCAAAGCATATTGAATATGGGTCAGAGTTTTAAGGCCGAGGAAGTCAAACTTAATAAGGCCAATTTTTTCGGCGTGCTTCATGTCGTATTGGACAACGTTTTCGCCCTCGACCCCTTTATAGAGTGGAGCGTGCTGCACCAGCTCACCATCGGCAATAATCACGCCGGCAGCGTGAATCCCTGCGTGACGAACCAATCCTTCCACAGAAAGAGCTATATCGATCATGTTTTGAACTTGGGGATTGAGCTCCATTTGCTCTTGAATACGCGGCTCCATTTCAATGGCTTCGCTTAAGGTGATTCCCAGTTTTTCGGGAATGAGTTTAGCAATCACATCCACTTCACTGTAGGTCATCCCTAAAACTCGGCCCACATCGCGCAAGGCCGCCCTAGCTTGTAACTTCCCGTAGGTTATGATCTGCGAAACCGATTGTTTGCCGTACTTGCGGGTAACATAATCAATAACTAGAGGTCTTTTCACCTGACAAAAATCAATATCAAAATCCGGCATCGAAACACGTTCGGGATTTAAAAAGCGCTCAAAAATCAAACTGTAGCGAACCGGGTCCAAGTCGGTGATCTTCAAACAGTAGGCGACAAGAGACCCCGCACCCGAGCCCCGTCCAGGACCAACTGGGACATTGTTTTCCTTTGCCCAATTGATAAAATCTTGAACGATCAAAAAATAACCAATAAAGCCCATATCATCGATCACACCAATCTCATACTCCAGGCGCTGCTGATAGATGGGATGTTTACTCTCGGGCACTTCTTCGCCACGCTTGTGGGCTTCAAGAAACCGGTCTTGCAAACCCTCGTGGGTGAGTCGCGTGAGTTCGTCCTTTAAACTGACATTGTTTTTAGTTGGAAAACTGGGAAGATGGTAAATGGCTTTGCCCGACTCATCTTCCAATCGAAAGTGCAAATCTGTGCGATCCAAAATCTCTTGGGTGCGCTCACAAAGCTCGGGACAATCCTGAAAAAGATCATACATTTGCTCGGAAGACTTAAAGTAATGCTCCTCACTTCCTAAGCGCCAACGGCTGTCGTCATGGAGTGTTTTATTGCTGCCAATGCAAATTAAAACCTCTTGGGCCAGTTGATCCTCTTTATTGAGGTAGTAAACGTCGTTGGTCGCAACCATTGGGACCGACTCTTTTTTTGCAAGATCAAATAAAAAAGGCTCCACTTCCTTCCATTGAGGAAGGCCAGTGCGATTGATTTCCAAATAAAGACGATCTTGGAAAATATTTTTGAGCTTTCGTAAACGTTCCGTCGCCTCATCCGCACCGTGACGTAAAAAGTGAGAGGCCACATCGCCGGAAATACTTCCCGTTAGAGCAATCACATCCTCACCAAAATCTTCTAAGGCTTGCCAGTCAATGCGAGGTTTGTAGTAAAAACCCTCCTGGTAGCCGATGGAACTCAAGCGACACAGATTTTGATAACCCTTGTAGTTTTGAGCGAGCAGGACCAAACGTGTGTTGGGTTGGTAGTTGACCTCGCGCTTTTCGTTTTTAGTGAAACGATCCACGGGGGCAAGGTAGGTATCGAGTCCCACAATGGGTTTTAAACCCTTTTTTTGAGCCGCCAGATAAAATTCCACGGCGCCAAACATATTGCCGTTGTCAGTGAGAGCCACACCCGGCATCTCAAAACTCTTTGCTCGCTCAACAACCGCTTCTGCGCGACAACTGGCTTCTAACAGCGAATACTGGCTGTGCAGATGGAGATGGACAAAAGGTTTTCGCAAAATTTACTCCCATTCAATGGTGCCAGGTGGTTTGCTTGTCACATCATAGACCACTCGGTTGATACCTTCCACCTCATTGGTGATACGATTTGAGACTTTTTGCAGAAACTCGAAGGTAAAGGGATACCAGTCTGCTGTCATAGCGTCGCTTGATGTCACCGCCCGCAAAGAGAGCACTTTGGCATAAGTACGAGCATCTCCCTGGACCCCCACCGTGTTCACTGGTAACAGAACGCAGAAGGCCTGCCAGATTTCATCATAAAGCCCATGCTTCTTGAGCTCACTGATAAAAATGTGATCCGCTTCACGCAAAGTGTCCAAGGTGGTT
>Ga0066642_10000783_pt1 | contig 13976 bp, 9 predicted proteins | sample CryGeyCG2114_250_2_FD_59510 | JGI IMG/M metagenome (GOLD analysis project Ga0066642, IMG submission 59510) | Groundwater microbial communities from aquifer - Crystal Geyser CG13_big_fil_rev_8/21/14_2.50 | ecosystem: Environmental > Aquatic > Deep subsurface > Groundwater | place: USA: Utah... | reverse complement strand
CGAATGGGGTTTTAAAGGCATCGTGGTTTCTGACCTTGGCGCGATTCGCTTTTTGCAGAGCAGTCATAAATCCAGCGATTCCCCGAAAGAATCCATCCGGCAAGCCATTTCTGCGGGCATCGATATGCAGTTCTACGATTTCCCAAATGATCAATTTCAGCGAACCATTATAGAATTGGTGAATGAAGGAGCACTCGATATCTCAAAAGTCAATAGAGCAGCATCAGGCGTTTTGAGGTTGAAATTCTTGTTGGGACTGTTCGAAAATCCATACACTGAGCAAAGACTTATTGACGAAAGAAATCACAGTCAGGAAAATCAAAATCTCGCCTTAGAAGCAGCCTTGAAATCGATGGTATTGCTTAAAAATGAAGGAGATTTATTGCCCCTCAGTAAAAACTTGAAGAAAGTCGCAGTGCTTGGGCCATTGGCGAATGAGTCCGTTTTGGGTGGCTATTCTGTGAAAAACAAAAAAGCCATCACGGTTTATGAAGGTGTGAAGCAATTGCTCGGAGCAAATACGGAAGTAGTGTATTCCGAAGGTGTTCCTTTGATTTATAAAGGCCAACCCATTCCGCTGGCCAACTTTAAAACCAAAGACAAATCGCAAAACGGATTGAATGCCAGTTTCTTCAACAATAGAAATGTCGAGGGCGAACCCGTGCTCACCAGAATTGATAAGCAAGTAGCGTTTGAATGGCCGGGCTCTCCAGGCGAAGGAGTTGGTGAAGATCACTTCTCTGTTGCATGGGAAGGTTACCTTCAACCAGATCAATCATTTAGCGGATGGTTGGCCGTAAGTTCCGATGATGGTGTAAGGCTTTGGGTAGACGACAAATTGGTGATTGACAATTGGGAAAAGGGAGCGACAAGTATCGAAACTGCGCCAATGGATTTTGTAAAAGGAAAGGAATATAAAATCAGAATGGATGTATGGGAAGGTGGTTATGGCGCCAAGGCTTATCTCAACTGGAACATACAGAAGCCCGATTTGACGGAAGCGATCGCGCAGGCAAAATCATCAGACGTGGCCATTGTGGTGGTCGGTGAATCGAACGAACTGGTAGAAGAGAATAAAGACGTTAGTAGCTTGGAACTCTATGGGCTTCAAAAGGAATTTGTAGACGCCATTCTAGCTACTGGAACTCCCGTAGTCTGTGTTGTGCTCAATGGCCGCCCCTTATCCATTAACAGTTTGGATCAGAAAGTGCCTGCTATTTTAGAAGCTTGGTTTCCTGGAGAAAAAGGAGGCTTAGCAGTCGCTCAAACCTTATTTGGAGACTACAATCCTGCGGGTCGTTTGCCAGTTACGGTGGCCCGAGGTGTGGGTCAACTGCCGATGTATTACAGCGCCAAACCCACCAGAAATCACCGCTATGTCGATGAGAAAATCACACCGCTTTACCCTTTTGGCTACGGTTTAAGTTATACCTCTTTCGATTATAAAGACCTTCAGATTACCAACCAAGGGGAAGGTAAAATTCACATCGAAGTGACGGTCACCAATACTGGAACTCGGGCGGGTGAAGAAGTGGTACAACTCTATTTAAGCGACTTGATTAGCTCTGTAACCACAGCGGTAAAAGAACTCAAGGGTTTCCAACGGATCCATTTCAATGCTGGAGAAAGTAAGCGGCTAAGTTTCGATTTAGGGCCTGAAGACCTTTCCCTTTGGAACAGGAAAATGGAGCGAGTAGTTGAAGCGGGTAAATTCAGAATAATGGTTGGCAAAAATTCGCAAGAAGGATTAAGCGATACTTTTACCTTGGAATCAACGATCCAACTGAAAAATTAAAATCTATGCTCGCGGGCATTACTCATCTTCAGCATTCGTGACTTTGTAATTACAGTCACTGAGGGTTGTGCTCATCGTAAAATTTAAAACCCCTGAATTTGGCTGTCCATCCAAGCAATACGGTTTGCAATCCAGCCTTTTACATAATCCACTTCATCGTCATAGGTTTGGCCCACAAAGCTGTTGAAGCTTAAAGGAACCCCAAGCACCTGCCATTTTTTGTAGTTACGATCAATCGATCCAGCTTCATCGAGGAAAGCGATATGTTCGTTCAATTTGCTGTCAATATGGCTTTGAGAAAACACAGTACCCTTAAGTTCATTCCATCTGGTCTTAATTGCGGCCTTGAATTGAGCATCTGCCATTAACTTTTCCCACCAAAAAGGGACTAACCATAAGTCGTTAGGATAATCGAGGTTGTATTTATAAATCCACTTTTCAGATGAACTTCTACTATCGTTTCCAAAGGCAATATTGAAATCCCAGATAGGCCCCATTTTCAATTTCTCACCTCTATTCTTATGCAAAAAGGTGCTGATTCGGTAGGCATCAGGATTGGCACTTAATTCATTCAAAAGGAAAAAATCGACAAAACTATTTACATCAATAAAGTCGGTATAGCTTCCTGTACCAGTGCCCAAGAGCGCATTTTCAAAGTCATCGATATAGCCTTTGACGTACGCTTTTTGAATGGTTGTGATATCATCCTCTTTCGGGTATTCGTAAAGAAAATAGGTTTCTTCTCCTCTCTTTTGTCCATAGGCGGCATAACTCAAAGCATTGCCGCTTACGCCATAGTCTGAACGAAAGCTGATGTCTTCAGTATAAAGCGCATCGGGATTGCCATCGCCCGAGGTTTTGTCAATCTTCAAAATATAACCTCCCGTAATATCATTAGGATCGGTGTCCTCAGGCTCTAGCTTTTTGATGTCTACTCTATTTTTGTCCCTTTTGATTTTCTCCATCAAAACATAAGTGCCCTGATAGGTTTCGTTGATTTGTAATTCTACAAATTTCGTTTTTACCGCATATTGACCAATCTCATTCGAGAGCTCATAAATAAGCACATTCCTTAGAAATGTTTTGTCGCTATAAGGGCCATAGAGGATCCAATCTTCTTCCTCGGGCAGGCCTAGCACTTCTACCGATACGCCATCTCCAGAATCATCTCGGGTTTCTAAACCATAAGATTTTTTAGCGAACAGCGTGAAGGAAGTGGAGCCCCTATATTCTATACCAATTGGTGCTCTCAACACCTCTTCCTTGTTGACAAAAACCGTCATTTCTGCCCCAATTTTAGGGCTGTCTTGGATAGTGTTCCCAATCGTATTGATCTTAATATAAGGTACTTGGCCTTCATATGGCCCAAGCACAAATGTTTCTTGAGGTATAACTGGCCCCGGATCATTGTCGCATGATTGCGCAAAAAAGCTAAGCAGGAATACTCCTAACAGCGAGAGCATACGAGCGGTATTAGGCAAAGTCATATTGCGGGGTTAAAGGTGTAAAACGTAATTAACGGATTAAACGTGTTCATAACAAATTGTTTATCGTTTGGACCAAAGCGGAAATGCGGCATCTCAATAGAAAAGCACTAAATTATGGATGTTTTAATTGACCTTAATTGTATGAATTCCTATTCCACTATTTTCAAGTCGCGGTTAAAACCAACATTAGCTTCTGTACTAATTTTGAGTTTTTTAGTGTTTACACTCAGTTGTGGTTCAGCCCTACCGCAGAAGGTGCTTGTCTTCACGAAAACGGCAGGGTATTATCATGCTTCGATTCCAAGTGGTGTGGGGGCCCTTCGACTGATGGGCGAACAAAATGGTTTTGAGGTAGACACTACTTCGGAGGCCTCTTGGTTCACGGACGAAACCTTGTCGGCCTACAACAGCGTGGTCTTTTTGAGTACCACGGGCGATGTATTGGATGCTGCTCAACAAGCGGCATTTGAAAGGTTCATTCAAAAGGGGGGTGGTTTTGTGGGCGTTCATGCCGCAGCCGATACGGAATATGATTGGCCTTGGTACAATCAATTGGTAGGAGCCTATTTTTTGAGCCATCCGCATCAGCAAGAGGCAAGCCTTCAGGTAATGGATAATGAGCACCCTGCGACCAAAGATTTGCCGCAACCATGGCTTCACTTTGATGAATGGTACAATTATAAAAGCATGGCAAGCGGGCTCAATGTGCTTTTGAATTTGGATGAAACCAGTTATAAAGGTGGAGAGAACGGAGCCAATCACCCGATTGCTTGGTACAGGGAATTTGATGGCGGAAGAATGTTTTACACGGGTTTGGGCCATACCGAAAAGGCATATACTGACCCCATTTTTTTAAAGCACCTTTTAGGAGGAATTGAATATGTTTTGAAATAGGAGCTTTACTCCTTCGGAAGGGATTTATAAAGTTGGTAGAAGGCCCCTGCACTGCCTACAAAAATCATAATAATGACAAATAGCGCTTTTCCGTTATTCCACCACTCATCCATTTTATAGCCAAGCCAGCCGCAAAGCGCAATGGTCACAAAAAGTTGGATTCCCAGCTGAGAGTATTTAAGGTAGTTATTCGGGCCTTTTTTGTCCTGATCAGGCATAGATTTCCGTGAAATTCAGAAAGCAGGCTTTTGCTTATGCCCTTTTAATGGCTACTTCCCTGATATGACTCGCGGGTTTCCCAATTTCGATTTCTTTGGCAAGGTGTCCCATTTTGCAGCCTCCATTAAAGGTTGCGCCTGGCTCCACGATCAACTTATTGGTAAGGATATCTCCATTGATTACCGCGGTGGGCTTAAGCACCAAGAGTTCAGAAATTTCGATATTGCCTTTGATAGTGCCCGCAATTTCGGCTGTTCTTGCGGTAACGTTGCCATCCACAAGGGCATCGCTGCCCATTACAAATTTGGCTTTGGCTTTGGCATGGCCGTATATTTTGCCTTCCACCCGAATATTGCCTGTAGATTCTATACTGCCTTCTAAGGTGGTGTCTTTACCGATGGTGTTGCTGGTGTTGCTTTGCTCCTCGGTCGTCCTTTTTTCTTCTTTCGATGAGAACATTTGATCTAATTTTATAGGTTGAGTCTTGGCTAAAATACGATGAAATCTTCAGGATTCACAGCGCTGCCGTTGTACCACAGTTCAAAATGCAGGTGTGGGCCATTGGTCAACTCCCCAGTATTGCCGATAATAGCCAAAATTTCGCCTGCTGTGATAAAATTACCCACTTCTTTGGTCAAAGCCGAATTATGTTTGTAAACAGATATTAAGTTTTCTTTATGTTGTACGGCAATCACGTTGCCAGCATCCTGGGTCCAAGACGAAAAAATAACAGTACCATCAGCAATGCATTTTACGGGTTCATCCTTCTTAGAAACGATATCAATGCCGAAATGCTCATTTTTGGGGTCGAAGGCCTGAGATACATAACCACTGATTGGCGAAAACAAATAAGTCTGCCGTAGTTCAAGGTTGTTTAACGTTTGATTTAAAAGAAAATCCCCTCCTGTTTCGAACTGCGATTTAAAAAGGGAATCAATTTGATTGGAATTGGGGCTGGTGGTCAATTGCACGCCTGCTGCTGCTTGTTCCGAAGTAATTTGTTCTTGGTCTGCGGCCTCGCCTTCCAAGGCTTTGCGAATACTTTGAATGAACAAATCCCGATTTTCTAGTTCCGAAGCCAGCGAATCTAAGGAAAGGCTCATGGCCACAAGGTCCTTTCTGGTTTCGCGTTCGGCATAACTGGGGTCGAACCACTGTGCCAAAATGGTATTCACCAAATAGAAACTGAGCAGAAAAATGACCCCAAGCCCAAGAAAAGCAAAGAAAACGATTCGGGCATAGGTAAAGTTGTAAGTTGCTTTATGCGAAAAGTCTTCTTCATTCTGAATGATCAGAATGTGCCTGTTATTCAACCAGTTCGAAAGGGTTTTTTTATTCTTTGCCACTGCAATTTTTTAGGGATTCAAAATTATAGATTAATAGACAATCTGCTTTCTTTATTTGTATTAATTAAGATTTAATTTCGTTCCTTCATTGGGCCAACGAAAATTTTGAAACGCAGTTTACCACATATTATTAGAAGCTTCTATTTTTTAAGCATTACTGTTTTGCTTTTGGCGTGTAATTCAAAAGGCTATCAAAACATGAATGCACGCTATAACGGTTATTTCTATGCCGACCAATACCTTACCGAGGTTTACACCGAGATTGCCAATTCCTATCAATACAATTACGATCAGGTGCTCAAAATCTATCCTGATATCGACTCGGGCATCATCAATAGCAATAAAAACAAATTGGAAGATGCTTTTAAAAAGGCCTCACAAGTAATTGAATGGTATGGATCAAGTGATTGGACTGACGATAATTATTTGATTATTGGAAAAATCCGGCACTTAAGGGCCGAGTTTCAGTTTGCCATAGAAACCCTGCAATACATCAACCAAACAAGTACTGACGATCCTACCCGACATGCCGCCTTGATTGTATTGATGCAGACTTACATGGATGCTGGCGATAAAGAAAAAGCACTTGATGTCGCCAATTTCTTAGAAACCCAAGAACTGACAGAAGAGAACATGGCTAATTACAAAGTTCAGCTGGCCTATTTCAATCAGAGGGAGGGCGATTTTGATTCAATGGCCAAGAACCTAAAGGAAGTAAGTGAGATTGTGCCAGAACGAGACACCAGATCGAGGATCAATTTCATTTTAGGCCAAATTGAGCAAGCCAATGGCAATAATTCTGAGGCCTATCAATATTACGAAGCCTCTTTGAGCGGCACTCCACCTTACGACCTTACTTTCTTTGCGAGACTGAACATGAAAAATGTAAGCTCGGCAAGCTCTCCAACAGAAATTGAGAAGACCAGAAAGTTCTACGCCAATCTTCTGAAAGACGGCAAGAACAAGGAATTCATGGGCAAGATTTATTATGAAATGGGAGAGTTCGAAAAGCGATTGACCAATTACGACCTTGCCCTTGGCAATTACTTTAAGGCAGTGGCGGTAGAAGAACCCTCGCCAAGGCAAAAATCACTCTCCTACTTGCGGGCTGGCCAGTTGTACTTTGAGGTATTTGAGAAATTTGAATTGGCAAGTAAATATTACGATAGTGCGGTGGCTATTATGCCCACCGATATTGATGACTATATGATTCATGCCAAGCGCAAAGAGGTATTGAATGAATTTGTGACCCAGCTTAATGTCATCAGCAAGAACGACAGTCTTTTGTCGTTGGCCGAATTAAATGCCGTTTCATTGGATGCCTTTTTAGACAACTATCTCGATGATCTGGAAGAAAAGGAAAGAGAAAAGAAAAAAGAGGAGCGAAGAAATGCCGTAACAACAGGCGCTATCAATGGATCTGGAGGAGTGGGTTTTTCCGCCAATGATAATTCGGGAGAATGGTATTTTTATAATGCCGCTGCAGTTGATTTAGGCGCATTGGAGTTTCAGCGAAGATGGGGGAATAGGCCATTGGAAGACAATTGGAGAAGATCCACCAAAGAAACTGCATTCAATGACGATGAGGCTGAGGAGGCGATTGTGGCCGAAGACATTCCAAAGGAAGCCAAAACGAACAAAGAAAGCGATGAGCGGATAGCCAAAAAAGAGGCGCTTTTGGCTTCTATACCCACAACAACCGAGGCAAAAACGAAACTTCACTTAGAGAATCAAGCGGCTTATTTTAAGTTGGGCAGTGTATATCGTTTTGGCTTGGAAAGGGTGCCTAAGGCTGCAAGCACCTACAAAACCCTGCTTCAAAAATACCCAACATCTGAATTTCGACTAGAGACGCTCTATGCGCTTTACACAATTTATCTGGTAGATGATCCGGGTCAGGCCAATGCCTATAAGCTTCAGATCATAGAGGAATTTCCAGAGTCGCTTATTGCCAAAACTTTGATCAACCCCAATTATTTGGCAGAAAAGGAGGCTAGAAATAAAGCACTACAGCAAGTATATGCCACTGCCTATTCGGCTTATGAAAATGGTCAATATGTAAAGGCAGATCAAATATTGAGAGATGCTTTGGAGTCTTTCGAGGATGTGGACTTTTTGCCGACTGTTGAGCTTTTGGCGGTGATCCTAAAGGCCAAAACGGAGAGTTTGTTTTCTTATGAAGAAGGATTGAAAGCATTCACAAAGAAATACCCAGAAGGCAAACTGAATATTTATGCCAACGAGTTGCTTGGAGCTTTGAAGCCAATCAAGGAAACCATAGTGCGAAGTGAGGATTTTGAATACAGCGAAGATTTTAAGTTGCTTCACTTGGAGGCCGTAGTGTTTGAACAGACCGTAACGAACGCCACTCAACTAAAAGCTTTGATTGACAGCTATAACAAGGAAACCTTCAGTCATCTAAAGTTGAGTATCGGTCAGTTGGTTTTGGATGAGAGCAAGAACCTTGGCATAATGTTCATCAACTCGTTTGCCGACAAAAAGACCGCAGAGGCCTATCACAGGGCCCTGTCGAAAGCACTGAAAGACTTTAAAATAGAAGTCGACTCAAATTTTAATAATTTTGCAATATCTCGAGATAATTTCCAGATGCTTTATCAGTCCAAAGCCTTGGAAGCTTATATCCAGTTTCATAAAAGATTTTACCAATAGTTATGGCCACAGCAGAAAAGAGTAATCATAAAAGGATTTTCAAAAAGCTCACAATTATTTTGTGGGTGTTTTTTGTTTTGGGTTTTGTCGGTTTTCCGGTTTATATCTGGTCGGTAAGTTCGAATGTGGGCAATTGGTTTGGAGAGCTGCCCAGCTACAAGCAATTGGAAAATCCAGAACAAAACTTGAGCTCTATTCTCTACAGCGCTGATGGTGAAATTCTAGGCAGCTATTACCGAGACAACCGCACAACAGTAACTTATGATGAGCTTGGCGAAAACCTGATCAATGCATTAAAGGCTACTGAAGATATTCGTTTTGAAGGGCACTCGGGCATTGATTTGCGCAGTATGATACGAGCGGCTTATGGCGTGCTTACTTTTAATCCACAAGGTGGAGGAAGTACCGTAACCCAGCAGTTGGCTAAAAACCTATTCGAAACCAGGGTAATAGAAGAGGATGAAAAAGGCCAACTAGAGGGCATTAACCGACTACTCGACCAATTGATCTATAAAACCAAAGAGTGGATTTTGGCGGTTCGTTTAGAAAAGTCATACACCAAACAAGAAATCATGGCCATGTATTTCAATCAGGTGACTTTCGGCAGCAATACTTTTGGAATTGAATCAGCCGCTAAAACCTTTTTCAACAAAAAGCCTATTGATTTGAATGTAGAAGAAGCTGCCGTTTTGGTGGGTTTACAAAAAGCCGTTACTCGCTACAACCCCGTCAGAAATCCAGAAAACTCTCGTCAAAGGCGGAATGTGGTAATGAATCAGATGATTAAATATGGTTATTTAGACAAATCGGTATACGATACCTTAGCGCCAAAAGCCATTGCGCTTGATTATAATGTTCAAGACCAAAATTTTGGTTTGGCGCAGTATTTCCGCGAGGAAATGAAAAAGGACCTGAACAAAATCACAAAGGATTTAGGCTATGATTTATTTGCTGATGGCTTGCGGGTTTATACCACGCTGGACAGTAGAATGCAATTATATGCCGAACAGGCCATGGACAGCACCATGCGTCAAGTGCAAGCCAATTTTTGGAACTCATTAAAAGAGGCCAATGGTTCGAGAAGAGAACCTTGGATTGACAGTGATGGAAAAGTAATCAAGGGATTTATCGAGGCGGAAGTATTGCCAAGGACCGAGCGGTACCGCGCACTGGTGAATCAGTATGGATCGAATAAGGATTCGATCAATTACTATTTGAATAAGCCTGTGCCAATGAGGGTGTTCTCTTGGAAGGGCGCGATTGATACCCTTATGAGCCCGATGGACTCGTTGAAATACTATAAGCACTTTTTACAGGCCGGATTTATGGCCGCAAATCCCCATTCAGGAGAAATTAAGGCTTGGGTAGGAGGCATAGATTATGAATACTTCAAGTTCGATCACGTGCGCCAAGGAAAAAGGCAGGCGGGCTCACTCTTCAAACCCTTTTTATACACTACAGCCATAGAACAAGGGTATTCGCCTTGTTTCGAATTTATCGATCAGCCGATTACCATTAAAATCCCTGGCCAAGCAAAGCCTTGGGCACCACAAAATGCAGAAGATCGCTTTAGTGGAGAAAGAATGACGATGAAACTGGCCATGGCCAAGTCTGTAAACTCTATTTCGGCCAGGGTAATGGACATTGTAAAGCCGCAAAAAGTAGCAGATATGGCCAATCGTTTGGGAATTGAATCACAAATAGACCCTTATTATGCCATCGCCTTGGGAACTGTTGATGTGTCTTTGCACGAAATAGTTTCTGCTTTTGGCACTTTTGCCAATAAAGGCACACACATTGAAGCCCACTACGTGACAAAAATAGAGGATCGTTTCGGAAATGTTATCTGGAGCAAAGTACCTCAGAAAAAGCAAGCCATAAGTGAGGATGTTGCCTACGTAATGTTGAATATGTTGCAAGAAACAACTAGGAGAGGTTCGGGTACAAGGCTATGGAGTGAGTATGGCATCACCAATTACAACCAATCGGAAAATGAAATTGGTGCTAAAACAGGCACTACGCAAAATGCATCTGACGGTTGGTTTGTGGGTGTAACCACGGATTTAGTGGCGGGTGCTTGGGTAGGTGGTGATGATCGCGCGGTGCATTTTCGTTATTGGCCTGATGGGCAGGGAGCAAGAACTGCATTGCCAATTGTAGGAAGATTTTTCGAAAAAGTATATAAGGATACAACCTTGAACATCAAGAAGGCCAAATTTCCAAAGCCAGCCAATCTCAGTTTGGAGATTGATTGCCAAAGATTTACAGATATTCTTAGTCCTCAAGACACTTCGCGCAGTGATTCCACCATTTACGATCCCGAGATTTATTAATGGAAGCCAATCGCTTTAGCCCTAAAGAGATATCGAAATTACCTGATAGTCCGGGGGTATACCGTTATTACAACATAGAGGATACCCTTATTTATGTAGGTAAGGCAAAATCCCTAAAAAAAAGGGTTTCGAGCTATTTCAGTAAGGCAGCTGGGGTAAATAGAAAGACACTCAGGATGGTATCGGAGATTCAGAGCATAGAAATCACGTTGGTGAACTCAGAATTTGATGCACTGTTGCTCGAAAACAATTTGATCAAGCAGAATCAACCGCGATACAACATTCTGCTGAAAGACGACAAGACTTTCCCTTATCTCTGTGTCTCAAACGAGCGTTTCCCAAGGATTTACAGTACCCGAAAATTGATTCCATCCAATGGTAAGTATTTTGGGCCTTATGCCAATGTAAAGGCCATGAATAGCTTATTAAAACTGATTAACACCTTGTTCACGCTTCGCACATGCAGATTTGATTTGTCTGAGGACAATATTGCAAAAGGCAGGTTTAAGGTTTGTTTGGAATACCATATTGGCAATTGCAAAGGGCCATGTGAGGGACTTCAATTAGAAGAGGACTATCTCAAAGATGTGGATCAGGCCTTGAATATTCTAAAAGGTAACCTGAGTTTGCCTAAGAGTTATTTTAAGGAAAGAATGCTCGAAGCGGCTTCCACCCTACAATTTGAAAAGGCGCAGGAATTCAAAGAGAAGCTAGAAATGGTCGAGAATTTCCAATCGAAATCCGTAGTGGTAAGCCCAAAAATTGCCGATGTAGATGTTTTTACCATCGTTTCTGAGGAGAAATTTGCCTTTGTAAATTATCTAAGGATCAAGAATGGAATGATCAATCTTTCCAAAACATCTGAAATAAAAAAGAAACTAGAAGAATCGGATGAGGATATTCTGGCTTTGATGATGGTAGAAATGAGAGATCGTTATCAAAGCATCACAAAAGAGGTGCTGACGAATAAAGAACTTGAGATCGAATCGGATACCATTCAAATTCAGGTGCCCCAAATTGGGGATAAGAAAAAGCTGATTGAGCTTTCCCTTAAGAATGCGCTTTTTGCCAAGAAGGAAAAATACGAGACATTGGACAATGTCAAAGACAAAGGAAGCAGGGTCCTAAAGCAGCTTCAGCAAGATCTTCAGTTAAAAGAATTACCTGTGCATATTGAATGCTTCGATAACTCCAACATTCAAGGAACAAACCCAGTGGCCTCGATGGTCTGCTTTAAAATGGGTAGGCCATCTAAGAAGGATTACAGACATTATAAGATCAAAACGGTAGTAGGCCCCGATGACTTTGCCTCAATGACCGAAGTGGTAGGCAGGCGTTATAAGCGACTTTTGGAAGAAAAACAACCTCTTCCCAAACTTGTTGTTATAGATGGCGGCAAGGGCCAGCTAAATGCTGCTTGTGATGCTTTGAGGCAATTGGGCATCTATGGTGATGTGCCGATCATAGGGATAGCCAAGCGTTTGGAAGAAATATATTTTCCTGAGGATGAGTTCGCCTTGCATATAGATAAGAAATCAGAAGCGCTGAGATTAATTCAGAAATTGCGGGACGAGGCGCACAGGTTCGCCATTACTTTCCATCGAGATTTAAGATCGAAGAACAGCTTTAATTTTGAGCTAGAGAATGTTAAAGGCCTTGGGCGTTTTACGGTGGATAAGCTTATGAAGGAATTCCGAACGATGAGCGGTATTGAGCAGGCATCAAGAGATGCATTGGTAGCGCTTGTGGGTGAGAACCGGGCAAATCTCGTTCAGAACTTCTTCCAACAAAAAAGGGACGCTTAAGCGTCCCTTTTTTATCGTCTTCAATTTTATTAATACTCCCAAAGGTTATGTATAGATTCTAGCAATTGATATCTGAAGTCCCTTGAAATCTCCATTAAACTACGTTTGCCTGATTCGATTTGATTTCTGAAGAAGTTTTCCATTGCCGCATCACTTGGGTTCGAAAACTTAGTGATGTTAGAGCTGAACAATCTCAAATCAAAAGCATTGTTTAAGCTGATGTCGAAATTTCTAGGGTTTCTAGGATTGAACCAGAAAGCGCGCACATTTTGCTCTTTGTTGGCAACACTTTCACGATAAACCTTATCTAGGTAACTAGTCAAATCTTTGTATTTGATTCTTACCATCTCTTTTTCGGCACCACCAGCAATTTCAGCCTGGGCCACAACTTTTACCGTTTGAATGTCCCAAATAGGCACAGAACGGTTACGGTCAAAGATCAAATCTTCCTCAATTTCAAGGATCGATATTTGATTCTTAGGAATTGTATCAGGGGCTAACTTTTCTCTAGTTTTTTGCTGTACATAGGCATCAGCATCTTCTCCACGAGTCGTTGCCTCAATTTTCCATCGATCGATTTCATCCAAAGTAGGATCTTCCCCTTTAGTTCCATCAATGATGATCCTGTCTACATAGGTATTCCGGTCCGAAAGCAAGTCTTTATCATCAAATCCTTGAGTCAAAGGGTTGTAAGGAGCTATTCCTTCACCTTCAGCAGAATTGTACCATAAATCAATGCCTTCAAAAATGATTTCAACGATTTTAGAATTCTTAGAATTCCAGCCCTCATTGATTTTCTCTCTCAGGTCCATTTTAGACCATACCCGAATGCTAAACATTACGTCTTCACTACGGATTGGCCTTATTGAATTGATATTATATCTTCTCGAATTTTCTACGCTATCAATAGGCGCAGTTCCATTGGCATTGGCTTGTCCAAAACCATTGAAACTCATTAAGAATAGTAAACCAATTACTGAGAGAGTTTTCATTTTAATTAATGTTTAGGGATGCATTGCCATTATACTTAACAACTTCGCGTTCCTTATTGTAATTCAAGCGAGTGTATTCTTCTACAATTACAACTAATCTGTCACCAGAGGCAATTCTACTTTTGATAGGCGCTAGCGAGAAGTCAGTACCCGCATCTGTGATATCAATTGAACCACTTTGACGGTTATTCTTGATCAAAAGAATTTTTCCTTTTGAAACGAAGAAGTTAGCGTCAGTTGGAAAATTCTTAGCGAAATCTGCATCTGGCTCTAATTTCAAAGTAATGCTGTTGGGCACTGTGGCTAAACCTTTTTCAGGGTTATATTCACTACCGCCCACCAAAACCTTAAAGTTTGGCCTAGGAATAGATTTTACTGTGAAACTTACATCTCCGATTTTTGCTCCACCACTACTAACGCCAATTGCAACAGTTC
>Ga0066642_10000739_pt1 | contig 14309 bp, 14 predicted proteins | sample CryGeyCG2114_250_2_FD_59510 | JGI IMG/M metagenome (GOLD analysis project Ga0066642, IMG submission 59510) | Groundwater microbial communities from aquifer - Crystal Geyser CG13_big_fil_rev_8/21/14_2.50 | ecosystem: Environmental > Aquatic > Deep subsurface > Groundwater | place: USA: Utah... | reverse complement strand
TCATTGGTGCGATTGGCAAAAATAAGCGCAAAAATATTCGTGGCTAATAAGGTCACCATGGTTGAGGTAAAAGCTATCATGTCTATTTTGGAATAGGTGATTAGAGCTAAAATAACAATGGCGATAAAATTAGCTGTGGCCGCAACCTTATATTTATTCAAATAATAGATAGAGACGGTTGCCGGATAAGACCATACAATTTGATGGGTACCTTTTAGAACAATGGTCAGGAGCATTCCAGCGAGCATTATAAAAGAAATAACTAAACTAGCACCTTTGGTTTTGCCGGTTTTATAGACATATAACCACAATGAACACATACCAAAAATAATTGAGGAATCGAACACACCAATAGCCCATTCTGCTTTGTAAAGGCGAAAAAAAGCGAAAGGTAATAGACTTAAAGCAGTAATAGCACTGAGCCATAACAGCACCGTTTCCTCTGTTTTGCGAGTCCTTATAATAGAAGTATCAATGGGTTTCATTGTAATACATTCGATTTATTAAATTTGATCTTATTGGAGCAGTCTTAAACAATGGAAGAATCCTTAGCAGGGTATATAAGGGTTAAAATTCATTGACTTCATCAATAAGCAGTATAGACGATAAATAGGAAAGTATTTTTTGTGATCAGGGGTAGATGGTATTACATAGGTAGTTATTTTGAAGAAAATGGAGATAATATGTTAGGTGCTATGGTAGTTGTTGCGTTTTTGTTTCCACTGATTGATGTAATTTTATCTAGCAGAAGAACCAAACAATCACCTAAAAGACGACTGGAACTCATTGCAAAAAGATTAGCTGAGAAAGAACAAGGATCTGCCAAGAAGAGTCCTGTTAAAGAGGATACCCGTAATCAATAAAATGGTGTCAAACTAAATGAGTGCTAGATTCTATGAATGTTGGCGAACTTATTGGAAAAAGAAATCATTTAAACCCAAATATCCTTTTTAGCGATTCGCCATTCGGGTTGTTTAATCATGATTTGCTTAAATAAATCAAGGTCAGTAAAATAATTCATCCATTGAATAATGGCTGATGATGCATTTTGTTGAAACCAATCTTTGTCTACTGAGGCCAATTGTCTAACAAAGGGAAAAATAGCAAAATCTGCTAAAGAGGGTATAGCACCAAAAAGAAAAAATGAATTCTGCAAATTTACCAATAACTGATTCATCACATTAAATGCATTATTTTGATGTTCATTATCACTTTTTTCTGGGTAATCTATTGCGTATTTATAGCGATCAAGGAGAGGTTTTAATTCAGAGTCATTTTGTTGGATCAAAGCTAATTGTTGATTCAAGGGGGCTTTTAACCACCCATCAGGATCGCACTGATGAAGTGCCCAATGCATAATATCGAGACTTTCATCAATGACGGTATCGGGTAACACTAAAACAGGTACAGTTCCCTTTGCCGATATAGTCAACAATTCCTTGGGCTTATGTTTTAAAACAACCTCTCGATGCCAGTATTGAGTCTTTGCATAGCCTAAAGCCAGCCGAGCGCGCATGGCGTAGGGGCAACGACGAAAAGAGTAAAGAATTGGATAGGGTGCTGAATAGTTCATTCAATTTGAATTTTTAAGGGTTTTTTGCGATAGTGTGGATTTCTTGCAACTCTAAAGTCGCTTGTTCTTCACCATTTTCCTCTTGATAGATTTTTACTGGAATATATTGATATTGAGGCGCCATCCAAAATAAGGTTGTTCGATCCTCTACTTTTCTAGATAAAATGAGGGTGCTGATTTTTTTACCTAGAATGCTAAGTTGTTCTTCACCCAGTATCTTAAATACTCGAGTTCTAACTTCCCCTTTTCCAGATACAGGAATTTCAATCGTGCCGGTTTTTTGTCCCTCTATAAGTTTTTTTCTGATGAGAATTTGATAATTTAAGGGATCCGCAATGGGTGATTTAAGAGGAACATCCCAAGAGAAGTTGTCATTGTGTCCTTTGAGTTGTTTCTTTTCCCAATCGTAGTATTCTTCAGTTTGCTTTTTACTAAACGAGTTTTTCACATGATATTGATAGTGAAGTGGTTTGAGTTGATCAGCAGTGATTTCAAAGAGTGATTGTTCCTCACGTTTATCTTTGAATAAAAAAATCTTTGCCTCGGTACTAATGGATAGTTGCCATTGATTATTGGGGAGCTTTTGTAAAATACGGGTGGCTGAACCTCTTTTTTTTCCTTTTTGAAGGAGGTTGTAACTTGCACTAAAGGGTTGTAACCAAGCGTTTGCCGTTGTTATTGAAAGTTGCGTCTCTTGACTTTGTTGTTTGAAGTCAGCGACTGCTTCAGGTGCTTTTTCTACAGCGGTTTCTGATTGAGTCGTTGGTGCGACTGGATTTATCTCTGTTTGATTAAAAGCGAAAACTTGAATTGAAAAAGCGAATAACCAAAAGGCGAATAACTTGATTGACATTTTACGAGTAGTGAACACTGAGCTCTCCTAAAGTTGGAGCAATTCTCCGTCGAGAGTAGCTCCTTGGGATTCTAATTTTAAGCGTTGACTACAAAACAGTTGTACCACTTGAGGATACAAAATGTGCTCTAAATGTTGCACTTTTTGTTTGAGGGATTCCTCCGTATCCAGTGGCTCAATATCAAATTTGTTCTGTGCAACCAGTGGCCCTCCATCCAGTTCGGCAGTCACAAAATGAATGCTACAGCCATGATACAAATCTCCTGCCTCCAAGGCTCTTTGATGCGTATGTAATCCTGGGTATTTGGGAAGTAGTGAGGGATGAATATTGAACATGCGGCCATGATAGTGTTGTGCTATTTGTTTTCCTAAAATACGCATAAAGCCCGCTAAGACCACAAGCTCTGGAGTGAAACTATCAATGGCTTGTTGTAGAGCTTGATCAAATTCATCTCTTGAAGAATAAGACTGGTGTTGTAGCACAATGGTTGAAATCTGATGATTTTCAGCCCGTTGCAATCCATATGCATCGGCTTTGTTCGATATAACGCCAACAATCTCACCATCGATTTGACCTGATTGGCAAGCATCTATCAACGATTGTAGATTGGTGCCACTCCCCGAGATTAGAACCACAATTCTTAGGGGGGGCACCTTTTTTACCTTTTGACAGATTTTAGGTAAAGACGAGGACATTAAGACTGAAATTCAACAAATGATTTTTCTGATTTAATATGTTCAATATAACCAATCTGCCAAGCGGTTTCACCAGCACCTGTCAACAGGTTGATGGCTTCTTGAGCATGTTTTTGAGGGAGCACAATGACCATGCCTACACCACAGTTAAAGGTGCGATACATTTCAGCAGTTTCGATATTGCCTTTTTGTTGTAACCAATTAAAAATACTTGGCCATTTCCAGCTTTGAGTTTTAATGACGGCTTTGGTGTTATCGGGTAACACTCTAGGAAGATTCTCCGTTAAGCCGCCACCTGTGATATGTGCCATGGCATGTACAGGTAATTGACGACAAAGAGAAAGTAGGGACTTCACATAGATTTTTGTGGGTTCTAATAAATGATCTTTCAGTGGCTTATCATCAAGCATTTCATCTGTAGACGCGCCAGAGACTTCTAACACTTTACGAATTAATGAGTAACCATTGGAATGAGGGCCTGAGGATCCTAGCGCTAATAACACATCACCTTTGCTCACTTGAGAGCCATCAATGATATTTTCTCGGTCAACAATACCCACGCAAAAACCAGCGAGGTCGTAATCGCCTGATTTGTACATCCCGGGCATTTCAGCGGTTTCTCCACCAATCAACGAGCAACCAGATTGCAAACAACCTTCGCCAATCCCAATCACAACCTGTTGTGCGGTATCCACATCTAACTTACCACTGGCGTAATAATCTAAAAAAAACAAAGGTTCAGCACCTTGAACCACGAGATCATTCACACACATGGCAACTAAATCTATACCAATAGAATCGTGTTTATTGATTTCGGTCGCTAACTTAAGCTTAGTGCCCACACCGTCTGTGCCTGCGACTAAAACAGGCTCTGTAAAACCTTTAGGAAGTGAGAATAGTGCACCAAATCCACCAATATCAGTTAAAACTTCAGGTCGACGAGTCTTTTTGGTGACTGACTTGATGCGACTGACCAGTTCATCACCGGCTTCAATATCGACGCCTGCATCTTTATAACTTAAACCTGATTTTTTATCTAACACTCTAGAGACCTGTTTTGGGATTTGGAAAAAGCCTATTTTAACAATTTGCGAGGCAATTGGGTAGAATTCTTATGTAAACTTTAGCAAAGAAATAATAAAGTAGTGGTCGATTTTAGACTCTTTTTTTACAAAAAAATGTAATTTATTGAGTTTATTGAGTTTATTGAGCATTTACTAAAACAACCCCAAAAAAATTTCTTTAAAATGACGCTGAAATTTGGTCTATAGCTAAGGATGTCGTATTATAGCGCAGGAACCCTTTAATGAATCATGATGAAAAGTATGTTTAAATCAATTTGGATTATGTTGCTCGTTTTGACTTCTTTGTACATGGCTAATAACCATGCATCGGAAGAGGTTGATATTTATCAAGTTTCAATGCCTGTCACTGACCAGACACTCAACACCCGTTCTAAAGCTATTGAGCAGGGTTTAAATAAAGTACTCATTCGTGCCAGTGGCCTCGACTCGGTGCTGGGCAATCAATATATCAGCGACAATATTTCTAAGGCTAGAACCTTTATTCAAAAGTTTTCGTACCAGGTTTATCACCCCATACAACCATTAAGTGATGATAAACTTTCAGAAAACTCACCCATTACACCTTGGGAATTGGTGATTGATTTTGAACCAGGTTCTGTTCAGCGCCTTCTATCGGAAGCAGGTTTGCCCGTTTGGGGGAAAAGAAGACCTGTGGTTTTAGTCTGGATTGCCGAACAAGAAGGACTCGATCGTAAAATTCTTAGTTCAGATAGCGATTCTGCTAAATTATTAACCGCCTTATCACAAGATAGAGGCATCCCCTTTTCATTACCCCTAATGGATCTCGAAGATAGTACCCAAATTGAAATGACGGATATTTGGGGGCGATTTTCAGCCCCAGTTGAGCAGGCTTCAAAAAGATATGCCGCTGACGTGGTTGTGTTGGGGCGGGTTTATTCACAAGGTTCCAACCAATGGCAAGCCGATTGGCAATTTGTCATGAACAAAGATGGATCTAAAAAGCGGGCAGGTTGGGATCAGACTGCACCGAGTCGTACAAAAATTTATCAACAGTTGATGAGTGAATTGGGGCGCAAACTTTGTTCACAATATTGTGTCATGCCCACATTATCCGATGAAGCTGAAATGAGGATCTCCATTTCAGAACTACAAAATTTCCAACAAGCGATGCAAGCCGAGCAATATTTACAGAGCTTATTACCAGTTAGGGCGGTAAATATTGAAATATTGAGTGTGGATCGGGTTATCTTTAAATTGCATCTTGTCAGTCGAGAAGAAGATGTGCTTGAGGCCATCAGCTTAGATACGGCATTAAAAAATCTGCCAAATTATGACAATATTGGCGCTGAGAAAACCCTTTATAATTTTAGTTGGGTAAAGTGAAAATAAAAAATCTGCCCAATTTAATTACCTTAACTCGGCTCATTTTACTGATCCCATTGGCCTATTTTCTCTATTATCGATCTTATCAACAGGCATTAATTGTATTCATAGTTGCTGGTGTCTCCGATGGTTTAGATGGTATTTTAGCCCGTTCATTTCACTGGACTAGCCGATTCGGCGCCATTGCTGATCCCATTGCCGATAAATTACTGATGCTGGTTTCTTATTCCTTTTTGGCATTTCAAAATATTCTGCCAATGTGGTTGCTTATGTTAGTAGTAGGTCGTGATGTTTTAATTGTTGCCGGTGCATGGCATCTCAAACATCTGCAGCGCTCAATTAAATTAAGCCCTACATTGATGAGTAAAATTAATACTACTTTGCAAATAATACTAGTCACTGCGGCTATGTTTGCCTTGGTGTTTAGCTTTATTCCCGACCAAGTCACTCAGATTTTAATTTGGGTGGTTGGACTCTCTAGTTTGATCAGCGGCATACAGTATTTAATGATTGCTTGGCATCTAAAAAAGAACGTCCAAAATGCTCAGTTGACTTTAGATCAAGTCGAGCTAGGTGATGTGAATATAGAACCAAGACAGGATGGTTGATATGGAAACAAATAAGCGGATATTTTGGTTAACGCTGGGATTGCTTTTTATTGGCAGCATTTATCTACTCTCTCCCATTTTAATGCCATTTTTAGTGGCGGGAGCGCTGTCTTATTTGGGCGATCCGCTGGTTGACTGGTTTGAAGATAAAAAGCTACCCAGAACCTTGTCAGTTATTTTAGTGTTTGCCTTCATTGTATTGTTACTCTCATTGGCACTGATTTTACTGATCCCAGCCATTTCATCACAGCTCAGTTTTGCACTTGACAAGATCCCGCAAATCTTAGAATGGGCCGAAAAAACAGCAGTGCCTTGGCTTAACCAAAAATTTCATCTGTCATTGTCCGACAGCAGTAGTGAAATACAAGCTTGGTTTCAACATCATTGGCAAGATACCAGTGAGTTAGCCAAAAAATTACTCTCAGGCTTGGGACAATCCTCTATCGCATTTGTAGGCTGGATTGGTAATATTGTGCTGATCCCTGTCGTGACATTTTATTTACTCAGAGATTGGGATAAGTTAGTGAGCTATGTCGGCGATTTATTCCCCAGAAAGTATTACCCCGTTTGTTGCCAATTGGCCAAAGAATCTGACGAGGTACTCGGCGCTTTTGTAAAAGGGCAACTCTTAGTCATGTTGGTGTTGGGGATTATCTATAGTCTTGGTCTTTGGGTGGCTGGATTACAGGTCGCCTTATTGGTGGGAATGATTGCTGGGGCGGCTTCAATCGTGCCCTATTTGGGATTTGTTGTCGGTATTATCATTGCCTCTGTAGCGGCTATCCTTCAGTTTCATACGGCCGGTGCTTTATTACCCGTTTTGATTGTTTTTATGATAGGACAAGCTTTAGAAGGCATGGTGTTGACCCCTTTATTGGTCGGAGACAAAATTGGTTTACATCCAGTCACGGTGATCTTTGCCATTATGGCCGGTGGGCAACTTTTTGGTTTTGTGGGTATTTTAATCGCATTACCTTTGGCCGCAGTTCTCGCGGTGTTAATGAGGCATTTACATAGTCGCTATCGTCAAAGTCATTATTATGATGAAGCGCAAACCACAGAAGCAAAATCCCAGAGCCCTCAAGGTGATACGGCGATAAATTTGGCTGGGACGCCGATGGATGAATCAATGGTGGAGGTCTCTGCACCAGTCACCGTACCAGAAAGATTTCAAGACGATGAACCCATTGAAAACCTAGATATGATGACCTCGACTGAGTTAGATGAGAATAAGTCTAATCAAAAGCCTGAGTCATAATACTTCCTATGGTGAAAAAAACACAACAACTCACATTACCCATTAGCTCTTCTGAACTGCCATCATTTGAGAACTTTGTGATTGGCGATAACCTGGAAGCTGTTCTGGCGCTTAAACAGTTGTCTGAAAAATCCAATACCTCCTCTAAAGCGCAATTGATTTATGTACATGGTCAACAAGGATGTGGGGTGAGCCACCTATTACAAGCAACCGTTGATTTCGCCTGTCAGCAGGGGATTAATGCACTGTATTTTGATCTCAGCGAAAAAGCACTTTCACCTAAAATGCTACAAGGTTTAGAAAGTTATGAGCTGGTTTGTTTAGATGATGTGGCGGCGGTTGTGGGTGGTTCAATTATGTTCGAGAGGGAAGCTGAATGGGAAGAGGCGTTATTCCATCTATTTAACCATCTCAAAGATGCTGGACATCAGCTGGTAGTTGGGAGTAGCCAATTACCGCAAAATTTGCATGTGCGTTTGCCCGATTTGGTTTCAAGATGGGATAGTATGGTGCGATTTCATATTATGGATATTTCGGATCAGGATAAAGAACAGGCGTTGATCCAAAGAGCCAAGTTTGCTGGGTTAAATTTAGCACCAGAAGTCGCAAAATACTTGATATCCAGAGGCAGTAGAAACCTGAATCAACTGATTGCTAATCTAGATAAATTGGATCAAGCTTCTTTAGCCAGCAAACGTGCTATCACCATTCCATTGGTGAAAGAAGTTTTAGGTTTTTAGAATTAACTTTCAGTATTTGCTTTCTCTTCCCCAAACAAAAAGTCTAAACTTTGAGCTGCATGGCGCATATGAGGAATAACAATAGTGCCACCAACCACTAGAGCTACACTCATGGCCTCTTCAATTTCTTCCAATGAATAACCTTCTTTAACAGCTTCTTCTAAATGATAGTCGATACAATCATTACAGCGCAGCACCATCGATGCCACTAAAGCCAGTAAATCTTTGGTTCCTTTAGATAAAGCGCCATCACTATAAGTGCCTTTGTCTAAAGAAAATACTCTTTTAGTGATAAGATTTTTCGTTTTGAGTATGGCTTCATTGCCTTCAAGACGCTTACTGCGATATTCTTCAAATGGATGTGGCATATTCATTGTTCTCATGAGTGGATATAAAAAGCTATAGTTAATCAGATATTATACTGAGTTTTATAAACCATACCCTATTTTTTAGGTGAAACAGTGACTATTCTTTTGGTAGTCTGTTACGTTGTTGTCGCTCAAAACAATATAGAGGTCGTCTATTGAACGTTGGAATGAATACTGGAATGAAAACAGAAACCTTACAATCGACTCAAAAATTACTGATGAGGGTTTTAAAATCCCTATCCCAAGTAGTCTTAGGTAAAGAGAATGAGATTAAACTATCTTTGGCTTGTTTATTAGCCAGAGGGCATCTATTGATTGAAGATTTACCCGGCACGGGAAAAACCACTTTAGCCCATGCTTTAGCTAAAACCATGGGACTAGATTTTCAAAGAGTACAATTTACCAGCGACATGCTACCAGCGGATATTCTAGGGGCTGCTATTTTTGAGCGTTCAAAGGAAGCCTTTAGATTTCACCAAGGGCCTATTTTTACTCAGTTAGTTTTGGCCGATGAGGTCAACCGAGCCACACCTAAAACCCAAAGTGCTTTATTAGAGGCGATGGAAGAAAGGCAAGTCACTATTGATGGGGAAACCAAAAAACTACCTGAACCTTTCTTTGTTATCGCCACACAAAACCCAAGCCATCAAATTGGCACCTATCCATTACCTGAATCTCAGTTGGATAGATTTTTAATGCGCTTAAGTTTGGGATACCCCAGTTTAGGCGATGAGCGACAATTATTGTTAGGACAAGACCGCCGCCAAATGATTTCTAAGCTCCATTGTGAGTTACCAAAGGAACAACTGCTTTTGCTACAAAATCAGGTCGATAAGGTTAAAGCATCAACCACATTAGTGAACTATCTCTTGGATTTAGTGGTGGCAAGTCGTCAAGAAACCCGATGCCAACATGGACTCTCTCCCAGAGCCAGTGTGATGTGTTTAAAAGCAGCCAAAGCATGGGTCTTATTTGATGCAAGGGATTATGTGTTGCCCGAAGATATTCAAGCGGTCTTTGTCTCTGTGGCAGCACATCGCTTAAATCTCAATGAGCCAATAGAAGCGAAAAGCATTGTTGAACAATGGATCAAAGAGACGCCGATCCCCATTTAAATAGGCTGAAATCCCCAATACATGAGCTGGTTTACCCAAAAAATACAAACGCTGTTTAACCAATGGCTGAAGAACCGCATTCCGCCTAATCAAGAAATACAGCTGGGTCAAAGGCAGCTATTTATCTTTAGTACCCGTTCAGGTTGGATGTTTGCCTTAGTTTTAATGCTACTGCTTATTGGTGCCACTAACTATCAAAACTCTATGGTGTTTTTTCTAAGTTTCTTTTTAATGGCATTAGGCTTACTCAGTATATTTTTTACCTATGCCAATGTTTCCGGTTTAAAGCTAAGAGCCTTAAATGCGTCAGCTGTTTTTGCGGGAGAATCCGCACGATTTCCACTATTGTTAGAATCCCATCGCGGATGTTTTAGTTTAGGATTAGGTTTTAATCGGCAACTGCAAATCTGGATCGATTGCCTGCCACAAAAAAGTCTAACCATTGAACTTGCCTATAAAACAAGCTCACGTGGTTGGAACAGACCAGGACGTTTAACCCTTAACAGTGAATACCCACTTGGCTTGCTACATTGTTGGAGTCATCTTGATCTTAAGCAAAAGGTTTTAGCTTATCCCAAACCTATTTCACCCGAAGGAAGGCTGTTACAGATGGATGAAGAAGAAGGCGAAAAAGCTCATCATGTGCTGCCAGGGGAGGATTATCAAGAAAGTGCGCGTTATCAAGCAGGCGATCCCTTACCTCATATCGATTGGCGAGTGTATGCGCGTACTGATGAACTTTACACCAAACGCTTTGAGCAACATCAAAGTGAAACTGAATGGATAGACTGGGATGCCTTTCAAGGTGTCGAAAAAGAGTTACGCTTGAGTTACTTGTGTTATCAAATTTTACAAAGAGATCGAGAACAAAAAAATTATGGATTGAAAATGCCTCATCAAACCATTCAAGCCTCTTTAGGGAGTAATCACTTACAACAATGCTTAACAGTTTTGGCACTTTTCCCATGAAGATCAACCATCAAGAATTTTCATTGGGGACATGCAGATGATGACCAATGAAAAAACAGTTCAAAAATGCTTACCCCTAGATCGAAAAGGCGTGGTGGCTGCGATTTGCGTCGCACAAAGTTTAGTCGTATTGCCTTTGATTTTTCAATTACCTTTTTGGATCAGTGCCATTTCAATGGTTGCCATCGCGTGGCGCTTAGCCAGTCATTTTCGACACTGGCCGTTACCGGGAAAATGGATAAGATTATCCGCCGCCATGCTTGGCACTGCCTTGATTATTGTTCAGCACCATTCGCTTATTTCAAAAGAGGCCGGATTAAGTTTGTTTGTGGTGATGACGAGTTTGCGTTTGATGGAATTAAAGCGCTACAGAGATGGAATGAATAGTATTTTGTTATGTTTCTTTTTACTCGGCGTCAACTTTTTATACAACCAATCCCTATTGATAACAGTCTATGCATTCATCACATTATTTTGGCTACTTATTTCCTTAATCGCTTTACAAAGAATTGATGGTTTGGAATATTGGAAAGTCAGCACAAAGTTAAGTCTTAAGCAGCTAGTTTACACCATTCCTTTCGCCATATTTATGTTTGTGTTCTTCCCACGTTTATCTCACCCTCTATGGAATATGCCTAACGCACAAACTGCGGGTTCTGGGGTTAGTGATAGCATGACACCTGGAGATATCAGCCAATTATTACTCAATGATGATATTGCCTTTCGAGCAAAATTTTTAGCAAACACACCTTCTGCCAACAGCATGTATTGGCGCGGGTTAGTACTCGCCGATTTTGATGGGTTAACTTGGCGTAGAAGTCCTTCCTTGGGCGTTGCCCAACTAATAGACACAGAACAACCCGTTGAATATCAAATATTGTTAGAACCGCATCAACACCAATGGCTTTATTTTCTGGATATGCCTTCATCTACAAATTCTACAGAAAGTGTGAGGCGACCCGTCGGCAATAATGAACAATATATTTTTCCGTTATCTGAAAAATTACTGACAAGTCTGCGTTACACAGGGCGATCATTTGTCAAATATCGGGCGAATCCTGTATTAACATCAGCGCAAAAAAATCACTATACCAAGCTCCCTAGAGATGGGAACGAAAGAAGTCAGCAATGGGCTAAAGCACTCTATCAAAAAAGTGTGTCTCCGCAAGATTTTGTGCATAAAATTCTGACACAGATCAATCAAAAAGAGTATTACTACACACTCATACCACCTGTCCTGGCAGAGGATACCATTGATGACTTTTGGTTTAATACCCATAAAGGATTTTGTGAACACTATGCCAGTACCTTGGTTTATTTAGCTCGTGCAGTTGGTATTCCTGCACGAGTCGTTGTGGGTTATCAAGGAGGTGAAAAGAACCCCTATAGTGATTATTGGGTGGTAAAGCAATCTGATGCTCATGCCTGGACAGAAATTTGGTATGAAAACCAAGGATGGGTCAGAGTGGATCCCACTGCGGCCATTCATCCCAGTAGAGTCGAACAGCGTGTTTCCGATTCCTATCGTCAAAGAGAGCCATTGTTCGATAGTGATTTATATCTGGATTGGGTACCACAAAAAAACTCAATGTTTAAAACAGCACAACAATTGATTGATCTAATCAACACTCAATGGAAACAATGGGTCATCGACTATAATCAACAAAATCAAATGGAATTATTAAAATGGTTAGGCTTTAAAGATCTCTCTTTGACCGTTTTAATTCGTTTACTGGTAGGCACTTCATTCGTGATTATTTTTATCTGGGGACTATTGGTATTGAGCGTTGGCAAAAAAGAAAAGCTAGATGAAATGACTCAACTCTATCTCAATCTTTGTGATCGACTCAATCGATTAGGTTGTAGCCGAAAAAACAACGAAGGACCAAGTGATTTCCAAAAACGTATTGAAAAGCGTAATCAACAATGGGCGGCTATTTCTCGCCCTATTATTGAGGCTTATATTGCTTCGAGGTATTGTAAAATGGATTTGAGTAAAGAACATATTGCCCAGTTAAAGACAAAGTTAGCTCAACTCTAGATTTTACTTTGAATAGGTTAAGCCGATTGAACATTTTTTTGTGCTTTATTCACATTGTTGTGAACCGTTTAATATGATAATCTTGCACCCGTAATTATCCAATAAACAGGGAAAATCAATGAAAAAACTACTGCTTATTATCAGCCTATTTTATTCGCAACTTGCAACAGCCGATTTCTACAGCGCCAATGAGTCTTACCAACAAGGTGATTACCAGACTGCCTATCAATCATTTGTTGATCTGGCAAAATGGGGTGAAAAACGTGCTCAGTTTAATATTGGTGTCATGTATTTCAAGGGACAATTTGTCGACAAGGATATCAACCAAGCCTACGCTTGGATGAAGTTAGCCAATCAAGCCCAATCATTCTCAGAAAACCAACAACAAGCCTTAGATATTGTCACTCAACAAGTACAAGACAAAGACGAAGCAGAGTCTTTATATCAAGATTTATTTCAACACTTGTCTAATCCCGTCTTAGTACAGAAACTATACCCACAACTCGTTAAATCCGACAATGAACATGCATTTAATGCTACCCCTGTTAAGTTGGTGACGCCTAAGTATCCAGAAAATGCCTTGCATGCTGGCATGGGGGGCAGAGTTCGCTTTAAAATGGATATTGATAAAAAAGGCAAACCTCGAAATATTCAATTAGTTGAATCCCTTCCTAAAAAAACTTTCGATAAAGCGGCATTAAGAGCCGTAAAAAAATGGACATTTGAACCCTCTAAAAATGAGGCTGGCAAACCCGTTTATAAAAAGGATGTGTACTATACTTTGAATTTTATTATCAAAGATCAAGATTGGATAAAAATCAATCATGATATGTATGATAAGACCAAGCAACAGGCGGAATTAGGCGATTCCACAGCTCAGTATAAAATCGCACATTGGAACAAAGTTCTGAATGGTTTTGACAAAGAGGTCAATCCGACAGAATGGTTCCTAAAATCTGCGATTCAAGGAAATAGCTATGCACAATATGAAGTAGGGCGTAGTTTGATTCGGGGGGCAGGTTGTATTATGGATAAATCTAAAGGAATGGAATGGCTAACCACTGCAGCAAATAACGGCAATGATGAGGCTAAAATGTACCTAGGATCATTAGATGCCAATCAAGATAACTTGGAATCACAACAAAGAGCTTTAAAATTTTTAAGTGGACAACAAGAGCTCCAAGCGGATGTTTTATTAGATTATGCTTGGATGTTGGCTAAATCCCCCTATCCAGAGATTGCAGATCCCCAAAGAGCATTAGAACTTAGTCAACAACTCACAAAATTGGCGTTTTGGGATGATGCCTCGGTATATGAAATTCAAGCAGCAGCTTACGCAGCAATGGATAAATATTCTGATGCGGTTGAGTATCAGAAGAAAGCACTTCGTGAAGCAAAAAGCATGAAAGTTGACCTTCAAGAAATCAATTCCCATTTGGCATTGTATCAGCAAAATAAACGCTGGTTTTAAGTCCTTTTGTAATACCAGGCGTCAATTTCGACGCCTGGTATTATGATTTGAAAGAATAAGTTGTAATTGGTATCAATTTGTCTCATTGAATCTGAACATCAGCGTATTCCTTGATAAAATGTTTGATGCCACTTTTTAAACTATAACTATAACTATAACTATAACTATAACTATAACTATAACTATAA
>Ga0066642_10000732_pt1 | contig 14343 bp, 14 predicted proteins | sample CryGeyCG2114_250_2_FD_59510 | JGI IMG/M metagenome (GOLD analysis project Ga0066642, IMG submission 59510) | Groundwater microbial communities from aquifer - Crystal Geyser CG13_big_fil_rev_8/21/14_2.50 | ecosystem: Environmental > Aquatic > Deep subsurface > Groundwater | place: USA: Utah... | reverse complement strand
AATATTCTTCAGATTTGCCCGCCACCAGGCCGTCTCTTCCCGTTCGTCCACCATGGCCGTAAGCGCCCGCACTGCATCGCCTGCATCAGCTAGAATCGTCACCCCGTTTGCATGACGTTTACCAAGGTTTGCCACATTGTTATCAATCTGAATAAAGTTTTTCACATGGGCAAAAATGCCACTGACTTCACTAAAGGGGTAATTATTCCCCACAAAAAGTACCGTATCTGCTTGAGGAAAGGCCTCATTGGCAGGCTTCGTGGCGACGCGGTTTGCGGACCCCAAGAGCCCTTCATAATCATGGGGAAAGCTATCGTAATTTATGGCCGTCACCGCGATGGGGGCCTTCAGTTTTCTCGATAAAGCGACCAGGTCCAGACCACTCTTCCGTGTACCGATACCTGCATAAATAATCGTTTTTTCAGAACTGCTAAGAATATTCGCTGCAGCCTCGAGATCCGCTTTATCCATCACAGGGTTGGGGTAAGTACGATGAGCCCCAGCGCTAGAGTAGAAGGGCTGCGCTGGAATATCTTTCCATCCTAAATCCACCGGGAGCTGCACGACGGCCACTCCCCTTTTTGCATAGGCCTGACGAATCGCCTCGTCGATCACATGCGGCAACTGCTCTGCCGTCATCACGGTACGATTATAGACGGAGACATCCGCATAAATGGGATTTTCGTTAATTTCCTGAAAGGCATCCATATTCATACCCGTTGTGGCAAACTGACCAATAAGGGCTAGCACCGGCATGTGATCTTCGCGTGCATCATACAAGCCGTTGAGTAAGTGTGTCCCACCTGGTCCGGCACTCCCAAAACAAACGCCCAGGTGCCCCGTAAACTTTGCGTGCATACTTGCAGCCATAGCGCCCACTTCCTCGTGTCGCACCTGAATATAGTCGATACGGTCCTTCTCAGCCAACAGTGCATCCATGAAGGTATTAATCGACCCGCCTGGAATGCCGTAAATATGCTTCACTCCCCATTCCTCCAACACTCTCACCGCGGCGATGCCCGACTTGATTTTTGCCTCCATGGTGTGTGTTTTTGCGAAAGTAGTATGTATATTTTACCACAGTAATACTTTTCGTCGAACTTTGAGGAACCTTTTTTTGTAAATAGCACAGACATGTTGAACACCCCGAAATCGCTGTGGCGTACGGGCAGATATTTGGGACTGTATTGAAGTTGAAGAGGTCAAAGTCTGCAATGCTGGAGAGGCTCTCGATCTACTTGGCTCCAGTATTTTTGCCCCCATTCGACACTACCTCAAAGTGTTCGTAGGGTGAGTTGTCTTTTGAGGTTATGGGAGAGTCTTAGAGAAAGCGGCGATTTCGTAGCCTTCTCACCTATTCCACCACCTCCAAAACATCCATATACTCGTAGGTATGTTTTTTATCTCGTGCGACCCCATCCTTCAAAATTTGGAAACTAGCAGCGTCCGCCATTGGCTCCACTTGCCCGCCACTACTGTACACAAAGAGGGAAAAAGTCGAGGGAACTGTAGCTGAACAACTACACGAATTTTCCATATCGAGTCCCATCCTGTACTTTCACGTCCCTCGCGAATATAGTAAATGTGGTCTTTATCCTCACCGAATCTATTATCCAACAATCGAAACGTCGCCGTATCGACTTTCCCTTCAATAGGAGATACTCCCATATATAATAGGTCTTTCCGGGTGAAAATTTCCATCAGGATCGCCCTGCATGTATCCTTTTTCGAGAACATAGGCAAGCGCCCTCTCTTGAGAAACAGGTGACATCGCCACGGTATATGATGCCTGGCCCAATTGTATGCCCAAGAGCAGGACGATGGAACAGAACGACAATACAATCTTCAGTAAGGTTTTTTGGTGCAGATTATACATATTTATGTGATATACTCACTCATAGCAAATTCCAAACAACAAAACACCTGGAGAACAACAAACTACCATAATGAAAAAATCCTTACACTGGGAAAAACTCGAAGAATCCCCCCTCACCACAGCTTCACGTCACCGCAAAGTCCTAAAAAAGACCTATCGCCTTCCCAACAATTCCATCGGTCACTACGATGTAAAAGATGAGGGACTCGCCGCTTGTGTTCTTGCCATGACGCCCGATAATGAAGTTATCCTTATTCAGTTGTATCGCCCTGGTCCAGAAAAAGTATTGTCAGAACTCCCCGGAGGAGGTGTGGATCCAGGTGAAGACCCCATGGACGCCGCGGGCCGAGAACTTCTGGAAGAGACCGGCTACACGGGTGAGCTTCATTTTGTAGGAACGAGCCTCGACTGTGCCTACTCAAATATGCTCCGTTACAACTATGTGGCCCTGAGTTGTAAAAAAATTGCCGAGCCTGCCGGGGATGACGATGAATTTGGTCAGGTTGTCTTGATGATCATAGAAGAATTCCGCGCACATTTGCGCAGCGGACATTTGACGGACGTTGAAACGGGCTATCTTGGGATGGATTATTTGAACATGCTCTAACCTGTAGGATGTAAAGAAAACCCCCACGATAAACATGGGGGTTTCAAATTTAGCTCAGAAAGGAATCACAAACGGGCCGATCGCTCTGAATACTCCAGAGGCGGGCATACCTCCCTTTTTATTGAGATCAATATAATATAATACATTATCGCATATAAATTTACTTTTCATCTGGCCCGAGTTCTTACAGTGTATAATGAATTAAAAATATATATTCCACCATGCAAGAATCTTTTCACCAATCAGAAGTAACCCCTCGTGCTCCAATTAAAAGCACCGAAGCGCCACAACCCTCCGCTAATGAGGTGAAACCTCAGGTGCACGAGACACTAAAAATGTATCTAGAAAAGCAAATTGTCCAGCCTGCGATGCAGAGTGGAGGAGACGGCGCACCCTCAAAAAGATTGCAAAAAGCATGGGGAATACCTTTAGAAGCAGTCTTTGATCGAATTGTACAGATTATTACAGACGTCGATCATGTGCCACTCAACATGCAATACAGTGTCTATGCGGACATGCGAATATTCCTAAGCGAGAGTGTAGATGCAGAGGAGGCATTGCTTTCAACCCAGTTTAGTCTTGCTTGGTATGATTTTCACTACCACGAGGCACCCTCAAAAATGCTTCAGTATCTAAGAACTCAAGGAGTCGTGCAGAATCAACTTTTGAAAAAAGATGTAAGTCTTATTTTGTCACTCCTGCATTCTGGAATTTCCTTAGAGGTTCTGGAAACAGATGAAGGAATGGCTGTTGTACAAGAAATTCTGCAACGGCGAAAAGAATTCGAAAAAAGAAAAATTGTTGGGGAGGGAGTCACTCTTTTTTCTGTAGAAGATGACGCCCACGATACAGCACCAGAAACTTTTCTTGAGAGCATCAAAAATACAGGGACTGCAATAACAAGAATTAACCCTGAAACAGCAGGTGAAGATCTGCGCACTATGCTTGCGAAAAGCATTGCAGAAAGCGACCCAGCGAAGCCTCTCACGTTGGTGCTTACCGTGCATGGTATGGCTCAAGAGGGTGGGTATATTGACTTACCCAATCACATACACCTCTCTTCAAAAGAATTAGCCGACATGTTTGTCAAGCGAGGCAATATGCAGAATGTTACCATCCTGACGACACAGTGTCTCCCTCGTAGTACCCGCGCGGAGGACTCGTTTATGGATAACTTCCGTGAGCGGTGTCTTGAACTTGGTCTATCAGTTCCTGCCATTTTTATGGAATCTGCAGAAAACCAGCCTGCAATAATGAATCCGCGTCCAAATATAGCTTTAAAAGATTTTTTTAAAACTCCACAAATAGAAGAGAGAACACTTTCAAACCAGTTCCAAAGTATGGATTATTTGGGAAAACGTCTTGAGAAAGGTGGAACCGAACTCACAGGTTATGATCTTCTAGAGGCAATGGAAAAGGTAATTGGAAATCAACCAGTGCTCATACTCCCACCTAGAGCAGAAGGTAGAGCTCTGAACTTCGACCTTTCTTTAGCGGAACATGAGAAAAGTGCTTAAGTCAGAAACATGGACTCCTCCACGTATATTGAACGAATCTACCTTAGCGCTATCAAGCAAACTGGATAGGTTCAAGGTACATCACTAAAGTATCACTATAAAACACTTCCTGTGATTCACCCTCTCACACCTTCATACCATCATGACTATCTACCATCTCATCCGTCACGGTGAGTCTGAAGCAAATGAGAAAAGAGCAGATCGTATTTGTGGACGATCTTCCGAAACGCCTCTAACCGAAAAAGGTCATCAACAAGCACGATTACTCGGCACCTGGTGCGTGGAGCAAGGTATTCACTTTGACCGCATATGTACATCCAAGGCTGTTAGGGCCGTTCAGACAGCCCAAGGTGTTTGCGATGCAATGCAAATTGCACCCGAGAATATTGTTCTTGTGGATGATATTGAGGAAAAAGACCAAGGTGAATGGACGGGTGCCGTGCGAGCGAATATATACACACCAGAGATGCTCTGGATAATGAACAACAGCGAGGGGCATTTTTTGCCACCAGGAGGAGAATCAGACCGACAAGCAGGAATGCGGTTATTTCAGAAACTCACACAAGAAATTGTGCCAAAGACTCAAGGTTCCCAACATGTGGCAATTGTGAGCCATGGCAACGTCATTCGTTGTATGCTGCATTATTTCGTTGGGTTCCCTGTCACACACGGCAATACACCACTGAATACTTCGATAACAAGCCTAGAGTATACGCCCGACCTGCCAACGCAATTCCGGGTTCTTACCTACAATCAGGCAGAGCATTTAGGAAAAGGTAGTAGCTAAAGTACTCTCTACTAAGATTACGTCATCATGAGTACATAAATATTCGCCTCCCCCGGTATAGAATGCACAACCACCCCTTCATCGTTGATGGAAAACGAATACGAAATGAGCACCGATCCTCGTTTGAGTTCGGAACGCAATTTCGGCATGAGCGTCTGATTCACCGTCTTCGGCAGTGCATACACATAGACAACATCGGCATCACGTAAATTCATTTTCAATGCATCAGCACACTGAATGCGCAAGTTTTTGACACCTGAAAAAAAGGTGCGCGCACACGCGATGCAATACATGAGTGGTGAGATCTCAACACCAACAACCAAGGCCTCTGGAAATCGCTTCGCTATAGAAATGGCGACTCGCGCGTCTCCGCACCCTATTTCATAGAGTTTTTGACCTGGTTTCAAACAAATAATACTCTGCACTCGCGCAAAGTCTTTGCTCCGTGTGGGGACCCAAGGCGCGAGGGATAAACTGGAGCGCACCAAAGAGAAGTAAGCAAAGACAGCAAAGGCGATGAGAAGGAGACCTTGAATGATCAGGGGAAGCATTTCCATAAAGTACCTTGAAGAGTTTTAAAAAATTACTGCCCACGAATCACCCCCATAAAAACTTCCCCAAAAGCTTTCAACTTTGCTGCTCCAACACCACTGATTTCTAAAAACTCCCCATCCGTCGTGGGTTTGGTTGCCGCCATAGCGTAGAGCGTTTTATCGCCAAACACCATGAAGGGTGGGATTCTTGCCTGATCCGCAAGCTCGCGACGTTTCGCACGCAGGGCATCAAACAGTTTTTCATCGTATTCTCCTGCAAATGCACTTTTCTTTGCGCGAGTTTTTGCAGTTTTCGTTGCTTTTGCTTTCTGCACCACAGGAATATCCACCTGCTGCCGTTCCTGTAGAATTGCGCGTCCCTTTTCTGTGATGAGCACCACCGGGTACGTGTCGCCTTGTCTCTCTACAATACCCTCTTGCTCCAGATAAGCGATGATGGAAATCAACTGCACCTTCGAATACTCTTTTCCAATGCCATACACAGAAAGCTCATGATGCCCAAGATCGATGATTTTCTGCACCTTCGCGCCAAGCAGCACTTGCGCCACATGCATACGCCCAAAGCGATTACCGGTCTTGATGACCGTCGAGAGAATTTTCTGCACAATTTCTGTTCCATCCTGCATGGCAAGTGATCCCAAACACCGGTCGCAAATACCGCATTCCTTCTCACTGCGTTGTTCACCAAAATATTCCACCAAATATCGCCAACGACACCCCGTATACTCTGCAAAGTTCACCATGGCTTGGAGCTTTTTTTGCGACGCTTCCCGCTCCACAGGGTTCGCCATGCCATGCATAAAATACTGATGTTTCTGCGTATCGCCGTAGGAATAAAAGAGGACACATTTACTCGGCAATCCATCTCGACCTGCACGGCCAATTTCCTGGTAATAGCCTTCCAGGTTTTTTGGCAGGGTGTGATGAATAACGAGGCGCACATCGGGCTTATCAATCCCCATGCCAAAAGCCACGGTAGCAACAATAGTCGTCACCTTGTCGCGAATGAAAAGGTTTTGATGTTTTTCGCGCACCTCGCCACTCAGCCCCGCATGGTACGGAAGTGCGCGGTGCCCCTGTTTCGTAAGTTTTTTCGCCAGTTCTTCCGTATCTTTTCTGGAAAACGCGTAGATGATTGTAGGTTGGCTTCGATGTTCATCAAGAAGATCTACAATTTTCTCGAAGGTTCCGTCCTTTGCCTCCACATGCAGATGCAGATTATCGCGAAAAAAACTGGAGAGAAAAACCTTGGGTTTTTGCAGGCGAAGCTGCGTGCAAATATCTTCCTTCACGATATCCGTAGCGGTAGCTGTCAATGCAATGATGGGCACCTTTGGAAAGGTCTCTCGAATATAAGAAAGACTCGTATAATCTGGCCGAAAATCATGCCCCCACTGTGAGATACAGTGGGCTTCATCTACCGCAACGAGCGAGAGCTGCATTTGATGCAACTCCTCTTGAAAATACGCATTGGCCAAACGCTCCGGCGAGACATAGAGCAGCTTTATTATGCCCGAGTGCACATCGGCCATAATCGCCAACTGTTCCTCAATGGAAAGAGACGAATTGAGATACGCCGCCGCGACGCCATTGGCCTGCAGACTATCCACCTGATCTTTCATCAGGGAAATCAGCGGCGAAACCACCAGCGTCACACCAGGCAGCAACAACGCAGGCACTTGGAAACACAGCGACTTCCCGCCCCCCGTCGGCATGAGCACCACCGTATCCTTCCCTGAGAGCACATGCGTGATGATCTCCTCCTGCTGCGCGCGGAAGCTGTCGTATCCAAAATTTTCCTTGAGAATGGTATGCATGGGGTGCTCAAAAAGTACGACTAGAGCATACAAGGGTTGTTGTTCTTCTCAAGAGGGGAATTTTAGAAGGTGTTGGTTGTATGTGCCTACGCATGATCTACTGTAGCTTTTATGTTCAAGCATCTCTTTGTTCACCTGGAAATTCTATTGCCATTCATCTTTGACAATGCCCTCGATCGCGCTATGCTTCCCACAGCTTCCACTGCATACTTATGCCATCGCATTCTCTCAAGAAAATACTCAAACCTCTCGCATCACTGTTTATAGTGATTTTTTCTTTGAGCATAACGTGTAGTCATGTTTTTGCACACACGCACACCAACGTCCCAACGAAGACAAAAACAATGGCTATTGAGTCTCCAGCACATATGCATCACCAGGGAGGCCCAGAACAGCCCTGTTGTTCTCCAACACAATCAACAGCAAGTGAATTATCCATTCCGAAAATTATCAGTCCTCAGAAGACTCAGAGTCAATTTTCTTCTCCAATTTTTTTGTTCGTGCCAGTTTTCGAGAGGAAGAATCACGCGAACGCACCACCAAAAGGGTTCAGCAAACTCCGTGAGGTCTATCCAACAACTTTTTTCGAACAGTTACGGAGCGTGCAGCGACAGAATTAGGAACAAGTGTTTTTCAGCAATGTCTTGATGCTTCGCTATCAAAATATTGTGTTTGCACATTCTTCCTCCTGTAATTCTTTCTTTATGCATAAATTTTTTCCTCTTTTTTTCATTTTGCCCCTATTCCTTTTCGGTTGGGCTGTTTTCAATTTTGTGCAATACCCCATGCACATGCAATTTCCAAGTCCTCGCACCGAAACTGCTACCCCCACCACACAGGGTGAGTCTGTATATTTTTCGAGATCGACGGACAACCTTCCTGAAGCAAAACCCAGCGAGGAAGTCGTCTTAAAGAACGGCGACACCTACGCCATGACTGTGAGCGCAGTAAAGAAAACTATCAACGGGAAGGAAATCCGACTCCTCGCCTACAATGGCATGCTTCCGGGTCCACGTTTACGAGTCCAACAAGGCGATGAGGTGACTATTCTTTTGCACAACGCCAGTGATATAGAAACCACCCTCCATCCTCATGGTGTACGTGTTGATAATGCGTTCGATGGCGTCGCAGACGTGACACAAAAAACCATCAAACCAGGTGAAGACTTTTCCTACAAACTCCGTTTCCCCGACGCAGGACTTTTCTGGTATCACCCCCATGTTCGCGATGACTTCCAGCAGGAGTCTGGTCTTTATGCCAATATCCGTGTCGAGCCACGTTCCTCGGCAAAACCTGCAAAAAAATCTGCGGAAGAATATCTGTTTATCGATGATATTTCCCTTGATGCAAATGGTCTAACTCCTTTCTTTCAAGCCTTCACAAACTACGCACTCATGGGTAGGTTCGGCGAGACCATGATGGTCAACTGGAAGACTGACTATACATTGAGCGCTCAAGAAGGCGAGATCAAAAGATTGTATATCACCAATAGCGCGAATACACGCACCTTTCGACTGACCCTTCCCGGTGCCAAAATAAAACTCGTGGGAAGTGACGGGGGGCTTTACGAACGGGAAACTTTTGTCGACGAGCTCACCATCGCACCAACAGAGCGGTACATTGTTGATGTATTCTTTCCAAAGGCAGGCTCGTACACCCTTCTTCATTCGACGCCCATCAGCCAGTACAAACTAGGCGACGTAACCGTTTCTGCTGGTTCAACAGATGCGGTGCAACAAAAGGAATTTGAAACACTTCATGTACAATCCGATGTAACGCAAGAGATGGCCCCTTTGCATGCACTTGTGAGCAAATCACCGGACAAGGAACTCCGACTTGACCTTGATATGGGCATGGGCGGCATGAATCACCAAATGATGATGGGTACGGACGGCGATAAAATTGAATGGGAGGACACCATGCCAGGTATGAACCGCATGATGACTAGTGAAAACACCGTGTGGAAAATTATCGACGCCCAAACGGGGAAGGCAAACATGGACATCGCATGGACGTTTCAACAAGGAGACCTCGTGAAAATTCGTCTCTACAACGATCCTCGAGGGGCGCATCCGATGCAGCATCCTATTCACTTCCATGGTCAACGCTTCGTTGTTTTATCGACCAATGGGGTTGAAAATACCAACTTGGTATGGAAAGACACCACCCTTGTTCCCTCCGGAGACACCGTCGATCTTCTTGTCGAGATGAGTAATCCTGGCACATGGATGGCCCATTGTCACATCGCAGAACATCTCCATAGTGGTATGATGTTTGAGTACACTGTACAAGCAAAAAAATAAGCAATAACCAAAGCACCATATGACCACCATACAACTCAGCATAGCTGACATGGACTGCGCCTCCTGCGTCAATAACATCCAGCGCGATGTGGGCAAACTCCCTGGCGTTCACCATATTGTGGTGAATTTTGCCACGAACAAGGCAGAAGTTATGTTTGACGAACAGAAAATTTCCTCAGAGTCCATCGTCGACTTTATCAAAAAGTCTGGCTATACGGCAACGATACTCCGTGAGCCTGGGAGCACAGAGTCTATGCCCCATGAACACATGCATCATGAAGACCACGCTGCCCACGCGCAGGCAGAGTCTGAGAAGGACGTGCAAAAAAAGTTGTTCAAAGCGCTTTTTGGTCTGACCATCAGCATCATTTTAATCGCCTTCGACTTCGTTCTTGTGCTTCCCTACGAAGGCGTTCTTTCTTTCCTTCTGACACTTTGTCTTCTAGCGTACACGGCGCGCGAGTTTTTTCTTAAAGGTATCCCCGCTTTTTTTCTCCGCGGGCGCCCCAACATGGATACCCTCGTCGCGCTTGGTGTGAGCAGTGCCTTTTTATACTCCACATACAATGTCTTTTTTGCACACGCAGGGACCATGGAGTCGCACGCAACCTACTTTATGGACGCGGCGCTCATTTCCACCTTCATCATGTTTGGCCGTTACTTGGAAGCACGATCGAAGGGGGAGGCAAGTTCTGCTGTGCGCAAACTTCTCCACATGGGCGCAAAAGTCGCACATAAAGTCGTAAGCGGCGATATTCAGGACGTCCCCACGCACACACTTCAGGTCTCTGACCTTCTCCTCGTCAAGCCGGGTGAAAAAATCCCCGTAGATGGCATGATAACGGACGGCAGCGCAAGTATCGATGAATCCATGATCACAGGAGAAAGTCTACCCGTCGAAAAAACGGTGGGTAGCAAGGTCATCGGAGCTACCCTCAACACAACAACTGCCTTCACCATGCGCGCAGAGCACGTGGGTAAAGAGACCGTGCTTGCGCAAATGGCACGCATGGTGGAAAAAGCCCAGATGAGCCGCGCTCCCATTCAAAAGCTCGTCGACCTCATCTCCAATTATTTTGTTTGGGGAGTTGTCCTTATTGCGCTCGTGACGTTTGGAGCCTGGTACACAACTACGGGTGATTTTTCCATGGCACTCATCACCACCGTTGCCGTACTCATTATCGCCTGCCCCTGTGCCCTTGGGCTCGCAACCCCTATTTCGATTGTCGTGGGAACAGGCAAGGGTGCGCAAATGGGTATCCTGCTAAAAAATGCCGAAACCCTAGAAAAAATGCATAAAATTACCGCCATTTGTTTTGATAAAACAGGAACAATTACAGAGGGGAAACCGCGCGTCACAGACATGGAGTTGTGGGGAGCTGAAAACGACATGCTCCAGCTCGTCGCCTCCCTCGAGAGACAGTCGGAACATCCACTTGCACAAGCCGTTGTACGGTATGCTCTCGAAAAGAATGTATCCTTCCTTGCGGCCTCGAAGGCAACAGCTCTCCCTGGGCGAGGAATAGCGGGTACAGTAGGGACACAGTCGGTCGTGGTTGGGAGCGCGGATCTTCTCCAGGAAAAAAACATCTCCATCGACCAAAACACGCTCAAAGATGCGAAGCGTTTTGCAAAGGAAGGAAAGACCATTCTTCACGCTGCAGTTAATACCACATACCAAGGATTTCTCGCCCTGCAAGACACGGAAAAACACAATGCCCACCATGCCATTAAAGCACTGCATGCCCGTGGCATAAAAACCATTATGATGACGGGCGACAACCCCGATGTTGCACAAACCATAGCTGCAAATGTCGGGATTCCCACAGTCCATGCAGTCATCACACCCGATGGAAAGCTAGCACTCATCAAACAACTGCAGGCTGAAGGTGAATACGTTGCCATGGTTGGTGATGGCATAAATGACGCACCGGCGCTGGCAACGGCGCAGGTGGGCATCGCCATGGGAACAGGCACAGATATTGCTGTGGAAACAGGTGACATTGTTCTCGTGCAAGGTGATCTCTTCAAGGCAGTAGAAGCGATCGAACTGTCCAAAGCAACCCTGCGGAACATTCAGCAGAATCTCTTTTGGGCGTTTTTATACAATGTCATCGGCATTCCCATTGCAGCATTAGGACTACTTAATCCTGCCCTGTCAGCGATTGCCATGGCCTTCTCCTCCATAAGCGTTGTGCTTAATGCATTGCGGCTTCGACGCTGGACCATGAACTAGGACGAGAAAATTGTAGTCCCCATACCAAAGATACGGTATACTGAAAAGATAACCCTCTTTTTTATGGCACTCAACTCTCATCGACCCGTAGGCATTTCTCAGCCTTTGATCCCCCCAACCAAACCGACAGGCGCAAAATCTGTCGTCGCCCCCCTTCCTGCAACGGCGCGAAGTACGCCCCATGTGCAAGATACTCTTGACCTCTCACCCGCAGCGCAAAGGGCCTCACCTATTGGTACATCAAAAGTCGATTTTTCCATCGACTCCGGTTTTACCCATGCAGAGCTCTCGGGCAATGAAACTCCAGCAGAAGTGGAGTTCATTCGTCTCCTCCTCAACGAAGAAACCAAACAGATGGTCGTACCGCCAGAACTGCGCAAAGCTGATGAGTCTATTCAGCAAATTTTCGGGCCACATGTCATGGAGCAGCTGAAAACCAATATGATCCGAAAAAAAATCCCCTCCGGCTTCAGCGCTTTTGTTGCGAATTTAAAAGACCCCAGTCAGCTTGTGGAATTCCTCAGTCAGAAGTACATGTCTCCTGGCCTAGTTACTGTGCAGGAAAACGGCATCTGGAAAAATAAAAAAGTGGAAGCAACGGGCTTTGCGCTTTTAGCAGCCTCTCTACCAGCAGAAAGTGAGTGGACACCTGAGAGTATTGAAGCCTACCTCCGGGAATATGTAGGTATCCTTGCACAAACACGGGTGAATATATGGGTCGATACCATGCAAATGCAGAATTTTGAAAGTGAAATTCAGCGTGTCCTGGATGTGTCAAAGAAGATAATTGTATCCTTACAAGAGAAACAAGCCGCAATGCAGAGAGCTGTTTTACAAGGGGCACCTGATGAACAGGGGCGCGCAAAAAAATCTCTGGAAAAACTGACACGCGAGACCGAGGAGGCACTGGAGGACTACGCTCAAATGCAAACTGACCTTGCCATGAAGCAGCCCACGAGTTTTGCTGCAAATAATCTCCAAAAACTTACACGGGCGAAGCTCCTTGAACCGCTGTTTATGGATCTCGTGAAACGCGTTGTGTACAGCGATGACGACATGAATGAACATGTTGCCTTTGTCGGGTCTCAGCTCTGTGATTCGAAGGGTGTCGATGTCTACACTGCCCATCCAACACGAGCGCAACAGTATATTGCCGCAGACCTCACCACCTCTGCCCATGAATACTACGAAAAACAAAAGAAGCACGAGCGGTTTGTCGCCACAAACAATGACTATCGTTACGATAACTTCGAACGGTTTGTTGAACATGTGGAGAAATACTCGGAAGACATCATGATCGAGCCTTGGGACGCAACGGGTAACCCTTTCAAGTTTGATGCTGATCACATACAAAAAAAGGTTATCTACCTTGACCCAACCTTGTGGCTTCCGTTGCTCACCTACGCTATTCACGCTATCAAGACCGAGTCCTATGAAAAGGGCTCTGGTGTTCTGAACGTCGATGGTCTCGAGCAGGTGTTTCGCCTTGAAGCACAGACCGTACGAGGGAACCGCCCCTGGGTGAACTATGCAAGTTTAAAAGAATACCTTACGCATTTGTTGGTTACTCCGGAATATTTTGCTCCTCCTCGGGATCTTGGATAACCAAGCGCACGTTTTTGCGTCCCTCACGGACAACCCCAATCACTAAGGTTGTGCCGTCTGTTTTTTGTTGATGAATCGAGATGGTGTCCGTGACTTCCCCATGACGACCAAGAATCTGCCGCATTGGTATGCTCACAACGACTTTGCCATGATCAAGTTCGACGTTATAGCCCCGGGTCGTGAGATCAAACTCCTCATCTTCGATAAAATCTGGTGTATGGTTGTTCATAGTACGGCAAAAAATGTACGGCTATTCTAGAGATAAGAAGAACTGCCGTCAATACATTGTTATTTTGGCAGCTTAACCATATGTGTCAACAAGTGTGTTTTACAGCTTCTTCACAAACTCCGTCCGAAGCACAATGGCTGTTCCATCTATCTTACAATCAATTTCTTCCGGACTTTCCGTAAGACGAATCCCCTTCGCCTTTGTTCCCCGTTTAATCACTTGAGATGTTCCGCGCAGGGTAAGATCCTTAATCAGCGCGACACTGTCACCATCGGAAAGAATATTCCCATTTGCATCTGTCACCACAAGCGCTTCCTTCCCCGCACCGTGCTGACCGTCCGTGCAGTCGCACTCCGTCATCATCTCCCACTGACTAGTACATCCATCCGTTTCACAAATACTCATGTCTGTCATACTCGTATGACAACCCGCACAGGCAAAATGTTGCATAAGGTTCTTTTTATAGAAATCATGAAAAGTATACTGCAGGGCTCGTTGTGATCAAAGGCGAAGTCTCGTGAGCATATTGCAATAACAGGAAATATTCCCGATATAGGGCAATGCTATCCAGAAAAAACCTTTTACAGGAAAACACGAAAAGGACATACTAGTTTCGAAGTTTCTAAACTACTTTTCCCCCATGGTATCGCCTTTCCCCAAAACGACGTACCGAGCAAATGCTGAAGTATACAAGGTTCTTGCGCATCCAACGCGTCTGGAAATCTTGAATATTATGAAGCACGAGGAAGTGAGTGTGGAAGATCTGTTGCGACTTGTGGCGGTTTCAAAAGCCAATTTATCGCAGCATCTGA
>Ga0066642_10000696_pt1 | contig 14642 bp, 16 predicted proteins | sample CryGeyCG2114_250_2_FD_59510 | JGI IMG/M metagenome (GOLD analysis project Ga0066642, IMG submission 59510) | Groundwater microbial communities from aquifer - Crystal Geyser CG13_big_fil_rev_8/21/14_2.50 | ecosystem: Environmental > Aquatic > Deep subsurface > Groundwater | place: USA: Utah... | reverse complement strand
GAAATTGCAAATCGCCTTGGTCTAAACGTAAAGAGGCATAAGCTCAAAGAATCTGGTTGGACTTTCTCAATAACTGGCGAGCTTAACCAGCGACTATCCTTCTTCATGTTTAGACGAGATGGAACTTATTCCAGAAAGGCCGTTGTGCGACCGGACGATTTTGAATCCTACGAAGAAATGAAGGTATTCATTATTAATCTTATAGGAAGAAATCAGTTTGAGTGCGCTGAAGTTTACAGGACTGATTTTGCAGTTGATATCCCAGATACTTTCGAAAACCTCAAAAAATACCTTTACTCTACACGAAAGAAATTCTGCAAAGTATTTTTGAATGACGGTGAAAGAATGAGCGGCATTCAGATTGGCCGTAAGCCTGAGGTCGTGATCATGTATGACAAAGCCCTAGAGGCCAAGATACCAGGGCCACTAACAAGAATAGAGATTCAGATGAGTTCAAATGCGAAAGCTGTGGAGTCATTCCTTCAACTTCCCTTGTTAGTAGAGTTAGTTGATGGTCAGTACAATCGTCTCTTTAGAAAGGTTTCATTTGAAGGATCAACGTTCATTGACCCTTCTAAGATCGAAGACCGATTTCAGCTTATGGGATTTGTGAGAGCAAAGACACTGACAGACGAGGTCGGCAGTCACTTAGCTCGAAAACGATGTAAATACATGGCTGACTTAAGCTGTGCTTACTCTGATTTTGTTGAAAGTCACCCCTATCATGTTGATCTTGATAAGGTTTTGATGAGAGATCTTTGCTATTTTTTCGGCCAGCCTGCAAGAGCAGAGACTCTTCACGAGTTTTGGGAGGATGATTATTAGAGTCGGTGAGGTTTTTTCGGGCAGGTTGGGGCTTTGACCCTTAAATCATGCAGGAAGGAGGTTGTTATGGCTTTTGATTCAGGATAATTCGAAGAAAATCAACGGGTTCACGGCTCCGATAATACCTAGCCAACGGTTCGCTGGTGGAGATATAACTCCAGAGGGTCGTACCTGCTCGCTCTGTCGTAAGTTTCGGTTATGGGATCAGTTCTCAAAAAAACCAAAAGGGCTCAATGGTAGGGATAGTCGGTGTCGTCCTTGCATTGTGAAGATTCGCAGAGATAAGCGTGCGAAAAAAAAGAAAGACAAGAAGCGATCAGCCAAAGAGATTAAAGACTGCAAATTCAAGTCAGTGATCTTAGGGCAAGTCATCGATGAATCAGCAACAGAGTTCGGTCAAATCTTTGCTCAGGGAATCTGTGATCTTCTTGAAAAAGGAGATTTGAAATGAAAAGTAAAATTGATTTGAACAAGATCGTCGCTGACTGTCAGAAGGTCGCAGCTAAATACATAAAGACGTGGCAGCCCGTCAATCGGTCATGGAGGACCATTGAAGGTTGTGCCTACCTTCGATTAAGTACAGAAGAGCAGGTTTTGGTTGATAAGGGAAGCCTCGAACAACAGATACACCTTGCAGTTCTAGAAGCTGAAGCCCGCTCTAAGCAAAGGCGGCTAAATTACCGAATCACAAAGTTCTATATTGAGCCCGGTGTATCTGGAAGAACATCAACTAGGGTCGAGCTAAAGAAACTCGAACGAGCAATTGATCGTAATGAGCATGGTTTTGTCTCGGCAAAGGAAATAGCGCGGCTAACGAGAGAATCGGACTTTTGGAAGAAGTTTTTCAAAAAGTGTCAGGCCAAAAATTGTGAAATTATAATACCCGGATTACCTATAGACCCCAATGATCCTGCCAGTATCCTTCAGCTTGATATTTTGGCGGCATTTGCTGAGTATGAATCTCGTAACACATCAAAAAGAATTAGCGACAGTGTGTTCTCAGCAATGAAAACCAGCGGTAAATTCAATAGCACTCACCGTCGGTTAGGTCTCAAGCGCAAAGTTCTAAATGGGATAAAGATGCCAGGGTTTTATGAAATAGTTCCCGATGAGGCCGAGGAAGTGAAAAGAATTTTTAAGACCTTCCTCAAATATGCCAATCACAGCAAGACTCTTGAGGTAATAACTGCGAAAGGCATTAAAAACTGGAACGGTCAGCCTTTTAAGAGACATTCTTTAATTACCATGCTGTCGGACACACGATACATCAGCAAATGGTATCTCAATCCAAATAATAGAAACAAAGATCAAGAGTCTCTTCCTGAAAAGGAGAGGTATTATGAAATAGACCTTCCCCATGATCCGATCATCACAATAGAAATGTGGAATCAGGTCCAACAGTCCATCAAAGAGGTCGCAGGTAATCTTGGTAAAATGACTCGGGTTGATCGCATATTCTTACTTTCGGGAGGCCTTCTACGACTCCATGATGGAACAGTATTTCGAGGTGTGAGTGGCACCGGTAAAACTCAGAAATCTTACTATTATTTTAATCAAAACCACAAATTGAGGATTCGATGTGATCTTATCGAAGAAGATGTAAGAAAGGCTGTAACCAGACTCGTTAAAGACAACGAAGAAATACAAAAAACAATAAAGGCGACGGGAACAGAGGTTAAGGACAATATTCAAGTTCTTGAGAGGCGACTCTTGGATTTTAAAGAAGATCGACAAAAGCTCTTAGATGACCGAAAAGAATATCTTAAAAAAATGGATCTTCTCATCGGTCCAAAATCTACAGAGATTGAAATTCAAAAAGTTCGGGAAGCCTTTCAGGACTTCCTGAACCAAAATGAAGAGAACCAAACCAAAATTGAATACTACATAAAGCAAACCAAAAAGGCCATCGAGTCACTGAAGCGAACCAATTTCTCGTGGTCCGAGGTCGCCCACCATGCAACACGGGTTCAGGAGATCATGGCTGAAAAAGACCCAGCGGCTCTCAAGAGAGCCTATCGGTCGTTGTTTGGTTCTATTTTGATCGGTCCAGAAGACGAGATGGGGTGTCGCACCCTCTCTTATGTCCTCAAAGACTGGAACGGATCACTTGAGGACGTAAATCGTCTTAGTAAAGAAATGGTGGAGGTGATGAAAGACTACTGTAATCAATAACTTACAGCGTTTGGGCATCACTTGGGCAACCGAAAATTTTTTTGTAATAGAAGTAGCCCACTGATATGTCAAAACTACGCCATTGAACAAAGAGCTTCTTTATCAATGCCTAAATTTCTGCGTCCAAAGGTTCGCTATTATTCGTCATACTGTTTGGCGTGCTAAAGCGTCCGCGCGTTTGAACCCTAGAAATTGCCTCAATTTTTTCATCAGACCATAGCGATGAAATTGAACGCAGCACTTCTTCAAGTCTCGGATTAATTGTTAAACCTCTCTCCTCTTTTCGCCGCAAAATTCCTTTACATCCAACAGGTGAAATATAAAAATTTTCAGGCGCATCTAAATCAATAATATCTTTGAGGCATCCGATTTTAGGATTTTCTGGAACTTCAGTGCCATTTAATTCCTGACCCATCATCAATGTCATTTTCGAACCAGATACATCAAACAGTTCAAAATTCGAGCCGCGTTTTATTGAACTCAAATTATCAATTTCTGTTGTTGCGTCTATTTCTAATACTCTTTCACCAATCCATTTGATAACTGGTACAGCCCAAGAATTTCCAACACCTTGATAGCGGTTTGTTGGCTTAACTTTAGGTATGTCAGTATAGTTATCGGGAAACCCCATAAGTCTTTCGCACTCTAAAGGTGTTAATCGTCTCAATCGTTCATTTTGATAAACGAAGAGGGAGCCATTATAAGCAGCCGCATTACCATTCCATTTGGTGCCGTATGCTGAGTATAAACAATCAGTATAGCTTCTGAAAACTTCTACCTTATGTCCTTCCTTATCGAACTTTAGACCTTGCTTTTCATATCCCTTTACTGGGAGTTCTTCAGGGAACTTATCAAACAAAATATTTTCTGGATGAAAATCCTTGCCTCCAGCTAATACATAAAGTCGACGTCTTTGATGAGGGAGTCCAAAATACTTCGCATCTAAAACACGCCACGCAATGTTTCGCTTTGGCCCTCGAATGAGGCCCGCTCGCGGCCATTTTTCTAATGAAACCTCATCCTCTAGCCCGGCAAGTGAAGAAATAAAAATACCAAAGGCGTTAGTCTTATCTTTAAGAACGCCCTCCACATTTTCCCAAAAAACTACAGTTGGCTTTTTTTTGTTGGCCTTACGAACAATGTCGTTAGTTTCAATAATGTCCACAAACTTTAGAGTTAGATTGCCTCGCGTGTCTTCGAGACCCTTTTTCCAACCAGCAAGTGAAAAAGCTTGGCAGGGAGTGCCTCCACAAATTAGGTCCGGCGCCACAATCTCGTTATTTTCAAGTCTAGATGGTATCTCACACATATCGCCAAGATTTTTCACTTCAGGATACTTCAGCGCTAAAAATCTTGAGGGAAAATCAGCAATCTCTGAAAACCAGGAGAACTCGAAATCGAGATTTTTCCAAGCAACCGAAGCTGCTTCAATACCAGAACATATACTTCCAACTAGAACTTTTTTACTCATCAATTTTTATCCCCAGAGGCAAGAAGGCGTGCGCAAAATTTAAGCATTTAAATTTCGTCTTTGCTAGACAAAAGTATAGCGTAAAAAAACCAATAGTTTCAATTCATTATGTCTGGAGTTTTTCAACTTATGCGCAGAGCTATTTCAACTTTTTCGCCAACTCGGCTCGCCACTTGTTTATATCGTACCAACCACAACCAACACATCCCTGTTCAGCCTTTTTTCCGACTTTCGGAATGTTGGTGTCCCAAACTTCGGACCCTTCATAAAAGAACGGTATACCATAAACTGTTCCTCTGTTGCCAGACTGGAAGCACTTACGACAGACCTCTCGCTTTTGTTGGTTTCGTTGATTTGAAAGAAGTTGAAAATCTTTTTTAATCTCTTCATCTGTTAAGTGTTCTAGTGAATGCCTTCTAGTTTCAGCATCCCACCTAATTTCTGGAAACTTATGGTCTGGCAATAGCCCTTCTTTTCTGCCAACCTTTGCTTCGTAGGCATCAAATTCATTCAACAGAGACACAATCTTTGACCTTAATTCTGGACTCCAAGTTTCATAACCTGTGATGCCACCTCGCTTGAGAGGAACCAAAATCAATTGTGTTGAATTGCCTTCGCACTTGGCGCAGTGCCTTCTCGTATTTGTAGCGAGCGTGTAGCCAAACTCTTTCAAATCCTGGACCCTTCTTGCCCAATTGGGGTTCTGTGGCAGGTCGCAAGAAACGCAACACCAATTAAAGTCTTTTGCTAGAGCATCAAAGAAACCTTTGGTTGTAGAAGCATTGGGCTTACTACTCCAAAAGGAAATTTGCTCAGTTCGCCAGTTAGCCCAGTGCCGTGGGTTAACTTCCTCCCAAACTTTATCTAAGTATTCATCAACAGCTTCATCTTCAATCTCTGTGCCTGTTCGACGGTAAATAATTGGCACTGATGTGGCATATGCTCTTCCATCTTGATAGTAAAATACAACATCAACATACTTTTCAGATGCCTTGGAGTGAAACCTGAATTCTTTTTTTTCAATCTTTGCCATTTTACCCACACCAAACTAGAAACAATCTAGGATGCTCGTCTCTTCGGTAGGTTAATGACAAAAGTTAACACCATTATTGCCAAGCCTTAGGTCTTAATCCCAACAACTGACGTCTTTAATCAACTTTTAATCCTGAAAAAAAGAAATAAACCCACACCTAGGGTTGAGTAGTTCTAAGTCATTCCCTTTGCCTAACAAACCTTTCTGACGAGCCAATCAGCCGACCGATTGGGGACATCCTTATTCACTAACCATCGCCAACTCGTTGTCATTGGTTATGCCAGTCGTCCTTTCCAAATCTAAAAGGCTTTTTCGGCTGATTGTCCCTAGTTTCTAACACCACTTGGGTTTCAGCAGTTTGTGAAAACCCCAAAGTGGGTTGAAACAACAAACGAAAGGAAATTTTTATGGCAAAAATTAAACAAGAAAACCAGATTGAAAAGATGAACCGAGGATTGGCTTTTGTACCTTTTCACAAAGTGAAAAAAACAAAAAATGGAACAAACATTTTGATTTATCTTAATTCAGGCTCTGCCATTTCAATATCTATAAAGTATTTACTGAAAGTTCTTGAAAATCAGGGTGAGGAGTAATCCTCGCCCCTCTTTTTAGCTATAATAAAGCGATTTAGTTCATCACAAAAAAGTTTTTGTGCGAATGTTTTGGCGGATATTTCGAGGCCATTACAAAACAATTTCCCTTCACGCGCATAATAAACTTCACAGTGGAGAGGCTGACCCTTACCATTGCTTACGAGGAATGGGAGCAAAACCCATCCATCAGCTAACATTGAAAGAAATGTTGGCAAACTATGGTCGTAAACTAAACCACCACTACAGTCCAATTTTTCAAATATTGGATTTTTAATAAAAGTTTCTATTCCTTTGAGCGGTGTAATCAATGTCTTTTCGTCTTCTTGGAGTTCGGCTTTTAACCAAAACAAAAAAGATGAATTCAATTCATCAATCGCATCCAATAAGCCGAAGAAATTAAAAAAAGACTTCGGGCAACATCCCACCATTTCATCGCTGCCATCTGCCTTGACGATGTATCCAACTGGAAACTCCTTAACCTCGTCTAAATCTGTAATCCTAAAAGCTTTCATTAGAACACCTCTCCAAGCCGAGACATAACTAATGACTGCTCACTGAAAACCTCTTTCAAAGCTTCTTTCACCTCTGGCTTCTTGAGCGTCTCTATTTCCTGTTTTGCTCTGTCGGTTTTTGGATAGTCTTTTTGCCACTTGCTGTTCCAATCAATGCTTTTTATTTTTTCGTTTAGATGGGCCACTGAATTTTCGCCCAATTGCTGAATACTTTTAAAATTTGTGTCCATGAAACTTCCTCCGATTTTTAAATGGAAAATCAAATTACGAAAAGTTGATAAAAAAGAGTGCTGGGAACAATTTTTTGATTTTTCCTTTTCAATAACTGTGTAGCTTTGCCAAATTTGCTCAGTTCCTTGGCTGGCAAATTGAAAAGTTCATCAACACTAAGATGATTAAAAGCTATGCTACGAGTGCGAAATAACCGCAACTCAACCCTAAAAAGCTTTCTGTGTGGGGCAATGAGGATGTCCCGATAAATAGAAGGATATAATTGGAGTTTATCTCCATTGGCTTGTTCGGCAATTTCAATTTTCTTATTGTAAATTGCGAGTTCAAACCCAGTGTTGAATAGCTTTAACTCTTTAAAACGATGTTCTCTTTTATCCTTGCTGGTTCTCTTATTGTCGTGAATAACTCGATAATAGTAGTCCTTATGAATACCACTGAAAAAATGGGTGTAGCCGACTCGCTCACTCAAAATTTTTATGAGGTCAATTCGTGCCTCATAATCCACTGCGAAGTCGAGTCGTGTAATTTGATAAAACACGTCTTGTCGTTCAGTCTTCACACCTTTCTTTCTGGTGCGTTTACTTTTTGGCTTTACGCCATTGTCGTTTAAAAACATAAGTATGGCGCCGACCTTTAAGCGCCCATACTTCATTAGGTGAGTAGAGCGAAGTTGAACCAATATCTCCCTCGAGTTGCTTTGGACATACTCGCTTCCATTGTTTACAAATTTTTTTGAGCCACCTTGAACAACGAAATTTCGACCAAGCAGAATATCTAATACTCCATAAAATAGCTTATCAGCAGGCTCGGCATTTTCCCCTAAGAATGAAATAACACTTCGTGGCCTTGTTATGGTTATGTGAATTGTATCAAGACCACAAAATACTTTATTTAACACCATCTCTATCACCTTTAATCTTAATGGAGAGTGGAGCTAGGAACCTGCGCACACCGACTTCGTCCCGAATTACAAATTTACCTCTGGTCAATGTATTGTCATTTAAGCTGGTATCACCAATTAACTGGATGCTCTGCTGGGCATTCGTTTGAGACGCTATGAGTATTGGGAAATTTATGAAATCTGGATAGTCATAATCGCTTTTGTTTGGACTCTGGCTCGCACAAATCAAAATCAGTCCAGTCGAACGACATTGTTCAGCGAAGAAGTTCACAAGATGACCAAACTCTTGTGTTAGGTCATATTTTTCCTTTCGGGCCATTTCTTCGTCTGTCGGCTCTTTTGATAGCTTCGGCACCTGTTTGCCTGAACCAAAATAGGCTTTCATCTCATCAAGAACCAAAAATAGCTTTGGAGGAACATAAAACTGTGTCCCCTCTGTGCGAAGCTCATCCCAATGTCTTGGTGAAATGCGGTTGGCTTTCAAAAAGGCTAACGTCGTCTCAATCTCTTCCTTATGCTGTCTTAACTTCTTAACAAGCTCACGCAAATCATCTAAATTGAATGGTTGATAGTAGGAGCCTCCAAACTCGTCTACAACCTCAATAAAATCTGTCCCTTTGTTGTCGGCAATAATTAATTGATAATCCTTTAACTTATTGTTCCTTTTAAGGGTTTGAAAGAACGAACGAATAATGGAGTTAATTAAAACTGATTTGCCAGAACCCTTTGGGCCAATCACTAACAGAGAGTTCTCAAAATATTTAATAGCCTCCAAGACAATGAAGTTCATCAGAGCATCAATACCGATAAACAACTGTCCAACAGTGAGTTCTGGAATTTGGGAGAATAAAAACTTATCTGGGAATGCTTCGGTATGAAGAATGATTTTCGGCTGCGAGGAAAACCATTGCTTCTCGTGAGTGATAAGTTCAATCTTCTTGCCAAAAAGAGTTTCCAAATTTTGTTTTAGATTTTCAAAGTTTTTGACCCCGAATGCTCGATTGTATTTTGAAAAAATCAGCTTATTGCCTTTCCAATAAACCTTTAATTTTGAACTTATTCGACGCTCTTTTAACCCAGTTTTCTCGTTCATCACTTCTCGGATTTCATCTTGATAGAGTCCAAGAGCCTTAAGCTCTTTTAAGTGATATTTGCGTGCCTTGTATATTTGGTAAATGAGATAAAGGAGGGTTGCCCCTACCACCGAAAATACGGCGGCAAGGGCTTCCTTGTGCTTCATCAATTCGCTGATGATGGGAGACATTATTTCTTCCCTCCTAATTCGGCTTTACGAAGAATGCGATAGTAGGTTTGAACTTTCCCACCACTTGGACTTCCGATGTTAAACACCTCTACTTCAAGTAGGTGTTCCCCAGCCTCTAACTTGATAGCTGATTTACATTTGATAAAGTCAGGAACCACAACGTCCCCAATTCGCTTTGTTGCTTCTAGCACTGCGATAAATCCCAAACCCTTCTCCAAGTCTTTTGGGTCGTTTGCCACTGACGATGAGTGGACTTTTGTTAATAGAAAATGCTTCATATGATTTCTCCTTTGCCCTTTGGGCGTTTTAGTTATGAGTGATTTTTGCCAATCAAAAATCTTGCTCATTTTTTAAATGGGAGAATTTTTTTGAACTTTGATGGTTTTTTGAATATTTTTTGTTTTTTTTAAAATATTGAGTGTATTGGTTATTTTTTGTTTTTTAGCGATTTTAGCTTAATTGCCATCGCTTATAGAATAATGCGATGGCGAGGCTGCGCCCTAGCCTCTGCGGGCTTTGGCTTGCCTCGCTATCAACAAATTTATTAAATTATTAGTAATTAATATTAATTCCCTAGAAAAGCTGCCTTTACTAAAAATAAATTTTATCAGCTCGCATACCTTCATTCTTAATATATTAGAAATTTGCGAACGGATTTTTCGATAACTAAAATATGTAAAGGAGGAATAAATGAAAAATTCAAAAGCAAAAAAAACTAGAACTAAGTTAGAAGACACTAAGGTACAGGAATTTATAGCCAAGCAATTGTGGATTTTAATCAAAGAAACAAGAAAACAAAAAATTTGCGATGCGTATGTGGATTACTTAATCTTCTCAGTCATTGGACTTCACATCCTTGAGCAATCTCCAACAGCATTCAATGGATATATCAAAGAAATTAGAAAAAAAGTTCGGGTGGCTTAGTATGGGAATGATAAGAACATTAGTGAAATCTGATGATGTCGGCAATAAAGTTTTTTTTCTTCAGAGTGTTGCCTCGGATGAAGTTTCTGATTTCATTATCAAGGGTTCCAACTGTATATCGCTTCATAGAAAAGATAATTTCGGCTCAGAAACTAAAACGATATTCTTCACTAAAATACTTATTGAACATGGCTATTGGATATATAGTAAGCCAATGCCGATTTACTGCTTTGCTGATTACCCACTGCTAAAGACTCTCATTCCAAAAAGATATTTTAAACAGGTGGACGAGAAATTGATGGATGCGATTTATTATAAGTATGCTTGCCAAGATGAAGAACTCGAAAGGCTAGAGGGGCTCTATTCGGAGTTTTTTAATAATATTGAAGTAGAATAGAAAATAGCATTAAAAAATATTTTTAAAATTCATCTTCAAAACTCCTATTTAGTTAATGAAGGTTCATTTTGCGAAGCCTTCACTAACTAAATGCCCTTTGGGCGAAGGAGCTAAACATGGGTAATAAGTATAATGGCTGGGAAAATAGAGAAACTTGGGCTTGTCAAATGTGGTTAAACAACGACGAGCCAATTTATCGTACCAAGGAGGCGTTAAGAAAGTCAGCTAAAGGCTGGATTGAGTATAGTGATACCCTGAAAGATTTTGTTTTAAATTTACATGGAGAGCTAGAGAACAATCCTCCACTAAAGATAATTCGAATGTTTTCAGACATTGGCTCACTTCATCGAGTAAATTTCGATGAGATTGCTCAAAGTGAATTTAGCAAAAATTAATTATTTTGATGGAATTCTTCTTTTTTCAGGAGTGCTTAGGTGAACAATATTTTCTTGGGGCTGAAGAGTAAGAACATCAGTGGCACCTTTAGTTTCCTCTGCTAGCATTCCCACGCACATGAGGGACGTCTTAATATCGTCATGCCCGGCTATTGCTTGAACTTTTATTACAGGCACACCTTTAAGTAATAGATTGGTAATAAAGGTCCCTCGGATGCCATGAAACTTAGTTTGTCTTATTTTTATAGCTTTTTGGAATTCCCGAATAATTTGGGCGGCTTTTCCATTTTTCCAATCTCGATTTCTGGGTAGAATATATTCGCTATGTTTGCCTCTAAGTTTCAAAAAGCACTCAAGTAGGTCTAAGTTTATAGGGATTGTTCTATCTTTTTTTCCTTTTGTCGGCTGATGCGTCTCTGTCTTCCAATCATAGTTTTCTCTGATAAAAAGTAGCCGATTGTCCCAATCGACATTTTCCCACTTCATTGAAAACAGCTCCCCCGAACGGCATCCCGTTAGGTAAGCGACCGTGTATATATCTGCCCAGTCTGGACTGACGGTTTTAGCATACTCGATGAGGCTAATCATTTCATTATGCTTCATCACAATGGGATAGCTTAACTTTTTCCTTCCTCTGATATAAATGCCCATGGCGGGATTGTGCTTCATTCTTCCTTTATCAACCATGAACTTAAAAACACCTCTAATAAATTTTAATATATTGGCTCTGGTAGCAGCTTTTACCTTCTGTTCTTCATTCTTTTTTAAGTCTTCACTATTTATGAAGTTTTCTATTTGTTCGCTTGTAAAATCGCTCAACCATTTTTTATTCCATATAGCTGTATGTTTTTTAAGGGTACTGATGGTTGTATCCATCGTATTAAATGAAATCTTTTTGTCCTTGTACCTTGCCTCAAGTCTTAAAAAATATTCTTCACACGCTTTTTCCCAAGTTAAATCTTTACCCTCATATTTGACTGCTAGTTGCGCTAATTCTTCGAGCAGTTCATTTCGCTTTTGAATAGCCTGTAAAAGGCTTGGGATATTTCGCGCACGCTTGAAAATTTGCTTAGCTGGTTTGTTAGTATCAACCTTAATTCTGCGGTATACCCTTACATCATAGATGTTTTGAGTTGGATGCTTGAATATTCCATCCTTCTCTTTTTTCCATCCATCCGTATTTTCTTCGTTGTAAGCAAGTTTCCTTTTAGGGTTTTTGCTTTTAACATTTTGGTTCTCGCTCATAGTACCTCACACATCGCTTATCGTAAAAAAGTCGAATAAAATTAAGTTCTAAGACCCTTAAATAGGAGGACAAATTTGACACTTAGACATTGGTCCTATGTTCTAGCTAGCATCGTTTCCATCATGGCCTTTATAAGCCTTTGATTATCTTTTGAGAGCTTGCCGACATTATCCTTGATGAAGTCTTCGTCGGTGCTTTCATTCTCCCAATCTCGACAAAGCTCATTAAAGTATTTAACTCCAATTTTTCCGTACAATTCCAAGAACTGTTTTAGTCGGTCGCCTGTTGGACAGTTTGCGCGACCATTTTCAATTTGAGAAATGTAAGAGTCGCTAACACCGAGAGCCTTTCCAGCCTCTTTCATCGATAGGCCATGTTTCTCTCTTAATTTTTTTAGAATTCTTCCTTCTGGACTGATAATGACTTTTTCTGTTCGCTTACTCATAAGTTGAGAGCTAACGCGCAGATATCTGATTGTCCACAAAAAACGCTACATACTTACTTAAGATGTAGTCTTTGATGCCCAATGGGAATTGAATGGGCATCAAACGATATTTTTGTAATGGAGGGCCTAGGCCCATGGGATGGTCTTATATTTGCTTAAGCCATCAAAACTACTAGATTTTTATAAAATAGCCTCCCAAGTTTTAGTTCTTGGGAGGTCATCTTATCTCAAATATAAGTGAGAGAAATTTGGTGGAGGCGCCGGGAGTTGAACCCGGGTCCGCAAATTTTCCACGTTAAGGCGACTACATGCTTAGTCGGTGTTTGTTGAAGTTTAAGCCTTCCAGCGACAAACGACTCAAACCTTGTTCCGAAGGATTTAAATCATGAAGCTCGGATCTACACTTCACAATCGAGATGGCTTAGGTGATACCAAATCTTCTCGACCCATCTACGAGGAGGTTGGCAACCATGGTCAGCTTATTAGGCAGCCATTGGTGCAGCGAAAGATTCGCCAAATAAAAAGAGTGCACGTTTTTTACGAGGTCCCCATGCGGCCTCGGCATGCTCCTTAAGCTTCTAAATCTACGTCGAAGCCATTACGCCCCCATTCAGGGTTTTACTTATTTTGAAGAACCCTCAATGCAAGAGCAATGGCCACCTTACATAATATGGGGTCCTTTTGCTTTTTGCAAAGGTCTTTGGCGGTAACTTTAACTACAAAGACTCGGGTTGGGACAGCTCTTCTGCCATTCTAGGGCTTGAGCTCTGCGTACGGCCTCGAAGACCTCAAGAGAGTAAATCAAAAGCGCTTCTGGAAATTGGGCGCTGGTCTCTAACACATTGGCTTCTCCTCCACGTTGAAGGCTCTCGGCGACATGGCGAACTTGCTCAAGGCTGAACTCATCGTGAGAGGGAACCTTGTGTCCTTGCCAAAACAGAGGCACGGGGGCCATAGCAGAGCTTTGAGTGGAGCGCACGAGTAGAGCGCCTTGGCCGCGCAGCAGAGCGTAGCTCAAGAGCGTACCAGCGACCACAGTGGCCCTTTGCCAGCTTAAGAGCTTATGGTCTGTGATTTGAAGGTTGGGGTCGGAAAGAGTTTCCGCCATAGCCCAAAACAAGGAAAATGTCTGGCTACTAGACAACAAGGCTTGGATGGTGGCGGGTCCATCCGCCGAGGGTGTTGCTTGGCGGTGAAAAACTCCGCCGGTTTCATTCAAGTCCCAATCGTCTGAGAAGTGGGATTCGATATCAAAAGTTTGAGAGCGGTCCAGTAAAGACTTAAGATCCGCCTCCTCAATATTGTCTTTCTGCAAATAACATTTGGCCATATGGACGAGAGGGGCTGAGCGGACTTCGCTGTAACCTTCTTTATAAAGAGTGTAAATTTCGGCATTAAAGAACTGGGGTTTTTGCTTTTTGATGGCAAATTCTAAAGGCGCTTTAAAAACAACGTAGGTGGTGTCGGTCTCATGAAGAACATCCTCATACTCCATTAAGTAAGTGCCATCAAACTGACCCACTAGGGGAACGGTGCCACCTGCATAGATCACAGTCGTTTCTTTTGGTGAGGCCCAAGGTTTTTTCCCATGGGCTTGGGTAAGGCCCGCTTGATAATCAAAAGGCGTGTCCAGCTCCATAGGGCTTTCAAGTTGGTGTTGTAAAATGGGACCTGGAATTTTGACCATGCTATGCACGTCAAAATTGCGCGGTATCCAGCGCTTTTTATAGTCCAACTCGTTGTAAGAGCCGTAAAGAAGAAACCACTTTTTGGTCGGCTCGTCCTCGAGAATGCCATACATATTTTGCAGAGGCACGTCGTAAGTCTCGGAGTATATAATGTCAAACTGGGCGCGTGCCTTTTTGAGCTGCTCAGGTTTGTGCTCAACACCCTTTTTGCCCTCTTGGAGGGTGGCAATGCGCTCAGAAGTGCAGTGGTAGTGGGTGTGCGCCCCTAAGTTTTCCACCTCTGTAATGTCGAAGGACTCAAGCTGCTCGTCAAAATCCTCATCAGAAAAATCAAAATCAGCACGCACTGAAAAAGGTAGTACAAATACGAACAACAGCCCTAGACAACCCAACAATTTTCCCATTTCCAAAAACTATCACAGCTTTGGAGTTCCGGTCAGAGGCTTGGTGAATTTTACATTCTGTTGTCTTTTTTTACAAAAACGTCGCTCTTTCTTTAATTTGTTGCCATGTGGATAACTACTGAGAATCACTCAAGACGTACC
>Ga0066642_10000263_pt1 | contig 22148 bp, 19 predicted proteins | sample CryGeyCG2114_250_2_FD_59510 | JGI IMG/M metagenome (GOLD analysis project Ga0066642, IMG submission 59510) | Groundwater microbial communities from aquifer - Crystal Geyser CG13_big_fil_rev_8/21/14_2.50 | ecosystem: Environmental > Aquatic > Deep subsurface > Groundwater | place: USA: Utah... | reverse complement strand
CGCATGAGCCGCCGTGTGCCGAATCTGTGCAAGGTTGCGCCTGCCGTGCAGCACTATCACATGGAAGATGTACACCGTGCCGGCGGGGTGATCGGCATTCTCGCCGAGCTGGATCGTGCCGGCCTGATTCATCGCAATATCCCCACCGTGCATGCCGCTACCCTGGGCGAAGGCATTGATGCCAACGATGTGATGAATGAGTCCAACAAGGCAGCGCGCGAGATGTTCCGCGCCGCTCCCGGCGGTGTGCCGACACAGGTGGCCTTCTCGCAGGCCGAGCGCTGGAAGTCGCTGGATACCGACCGTGTGGCCGGTTGTATTCGTGATAACGAGCATGCCTATTCGAAAGAGGGCGGTCTGGCCGTGCTCTATGGCAATATTGCGGAAAGAGGCTGCATCGTGAAAACCGCCGGTGTGGACGAGTCCATCTGGAAGTTCAGCGGCACTGCCAATGTGTTTGAATCACAGGATGATGCCGTGAGCGGCATCCTCAATGATCGCGTGAAGCCCGGTGATGTGGTGATTATCCGCTACGAAGGCCCGAAGGGTGGCCCCGGCATGCAGGAAATGCTCTATCCGACCTCCTATCTCAAATCCAAGGGCATGGGCAAGGTCTGCGCCCTGCTTACCGACGGCCGTTTCTCCGGCGGCACTTCGGGCCTGTCCATCGGCCATGCCTCGCCGGAAGCAGCCGAAGGCGGTGCCATCGGTCTGATCGAGAATGGTGACAGGATTGAAATCGATATCCCGAAGCGCACCATCCATCTGGCCATCAGTGACGAGGAAATGGCTTCCAGACGCACCGCCATGCAGGCCAGGGGCGATGCCGCCTGGAAACCGGTTAAGCGCGACCGTGTTGTCTCCAAGGCCCTGCTAGCCTATGCAGCGCTCACCACCTCGGCAGATCGCGGCGGTGTGCGTGATCTCGGGCAGTTGAAATAAAAGCTCAGGGGACAGGGGGGAGGGGAATGCGCGCCACAGAATCTACCCCCGCCAAGCCTTATGTGCGGCATCGCCGGCATGCCTGTCGTGATGCAGGCACAGCTGCAGGCAGGCAATAAATATGCTTACCCTGCTCAGGCGGTTTACGCTGCTTTACCTTCCCCTGGCGCTCGGGCTGAGCATTGTTCTGGTCCTGCTCGCCAGATTCGACGAACACACACGTGTGGCACAATTGGCGTCAAGCGAAGCCCGCCATGTCGGGGTGGCCCGCGAGCGGACTGAAAAAGACTTCGAGTCGGCCGAGGGCGATATCCGCATTATCGTGGAGATGGATGAGCTGCGTCAGTATGTGGATAGCGGCGATGCCTTGCACCGGCAGGGGATGGAAGAGTTTTTCCTGCTGCTTTCGCGGGGAAGACAGCATTACAGTCAGATTCGCTATCTGGATGCATCCGGTCAGGAAGTGATCCGCGTTGATTACATAGACGGTATGCCTGTCGCCGTACCGCACGACGAGTTGCAGAACAAATCTCAGCACGAATACTTTAGCGACACGATGCAGCTTGCCCGCAATGAAATTTATGTCTCCCCGCTGGATTTGAATATCGAGCATGGGCTGGTGGAAATCCCCTACAGGCCGGTGATTCGCTTCGCCACACCCGTGTTCGACAGTGCCGGGCGCAGGCAGGGCGTGGTGGTGCTTAATTATATCGCCGATGAAATGTTGCAGCACTTCCGGCTGGCGATGCAGGGAAGTGAATCGGTTGGCGGCATGCTGCTCAATCGTGAGGGCTTCTGGCTAAGCAGTCCGAATCGCGAGGATGAGTGGGGCTTCATGCTGGACAGGCCGGAGCGCACCTTCGGGCATGCCTATCCCGAAGCATGGCGCACGATATCGAAGGCTGACGTGGGCACACTGCGGACAGAGCAGGGCCTGTTTGCCTATGCCACGGCCCGCCCCCTGCTGATTGATGAGCATGCATTCATGGGTTCTGTGGTGCAGGGCGTATCCGACGGGAAGAAGCAGAGTGCTGCCGGTTATCATTGGAAGGTTGTATCGTTTGTGCCGCAGTCCGTTATTTCATCCGGGGCCTTCTACCACAGGACCAGCGGGCAAATTCTGACTATCGCGGCCTATCTGCTGCTTGCGCTGGCCGTCTTTATCATCGTGCTTGTCGTCTCAAGGCATAAAAAAGCTGAACAGGCATTGAAGGAGATGGCGCTGCTTCCGGAGATGGCTCCCGGTCCGGTGATGCGGGTGGACCGGGACGGAACAGTTTGCCTGGCCAATACGGCAAGCAATGACTTGTATGGCATGGATAAGGTTGAGGGTATGTCCATCTTCAAGGCCATTCCGGGACTGGCAGGTGAAGAGTTCGCCGAGATGTTCGGTCCTGATGAGAAGATCATGCAGGTGGAAACAAAGCTTGGTGCAGCGCACTATTTCTTTGTCCTGCGCTCCGAACCCTTGCGCAAATATGTGTTCGTCTACGGGGCGGATATCAGCCCGATCAAACTTCTCGAGGATCAGGTTCGACAGGCCCAGAAGATGGAAGTGGTGGGTCAGCTTGCCGGCGGTATTGCGCATGACTTCAACACCCTGCTCGGTGTGATTCTGGGCTATAGCGAAATGCTCAGGGATGGCCTGCCGGAGGGTGGTGTCAGCCGACAGAATGTCGATGCAATTTTACAGGCTGGCAAGCGTGCCAAGTCCCTGGTGAAGCAATTGATGGATTTCAGCAGGCTGGGCACGAGCAAACAGGAGCCGGTGCAACTGGCCTTGCTGCTCAAGGAAACCATCAGGCTGCTGCGACATTCCCTGCCGGAAAAGCTTACCGTGCAACAGGATATACAGGTGAATACGGGTGAGATTCAGGCCAATGCCACGCAAATCGGGCAGGTCATCATGAATCTTTGCATGAATGCCGCCGGCGCCATGGATGATGGTGAAGGCTTACTGCAGGTAAGCTTGAAGGAGAGCAGGGTGGATGACAGGATGGCTACTGTTCAACATGTCCAGCCGGGTAGTTTTTTGCAGCTGAGCATTGCAGATAATGGCTGCGGTATGGATAGTGAAATCATGCAACACCTGTTCGAGCCCTTTTTCACCACCAAGGGTGTGGGCAAGAGGACAGGGTTGGGCCTGGCCGTGGTGCACGGCATTGTTAAGGGCCATGGTGGCTTTGTTTTTGTGGAAAGCGAGCCGGGAAAGGGCAGTAGCTTTCATGTGTATTTGCCGAAGAGCAGGGGGGCGAAGTCGTGAGATGGTTTGCCGCTTTTGCTGATCAGGACTGGAGGTTTGGATGGCGCGGATACTGATTGTTGATGACGAAGAGCTGTTCCGGAAAATGCTGCGGCAGATGCTGGAGCTGGCCGGCCATAAGGTGACGGAAGCCGCCGATGGTGCCGAGGGGATAGAAGCATACCGCAAGGCCCCGACGGATCTGGTCATTACCGATATCTTCATGCCCGATAAAGAAGGCATCTCAACCATTCAGGATCTGAAACAGGAATTCCCCGATGCAAAGGTGATTGCTGTCACCGGTGGGGGGAACAAGCGCTGTGGTTATGAATATCTGAAGTTCGCGGAGACTGTCGGGGCGGATAAGACCCTCAGTAAACCCTTCGAACGCCAGGAAATCCTCGACGCGATTCAGGAATTGCTGGCTTAGGCGGTCGACCCGCATGAAACAAGGTTCCATTTTTTCCGATCAGATGGGGGGGATGATTGAATGGCGCGCATTCTGATTATTGATGACGAGCAACTCTTCAGGCAAATGCTGCGGCAGATGCTGGAACAGGCCGGCCATGAGGTAACGGAAGCCGCCGATGGCGCGCAAGGCATAGAGGCCTTCAAGTGGCAGCCAGCGGACCTTGTTATTACCGATATCTTCATGCCGGATAAAGAGGGCATCTCGACCATTCTGGATCTGAAAAAGGAATTCCCCGATGTGAAGGTGATTGCAATCACCGGCGGCGGCAACAGACGCCGTGGTTTCGAATACCTGGAGTACGCGAGCAAAATCGGTGCCGACAAGGTGCTTTCCAAGCCCTTCGAACGTCAGGAAATCCTCGATGCGATTCATGAGTTGCTGGCTTAGGCAAGCAACCATGAACGCCAAGTGCATGACACCCTGCTTGTCATGGAGCTGGCGGAAAAAGCAGATTGCAGGCTCAATAGCGAGGGGGGTGAAAACATGACAAATGAGCAAGAACATCGTCTGGAAGTCATCCTTGAAGACATGAATGGTAAGTTCGACCTGCTGCTGGAGGGTCATGCGACGATTGATCGGAAGATGGATCGCTTTCTGGTTCAAGCCTTGGAGAACCATCGTGAAGTCATGGCCACAATCAAGACCATGCATGATTCGCTAGCCTCCAAACTCGATTCGTTTGAGGGAGAAGGTGGAAGGCCGCGAAGCGCGTATCCACGGACTGGAGAAAAGGGTCGCCTGATTTACCCTCAGTAGTTCACTTTATCAGGTTGTAATCACCCAAGCAGAACCATTTGCGTGAAAAGATGAAGCCGGTCACCGGTTCCGGTGACAGGCTGGTGACTTCCTCAGACATGTTCTTTCTGTAGAAGGCGGTGACAGTGGCATTTTGCCAGACCGTCTTTTGCATCTTTGCTCGCATCTTGGCGACATAGGCATCCTGAAGCTCTTTCTTCGGATGGATGGCCTTGATGCTGGTATCGCTTTTCACAGCACTGATGGCCTGCACGATATAATCGGTCGCCACCTGCATATAAGACATCTGCGAGCTGTGGCCGGAGCCGGTGTTCGGGCCGTTCACCTTGAAATAGTTGGGGTAGCCGGAAACAGTGATGCCCTTATACGAGGCGATGTCTTTTTCCCATTCGCTGTTGAGATTGCGGCGGCCCATCCCATCACTCAGGCCATAGACCTGAAAGGTCAGCGCCTTTTTCATATTCGTATAGGCGTAGTAGCCCGTGGCATAGACGATGATATCCAGCGGGATGTCTTTGCCGTCTTTGGTTTGAATCCCTTGCGGCGTGATGCACTCGATGCCGCTGATATCCACATCGACATTGTCACGGGCCAGTGCCGGGAGATAGGTGTTGGTCGGGATGACGCGGCGGCAGCCCAATTCGTAATCGGGCATCATATGTTCGCGTAGTTTTTCGTCCCGGATGTATTTATCGAGATGCTTTTGCATCCGCTTGCGGTAATAGCTTTTAATGAGCGGGGCGATTCCCGAGATCACCGGATAGCGGCGGAAGGCAACAAACCTGATGTCGTAGAATATGAAGACGAAGAAACGAATGATATGCCGGATGCCGGGCAAGGTTCGAACGTATCTCTCAATAGCACTGTATTCCCTATCTGAGCGGGGGAGGATCCACTGCGCCTTGCCCATGAACAGGGTCAATTTGGAAACCTTGCCGGCCATGGCAGGAACGATCTGCGCCCCTGAGCATCCCGAACCGATCACCCCGACGCGTTTGCCTGCATAGGAGACCGAATGATCCCAGTGGCCGGCGTGGAAGATTGGCCCCTTAAAGCTTTCCGCTCCCTTGATGTTGGGGATATGCGGGTTGGCCAGCACACCACTGGTGTCGATCACAAAGCGGGCGGTATATCTTTCACCAGACGCGGTCTCGATATGCCAAAGGGCCTCGCTCTCATCAAAGGTGAGGCTGCTGACCGTTTGGTTTGTTTTGGCCTTTTTTCTTAAGCCGAAGGTATCGATGATATGGTTGGTGTAGGCGAGTAATTCGCTTTGCGGGGCAAAGGTTTTTTTGAACGGGAAGGGGATAAAGGAAACGGAATAGAGGCTGGTTGGAATATCCACCTCGGCTCCGGGGTAGGAGTTGATCTGCCAGGTACCACCCAGCTCAGGGCTGCGCTCCAGCATGATGAAATCATTGAAGCCCTTTTTCTGCAAACGCACAGCCGCCAGCAGCCCTGAAAAGCCTGAGCCGATGATCACGGTCTCAAAACTTTGAGCGTCCTTCCGGGAGGATTCTTTTTTGGTTTTCACGGATATTTCCTTGGGCGTAACGACTTATTCCCTTGCTTCACCATAGCCTAGCAAGCATGCCGAGGCATAGACAAGCGCGACCGTGTTGTCTCCAAGCCCCTGCAAGCCTATGCTGCCAAAATCACCAGCGCCTACCGTGGCGGTGATTGTTATTTGGAGCAGTTGGAATTATCTAAAGGGGAGGGAATATGCACGAAACAAGCCCGGCCCCCATCACTTCCGGCGCAATGAATCCCATGCCAACCGAAGAAGATTTCAAAGCACGGATTCTATTACCCTATCTTCAATCTTTAGGTATCAGTCAGAATCAGATTCAACTAGAAAAAAGCTTTAAGTTGAAGCTTGGGCGAACCACTGTAGAGATAGGAAGCAAAATACCAAGAGAGAAACTTGGTGGGCGACTTGATGTGTTGGTAAAGAACATGGAGGGGGAAAACCTTTTTGTCGTTGAATTGAAAGCCAGCAACCAGAAACTCACAGATGAAGATACTAAACAAGCAATTAGCTATGCTCGATTGCTAGATCAAATTGCCCCTTTTGTAGTGGTTTCAAATGGTAAGGAATCAAGAATTTATGACTCCATTACAACGAAAGAATTATCGAGCGACAAGATTGGTGAGCAGTCTGATTTCTGGGCGAATGGAAGAGCGCTTACTTCAGCAGATGATTTGCGAATCCGATTTGAAGCCCTGAAATATTTTATAGGCTATTCAATTGAGAATGTACAAGCCTTCTCTAAGGCTCAGCAAACTCAAAGGTTACTGCCATTGCTCGGCGACGAGCGTCACCGTTCGAAGAAGTATATACCTGTCATCTATGTCCCTCGGCAAAAGGTAAGAAATGCTATTGATCTTTTCACACAAGAACCGGGGTTATCGTTTGCACTTGTTGGTGAATCCGGTGTTGGTAAAACAAATGAGATGTGTGCACTCGCTGATTCGCTTGGAGAGCAGCATATTACATTGTTCTTTTGTGCAAATAGCCTGTGTAAAGGGTTGCTTGAAACGCTAACGGATGAGTTTAACTGGAACTTTAGCGACCAGTTGCGCGACCAAGAGCTGATGCGGCGCTTGGATGAGCTTGCCAAAGCTGCGAAATGCAATGTTATTATACTTATAGATGCGCTTGATGAGGCTGACGTTCCTATCTTCGAAAAATCAGTCAGTGACTTCGCAACTCGATTAGGTCAATTCGGTGGAAGGATTAAGCTGGTTGTTTCAGTAAAGTCTACAGAGTGGCAGCGGTTTGAAACATTCCGTGGAGACGAATCGGCATTGAAACTGTCACTGGATACATCATGGCAGCAAATAGATGGAGATGAGGGGCAAGCAGCTAGTGAGCCGAAGCCTTTCATGCTTTATCCGCTTTCCGACAGAGAGTTGGATGAAGTTATTCCAAAATATGTGAAATTTTTCCAACTAGGCGGAGTGCCTGAAGGTGTTTTGCGCGATTTGTGCCGATCTCCTTTTATGATGCGAGTTATTAGCGAGGTGTATACCGGGCAAGGGTCCTTGCCACATGACATGTCTGAAGAGAAGCTGATAGATGCTTGGCTGAAGAAAAAATTTGAGAAAGTGACTGATCCTTCTCGGACTAAATCAGCTTTAATTGCTTTTGCACAGTCCTTGTATGACAAGTTATGTGAACCCTCTACAAAGATGATGACTATGCCAGAAGAAGAGAATGTGCCTGAAACTCAGGTGCGCAAGACGACTTCATTGCCATTGAATCAAGAATTGCTTGCTCAGGGGATAATTGTTCGCCATGAAGATGAACACGGCCGAGCGTCTTTTTCATTTTATTATGGGCGAGTCAGGGACTTTGTGATTGCCCGTTACTTGCTCGAACTCGACAAAATGGATAATGAGCGATTCAGAGATGAAGCAGCAAAACTTTTGAAAAATCGTATCCTGCAAAGCGCATTGATATGGCATTTACAATTTGCACCGTCCAGCCACCGTCAAATATTGAGTGAACATGTTGGAGGCCAAGCGGCACTGTTTCTCTCAACCTATCAAAGAATCCTTGATGAGCTCGTCCCTGGTCTAAAATCCAATTTGGAGCCATTTACAGCCGGTGAAGTTGGCCTTGCATATCAGTGGCATGATGGTTGGTTGTCGTATGGCCTTTTCCCGCTTGAGCGCAGTGCTGATAAGATAATTGATCTATCACATGTTTCTGGAAGGGAAGAGCATGGGTTGGAGATGCGACGTCTTGGAGTATCTAACTGGAGAGGAGGAGGCGTTAACTTTGGCAATGCTGATCTGGATATTGCAGCGACAGAATTTGCACTGGAGCGGATAGTAAAAGCAACTGAAAATGGCTGGCTGGATGAAACAGCTAGTGATGTAATCATTAAAGAAAGTATTTTTGCGATTGCTTCAAAGCATCAGTCTGAATTGGAGCTAAATGAAACTAATCATCAGGTCACTCTGAAGTCCCCATTGGATTTACAGTGGCTTGATCAACGCCTGCAGGCTTTTTTTGGCAAACGCTTCTATCACAATCAATGGATGCAGGAGCAGATTGAAACCAATAGTGAATATGTATCAAGTTCCAAGGGTTCAAACGGAATCATTTCACATCACTTTACAATTGATCAGCAAATGTTTCATGATTTGTCCTGCAAAGCAGACAATGAAGCAAGCCAAGGCATGCGATTCCCCATAACTTTTTATCATGGAGAAGAGCACCTTGAGGTGCTTATGACATATGTCGAGTACCTGAAAACGCATTGTTCTCATGTTGAAAATACACCTCTACCTGAAGCCATAGACCTTCTACGACAACACTACAACACTGAGTGCCCACTAAGTGCGACTCAGGTCAAATCACTTCTTGAGGTTCTGTTTCAAGAGAGCCTGATTGCTTACAGACAACTTGTAGCAGTTAATTTCAGTGGATTATTAGACAGCAAGAGATTGATGCATACGAGTGCGATTGTTTTATATTGCCCTCAAAAGCTTGATGAGCATGGATGGGAAATAACGTATAGCCTGATAAATCAAAGTAAAGAAGCAGCAAGTGTTCGAGTATTTATTCAGCCTGAAGAAGCAACGGTTTCTTGGGAAAGTAGGCAATTCATTCTTACCGCAGGCAATGAGTCTATTGAATTGAACGCATTTCATCGTACTGGATTACTTAGTTTGTTGTCGCCTCATAATGCTGCTGGATTTCGGATGGCTTCATCTGGCTTGTATAGAACCTCGTCTTATGCCCACAAAGAAGCGCCTATCAGGATGCGTGTTTACGAATGGATAAAAGAAGATGTGAAAAAGTTAAAAGCTGGTGATTTACTTAAGAAGTTATCAGGGGGTGCTGAATCACCCCAATAAAAAGTAAATAAATGGGTTAGCCCTTTTATATTCGAGCCTTCTGTTTTCGCAGGGTTTTTTTCGTGCATTGAGGAATCGTTGAATCAGAAAAGACAGGCGGTTACAAAACGAATTTGACGTCCGGGTGTGCATTCAGGGCGCGGTAGAGATTGTCGATCTGGGGCCTGCTGGTGGCTGTGAAGGTGATGGTGATCGAGACATAATTGCCTGCCTTGCTCGGCCTTGATTGGATGGCGGCCTCCCCGAGATCGGGGATGTGCTGACGGCTGATCATCACAATCGCCGCTTCAAATTCGGCGGTGTTCGCCCCCATCACTTTAAGCGGAAACTCGCAGGGGAACTCCAGCAGGGATTCTTCGCTCACAAGCTCTCCTTGAGTCTGGCATGTCGCATCGCTATTCCGGCGAACCATATATGCGCAATTTCATGGTGGCCATGCTTAACCCATAAGCCCACACCGGCTTTCTTTGGCAGGGTTCTGTGTATCATCCCCGCATGGCACCGATTCGATTCGAACATACCTATGCCGGACTGCCGGAGCGCTTCTATGCACGCATCCATCCGGAGCAGGTACCGGCACCACAGCTTATCCGGGTGAATGAGGCTCTCGCTGCGCAACTTGGGCTGGATATGGACTGGCTTACATCAGCGGATGGGGTTGCCATGCTTTCAGGGCAATGCCTGCCTGAGAGTGCCGAGCCCATTGCCATGGCCTATGCCGGGCATCAGTTCGGTGGCCTTTCTCCGCAGTTGGGTGATGGGCGGGCGCATCTGATCGGGGAAATGCTCGATAAGGATGGCGTGCGCTTCGACCTGCACCTCAAGGGTTCGGGCCGCACCCCGTATTCAAGGCGTGGCGACGGCAAGGCTGCGCTTGGCCCCGTGTTGCGCGAATATATTGTCAGCGAGGCTTTTGCGGCACTCGGGATTCCCGGCACGCGCACGCTGGCCGCCACACTGACCGGCGAATCCGTACAGCGAGAGACGGCATTGCCGGGGGCGGTGCTGGCGCGTGTGGCACAAAGCCATGTACGGGTCGGCACCTTCCAGTATTTCGCCATTCGGGACGATCAGGAAGGGATCACCGCGTTGGCTGATTATGTGATTGATCGCCATTACCCGGAGCTGCTTGAGGCAGAGAATAAGTATCTTGCGCTGTTTGAAGCCATCGCGATGCGACAGGCCGGGCTGATTGCACAATGGATGGGGGTGGGGTTCATCCACGGAGTGATGAACACCGATAATATGCAGGTGGCCGGCGAGACGATCGATTTCGGCCCCTGTGCCTTTATGGACCGCTTTCATCCGGAGAAGGTATTCAGCTCGATTGATGCGATGGGGCGCTATGCCTGGAACAGGCAGGCGAACATGGCCCAATGGAATCTGGCCCGCCTGGCCGAGGCGCTGCTGCCATTGATGCATGCAGAGCAGCAGAAGGCGATTGCTGCGGCCGAGGCCGTGCTAGGTGAGTTCAGCGATGCCTTTGATGCGCACTATATGCGCATCTTTTCGGCCAAGCTGGGCCTTGCCGGGAACAGGGCCGGGGACGGAGATGGCGACAATGGGGCCTTTATCAAGGATACACTTTCGACCATGGCCGATGGCGAGGTCGACTTCACGCTCTTTTTCCGGCGCCTGACTGCGCTCGCTGGCGGAGAGGGGGATTCGATTTCTGTTGTGAGGCTGTTCAAGCATCGCGAACAGGCCCAAGGCTGGCTGGAAGGCTGGCAACAGCTGCGTAGCGCAACAGACAAAGTCATTCGGGGGATGCGGCACAGCAACCCGGTCTATATCCCGAGAAACCATCGGGTGGAGCAGGCCATTGTTGCGGCCCATGATGGTAACTTCGCCCCGTTCCACGCACTGGTCGAGCTGTTGGCACATCCCTTTGAAGAACAAGCCGGATGCGAACACTACGAGCTGTCGCCGGAGACGCATGAAGAGGTGCTGGAGACCTTCTGCGGCACATAAGCAAAACAATGGGGTCAGATACATAAACTTAGCTCACGTTGATTCACATGATATCATCGCCGAAGTAGAAAAAGGACAAAGGGTTTCCTGCAATGAGTCACGGCTTTGAAATTCAAGTGTTTAACCGTTACGAAAACAAAATCGAAATAGAAAAGGTCTATGGCGATGGCATGGTTAAGTTTGCCTATGGCAACCCCATCGGACGGATGCTGGGCCCTGTTATTGCAAGTAAGATGTTCAGTCAGTTATACGGAAAATCACAGGATAGTTTGAAGTCGGCAAAAAAGGTCCCACCCTTTCTCAAAAAATTTAACATTCAAATTGAGCAATATAAAAAGGGATCGTTCAAAGAGAACCCGATTGAAACATCCTATCAATCATTTAATGAATTCTTTATTCGGGAGTTTCAGGAAGGACAAAGAACGTTTGCCCCGAATGATTATGAAATGGGTGCATTTGCTGAAGCACGATACTTTGGCCATGAAAGCATGACCGATGATCTCAATATCCCGGTTAAGGGATCGATGTTGCGCGCTGTTGACCTGATCGGTGATCGAGAATTAGCCGAAGACTTTATCGGAGGGCCGCTGATGATCGCAAGGTTATGCCCTGTGGATTATCATCGTTACCACTACCCTGATGATGGCAAAACCCTTAAGGCGTTTACTGTCCCCGGCGATTTACACTCAGTGAATCCATTGGCCTTAAAATACAGGCAGGATATTTTTATCAAAAATGAAAGACGTGTCTCGATCCTGAACACTGAGAATTTTGGCAAGCTCGCCTATATTGAAGTTGGAGCCACCTGTGTGGGTAAAATCGTGCAATCCTTTGATGAATCCCAACCTTTTAAAAAGGGTGATGAAAAAGGTTACTTTCTCTTTGGTGGCAGTACCGTCGTTTTATGTGGAGAAAAAGGCAAGTGGGAGCCCTCCAGTGATATCTTGAAGAACACCGGGGCAGGCATTGAGACGTATATCCAACTTGGCGATGTCGTTGCAGAAGCCCGACAGTTCCGGGGACAGTATACTTAATTCAGATAAGGCCCTCTGCGAAAGCAGGGGGCTTTTTCTTTTCACTCATTGAGGAATCGTCATCGTTGGGCTGTCTTGCAGCGCGTTCAGGAAACTGGCGGGAAACAGCTCGTGCGTCAGAAGTGCAGGGTGGCCTGGGTGGTGACGCCGAAGATGGTGGTCTGCCAATCCACAGGCTGGGAGCCTCCTCCACCGCCGACAATACGGCCTCCGAAGTGGCTGTAGCCCTTGGTCTGCATGTGCCAATAACGGGCGCCGAAACCAAAGCTGAAGTCGGGGTTGATCTGGTAGTCGAGCATGGTTTGCAACTGATAACCCCAGCCAAGGCCGTCCTCGGGAACCGGTCCGGTAAAGCAGCCGGGGCTACTGCAAATCCGCAGCAAATGCGAATCGGTTCCCTTGAGAAAGACATAAGGCAGTGCAACCGCCTCGCCGCTCAGCCTCCAATTTCCCACGCGGGTCTCGCCGTTTATGCCAAGGCGTAGTGAATGCCAGTTGTTCTTCTGCGAAATAACCTTGAACGACGTGGAGATTGCCGGTACGCAGCCAGTATTGCTGGCCGTCTGCGTACAGCCATAGCCGTTCATTTCCTCGTTGAAATAGTTATAGCCGATCAGGCCGCCAATCCGGCTGGTCGGGGTCTGGATGAAATAATGTCCGATGTCGATTGTGGCGTAAGCGATCGAGCCGCTGCGGGGAGCGCTGTTCGTGCTCGAATAGGGGGAGATGCCCGGCGGAAAGTCCTCATCCTGTAAATTGCCGGCCCCGATAATGCCGAGGCCCGCAAAGCCTTTGACGAAATTAGTGTTGTTGGTGGTCTGGCCGAAGATTTCGCCGGCGTTGCCTGACAGCGAGCCATAGGTCAGGCGGGATCTGAGATCCGCGCGCGTGGCGCCATAAAGGTCCTTGGAGGTTTCGCCCCAATTGGCCCAGTAGCGCATGCCCAGTTCGCTCTCGAATCCGCTCGTTGGCCATGATGGACTGGCGGCCTGTGCCGGAATGGTGGACAGACCTGCGAGCATGATGCACGTACATGCCGCCCCGACGATCTGGGGCAGCCATTTGATGAAGCTGATGTTTTGCACGGTGCTAGCTCCCTCGCCCGAAGATGTAAGCTGAGGATAGAGTATAGTACAGGAGAAGAAACAACCATTTCTAAATCCTCGTTCAGAGCGGAATGCATTCGGTAGTGCAAGCTTTGGCTTCATCAACCTAAAGCGTGAAGAGCATAAAGGCTTTTTCGTGCATTGAGGAATCGCCATCATAGGGCTATCTTGCGCCGCATTAAGAAAACCCCGGTAAAAGGATAGGTAACCATGGCAAGAAAGTTTAACTTCAGTGCAGGCCCGGCAATGCTGCCAACCCCCGTCATCGAGCGTGCATTGCACGAAATGCTGGATTGGAACGGCTCCGGTATGTCGGTGATGGAAATGAGCCATCGCGGCAAGGAATACATGTCCATCGCGGCAAAGGCTGAGGCCGACCTGCGCGAGGTGCTGTCGATTCCTGATAACTACAAGGTTCTTTTCCTGCAGGGGGGTGCATCAAGCCAGTTCGCAGCGATTCCGCTGAACCTGATGGGCGACAAAAAGAGCGCCGATTACATCAATACCGGCATGTGGTCCAAAAAAGCGATTGCCGAGGCCAAGCGCTACATCACCGTGAACATCGCTGCCGACACCTCGGGCAATGGATTTACATCAGTCCCGACACAGGCGGAGCTGAAGCTCGATCCAAATGCTGCCTATGTGCACTACACGCCGAATGAGACCATCGGTGGTGTGGAGTTCGATTATATTCCGGAGACCAATGGCGTGCCTCTCGTGGCGGACATGTCTTCCACCATTCTTTCGCGTCCGCTTGATGTGTCCAAGTTCGGCATGATCTATGCCGGCGCACAGAAAAATATCGGACCTGCCGGTCTGACCATCGTCATTATTCGCGACGATCTGCTGGGCAAGGCATCTGCGATCTGCCCGACCATGTTCAACTATGCGACCCAGGCTGAAAATGATTCGATGTACAATACGCCTGCGACCTACAGCTGGTATGTGGCCGGTCTGGTCTTCGAGTGGCTCAAGGAGCAGGGCGGACTGGAAGGCATGGGCAAGATCAACAAGCGCAAGGCCGACAAGCTCTATGCCGCCATCGATGCCACCGATTTCTACGCTAGCCCGGTCGCCATCAATGGTCGCTCATGGATGAACGTGCCGTTCACCCTGGCCGATGCCGAGCTGGATGCTGCTTTCCTCAAGGGCGCTGCCGAGAAGGGTCTGGTGAGCCTGAAGGGCCATCGTTCCGTCGGTGGCATGCGCGCCAGCATCTACAATGCGATGCCGGAAGCGGGTGTGGATGCACTGGTTGCGTATATGCAGGAGTTCGCAAGCAACAACGCTTAACAGCTTTCATCTCTCGACATATCAAAGCCCCTTGCGCAAGCAGGGGGCTTTTTTAATCGAATTTGTAAAATCCCAATTTGTGGACTACTCTCATCTGTGTAGAGAAAGGGAATTTGTTTATTAAATTCCCTATTAAAGGGGGGGGATGCCATGAATATTACTATTTCTGCGCCAACTCTTGCTTCAGTAGGTATGGCTGACGATGCCGATCCCGCAACCGGACAAGCATGCAATTACTTTGGGGCTGGGAGTGGGCGGTGCAATGATGGGGCCGCTATATCGAGTGCCAATCCGACAGCTTCCACGAGTATCAACGTTACTGTTCAGCCTATAGTTGGCCCTAATCCCGCGCCGGGCAAAACTCCTAAGGCCAAGGCAAAAGGCGAAGCAAATTCATCTGTGACGATCACCTATTCGTGGTGGGAGAAAATTCTCAGTTGGGTTGGTGTCTGGCAAAGCCTGTCTGCTGAAGTACACATCCACTCTGTAGCGTTCGTAAACGTTGGGCCGAATCAGGTTGCATTTGCTGTGCATCTCACAGGAGGTCCAGTTCCGGGTCCAGGTCCGATCCCTCTCTTTCAGGGAAGTTATAACTTTGACCAGTCTCCCAACGATCCCACCAGATTGGATGTGAAGAAAAACGGTGCCCTAGACAAATCTATTGGCAACCCTGGTTTATATCTGGACCTGAACGCCGGCCCCACTGTCGTTATTCGCCCTGGCACCTATAAGCTGAAATTTGAAATGAACGCGGCGGCAGAGGCCGACGGTCAGGTTTTCCTTTTCGCCGATGGGAATCTGAGGCTTTTCTAACAGGGAGATAAACAGGACAAGGAGGATAAATCATGCCAATTCGTAAGAGCTTTTTAACTTTGATGATTCTCATCTCGATGGTTGCTTTAACTTCATGTGCGGCTTGGTTTGATGATGGCAAGCCTTGCACGCCGGTAACTGTAAAGCCCAATCCGGAGAACAAAAGCTGCTCTCTTGGAGGTAAGTACTGTGGATCATGTGAAGGGCAAATTTGTGAAGATGTGACCTGGCCGTCGGACAATAAGCTCTGCACATCTGTTTATATTCGCGGTGGCGGAGGGGGCTATTCGTGCAGATGCGATTGCAAGTAATACCTGGCTTCTCCAGTGAAGAAACGTGATTGAAGTCAATGGGGGCAGATTCGATTGATCTAATAGTCCTTGGAAAAATGAGTCGACAGTCGTGGGTAGCCCCCGATCAAACTGCCGCGCACCCATCTGCGGTGTTGCGCGTGCTCGGAGCCTCAACATATTCACCGATATGCCTCGGCTCCTGCGCTCCGTGCGCCTTGCATCTGAGGCGCTCGTGACGTTTTTCAAAGATTCCCACGCTTAATGAATAAACCAAAGCCCTCTGCTGATTGTTTGATGATTGGCAGGGGGCTTTTTCTTTTTCTCCCCCTGTGGTTTGATGAGTGCCGCTGAGTGTAATTTTTTTGCGGTGTCCTGCGACCATTTGCCGTATGCAGCCGCTCAGCCATGCGCAACAGGAGATCACATGAAATACCACAAGGACCCGAATGCCATCGCCAGCCTGAGCCCGGAGCAATACAGGGTAACCCAGGAGAACGCCACGGAACGCCCCGGAAGCGGTGAACTGCTGCACAACAGCGAGCCGGGCATCTATGTCGATATTGTTTCCGGCGAACCGCTCTTTGCCTCCGGTGACAAATTCGAGTCCGGATGCGGCTGGCCGAGCTTCACCAAGCCAATCGAGCCGCTGAACGTCAACGAGTTGTGCGACAGCAGCCACGGTATGACCCGCACCGAGGTGCGCAGCACGCACGGCGACAGCCATCTCGGCCACGTTTTTCCCGACGGACCAGGCGACCGGGGCGGCCTGCGTTACTGCATTAACTCGGCCTCGCTCCGTTTCATCCATCGTGAGGAGATGGAAGCGGAAGGTTATGGCGACTATCTTGATCAGGTGGAGGACATCTAATGGCACATGAGCGCGCAGTACTCGCAGGCGGATGTTTCTGGGGTATGCAGGATTTAATCCGCAAGCTTCCCGGCGTTGTTTCGACCCGCGTCGGTTATACCGGCGGCGATGTTGCCAACGCCACCTACCGCAACCACGGCAACCATGCGGAGGGAATCGAAATCATTTTCGATCCTGAGATATTGTCATTCCGCAGGCTGCTGGAGCTCTTCTTTCAGATTCACGATCCGACCACGCTGAACCAGCAGGGAAACGATCGCGGAAGCTCCTATCGCTCGGCGATCTATTACACCAGCCAGGCGCAGAAAGCGGTTGCACTCGACACTATCGCCGATGTCGAGGCCAGCGGCTTATGGCCGGGCAAGGTTGTCACCGAGCTTGGGCCTGCAGGCGATTTCTGGGAGGCCGAGCCGGAGCATCAGGATTATCTGCTGCTGAATCCGGGCGGCTACACCTGCCATTTTCCGCGCCCGAACTGGGTATTACCCGAACGTCTGAAGGTCTGATAGCCCTCAGGCTTCGGTACCTCAAAGCCCTCTGCTGATCGTTTGATGACTGGCAGGTGGCTTTTTTCAGTAGTTGTGGAATTTCTTTTTGTCGACAAACTTCGTTTCGAGAGTTTATATAATTCGTTATTTTATTGCAGACAAACAGAATTTTTCTGAGGCGGTCTTCGTATAAGCATGGAAGTGTCTGGATACTGTATTGTAAGAGTTGCCGGAGGGGTGAGGGCTTGCGTGCGCCAAGCTGCAAGCCATGCCCTTTTAGGGGGCCTGCTTCTGCTGCTCGCCACGCTGTTTGTCAGCGGTCCCTGTCAGGCGGAGCCGCTGGTCACGCTCAAGCCCATCATGCAGGGGGAAAGCACCGGATTAATGGTGCGCTATCTGGAAGATCCTGCGCATGCTTACACATTCGAGCAAGTGCGCAGCGAACCCTTGGCATCGACATTTATGCCGTTGCCGGATGGCAGTAGTAATTTCGGTATAAGCTCCTCGGACTATTGGTTGAGGATTGATGTGCAGAATAGCGGCAGCGAGCAGCTTGTCTGGTATCTGGAAGCGACCCATCCGCAGTGGGATCATGTTAGTTTTTACATGGACGGGAAAAACGTGCAGCAAGGTGGGGATCATCATCCCTTTGCAGGGCGTTCCATTGCTTCGGAAAGCAATACTTATGCAGTGAACACGCCTCCCGGTGCCCGGCAGAAGATATGGATTCATTTTTCCTATGAACTGCCCGGTCTTGCCGAGACACAGCTGCGCTTGTGGACGCCGGATGCCTTTGATCAGCACTACGCCAAAAGGTATTTTGTTATTGGCGTTTTCATCGGTATCGGCCTTTTGCTGTTTTTATATAACCTGTTGATCGGTTACTCCACCCGCATGTTTGAATACATCTGGTATACCTCCTATATGCTGGCTGCAGTGTTCAGTCTGCTTGCGGTGACCGGGTTCGGATATCGCTACCTGTGGCCGGGTTCTATCTGGCTTACGGATTTTTCCCCCATTCTGTTTCCGGTGTTGACGCTGGTGCTGGCTACCCAGTTTACCCGTATGTTTCTATGCACAGCTCAGGAATCCACGGTCATTGACCGGCTGCTGCAGGGTATTTTTGTCGCAGCTGGGCTCTCGCTGCTCAGTTATTGCCTGGGTTGGCGTGACCATGCGGTGCAGTTTGCCTTCCTGTGTGCATTTGCATCGATGTTTTTTCCATTGATCGGGCTATGGCAATATCTAAAAGGCAGGCTTGATGCACGATTTTATGTATTGGGCTGGAGTGTGTGGAGCCTCGGCATAATCATTGCCATGCTGCGTAACACGGGGGTAGTACCATTAAATTTTGTCACCGGATTTGCGCCTGCACTGGGTTTCTTTATTGAGGGGGTGCTGCTCTCTTTCGCTCTGGCTGATCGTATCAATCTGCTCAGGCATGAGAAAGAGGCGATGAGAATAACGCATCTTGAGTATGTGGAGAAAAAGAGCGACTCCCTTGAGCGCTTGGTGCAGGAGCGTACGGCTGCACTGGAACAGTCGATGAAGCAGGCAGAGATGCTGGCGCGGACAGATGTGCTTACCGGCGCATTAAATCGCCGTGCATTCTTTGAATATGGCGAAAAAGAGTATGAACGTGCCATGCGTTACAAGACGACGCTCGCTGTCATCATGATTGATCTTGATCATTTTAAATTGATCAACGACAACTTCGGTCACGCTGTCGGCGACGCTACTCTCATTGAGGTTCTCAATACCTTGCATAAACTGATTCGCAATGTGGATACGATCGGTCGAATTGGCGGCGAGGAGTTTGCCGCTCTGCTGCCACAGACCGATCTGCAAACAGCAACCGAGCTGGCGCAACGACTCAGGAGTGCAGTGGAGGAGTTGAAGGTAACTGTCGATGGTCTGAGTATCAGCATCACGGCAAGCTTCGGCGTTGCCGTCATTGACGTCGCTAACGAGACGCTGGACGAATCTTTAAAGCGTGCGGATGCAGCACTGTACCGTGCCAAAGAAAACGGCCGCAATCGCATTGAGCAGGCGCTCTAGCTCGTCAGATCGCTATTGGTCGGAGCAAAGAAGACGCTGTCAGGTTTTGAATGTTAACGGTCCTGACCGGGGCGAATCAGGTAATGTGCTGAGTGCCCATGATTAATGCCAAAACAGAGGGGGCAATCAGGGCTTAGAGTTTCCTTTTCAGGGGGAAAAGGGGATACAGCCCTTTATTGTTGCCTGGGAAAGATGAGCTGTGCGGTGTCGAAGCCCAGCGCCTTGGATGTTTCAATGAACTGGTCGATCACTGCATCCGGGACTGTCGGGGTTCTGGCCAGTAGCCAGAGGTAGGATTTATCCGGGCCGCAAACGAATGCGTAGCGGTAATCGCTGTCGAGTACGAAGATGATGTACGAGCCATAAAAGGGCCCGAAGAACGATACCTTCAGGTAGCCCTCGTTTGCCGAGCGGACAAAGAAGGCCTTGCCATGTGCCTCGTCCCATTCGCCTGTTTCGGCTGAATAGCCGCGGTTGATGACAGCCACGCCCCCGTCATCCCGCAGGCTGTACCCGGCAGTGACCTGTTCCAGCCCGCGTTCAAAGGAGTGATCGAGGCGTGCAATCTCATACCACTTGCCGAGATAGCGCCCGATGTCGAAGTCGCTGACCGGTGTGACCCCCTCGGGAATCCCTGTGCAGCCTGAAACAAAGATGGTCAGAAGCAGTGCTGTGAGTATGCGCATGGATTCATTATAGCCGCGATTCCGGAAGATGGTGTCTCTCATTCTGGATACAACATCAGGTTAGCGCCGTGCTTGATATAAAGTTCGGTGAGCTCACGTGGCATCGAGCCGTAAAAGACATAATAGTATGGGAAATTCCAGTCTTTATCCGTCATATTTGGATCGGCTCCCGCCTCTAAAAGAATGCGAATGGTTTCCATGTTCTTTTCTGTCAGATGCAGTGGTGTGGAAGCATAATCATTCTGTGCATTCACATTGGCGCCATGCTCAATAAGCAGCCGCATGATGTTTTTGTGTCCATGTTTGGTTGCCAGATGCAGGGCGGTATTTTCTGCCTCATCCCTTGCGTTGACATCAGCGCCCTGATTCAAGAGCTGTCTCAGCGCTTCTTCATCACCACTGCTTGCTGCTTTAAACCATGCGCTCTGATTTGTCATGACTTACCTCGCAAACAGCACTTTAGCCTCATTTTGTTCAAGGTCACCATCCCGGCCTCAGACCGACAGGGAATGGGAAAAGGGGACGTTAAGGTCGGGGGACGGGCATGTCGCCTTTCCCGCCGCCCTCGATGTGCAGCACCTGGGTCGGGTAGGCGAACTCAATGCCTTCATCCTCGAAGCGTTCGTGAATCAGGAAGTTGATGGCCTGCTGGATATCCATATAGAGGTTATAATCCGGGCCGTGCACGTAGTAGACCGTCTCGAAGTTCAGCGAGTAGCTGCCGTATTCCTTGAAGTGGGAACGGTCGAAGCGGACCTTCTTGTCACCCTGCGCCTCGATAGCCTCGCGCAGGATCTGTGGAATCATCTTCAACTTGTCGCGCGGGGTCTGATAGACCACGCCGATCGGGAACAGCACGCGGCGCTCGTACATGCGGCCGAAATTTCGCAGGCGGCTATTCAGCAGATCGGAGTTGGAAAACACCAGTTGCTCACCGGAGAGGCTGCGCAGTCGCGTGGTCTTGAGGCCGACATACTCGACGCTTCCGAGATGCTCGTTGACGATCAGGAAGTCGCCGACGGCAAAGGGCTTGTCGAGCACGATGGACAACGCAGCCAACAGGTCGCCAAGGATATTTTGTACCGCAAGTGCCACGGCGATGCCGCCGATGCCGAGGCCGGCGACCAGCGCGGTGATGTCGATGCCGAGATTGTCCAGGGCCAGCAGCAGCAGCACCGTCCACAGCACGAGCTTGGCGACAAAGCCGATGGCATTGATGGTGGTGACGCTCGCCGGGTTCTCACTCAGCTGCTTTTCGCGGTAACGCGCTATCGCCCCGTTGGCCGCGACAGTGGCCCACAGGCCGCACTGGATGAACAGTGCGATCACCACGATGTTGTTGAAGATGTGATCGGGGCGGTCGGTCAGCTCGATAAAGCGTGAACCGGTATAAAGGCAGATAATGGCCAGAAAGGAGGGGCGGGTATGGGCGAGTATCTCAACCACGTAGCCGGCCATACGGTTTTCCTGTTCGCTGGTGGATTTGCGGAGTCTTCTTCCGGCCAGCCGCTTGATGGCGACCAGCAGCAGCGCTGCAACAAGCGTGGCGCCCAGTGCAACCAGCCAGTTGAGCACGCTGTTGTGCAGGATGATGACATCAAGAAATTGCATCGAAAGATACTCCTCTTTCCATCCGACGGCATGGCTGCCAGCCGGATTGGTACAACCACCTTATGAAAATATGCGCATGATTTCCAGTCACGCGTGACAGGACGCTTGCATGGGTCGCGAAAACAGCCGGTGCCGATTCAAGATTATGGCTTTCCTGCGCAGCCCTTTCTTCGAGATTGCGGTGGTTCGCCCTGGTTTATGCGATACAATACGGACCTTGGTAAACCATCATTCAATATCATCAGAGGTTCTTGGCATGACACAGGTTCAGATCGGCACACCACTATCCCCATCGGCAACAAAAGTGATGTTGCTCGGCTCGGGGGAACTCGGCAAAGAGGTAGCCATCGAGTTGCAACGGCTGGGTGTCGAGGTGATTGCGGTGGACAGCTATGAGAACGCTCCGGCCATGCAGGTGGCGCATCGCTCGCATGTGCTTTCGATGCTCGATGGCGCAGCCCTGCGCAGCCTGATCGAGGCGGAAAAGCCAAACCTGATCGTGCCCGAGGTCGAAGCTATTGCCACAGTCACGCTGGCTGAGCTGGAGAGCGAGGGCTTCAGGGTGATCCCGACCGCGCGCGCCACACAGCTGACCATGAACCGCGAGGGCATCCGAAGGCTCGCCGCCGAAACACTGGGGCTGGCA
>Ga0066642_10000181_pt1 | contig 26501 bp, 18 predicted proteins | sample CryGeyCG2114_250_2_FD_59510 | JGI IMG/M metagenome (GOLD analysis project Ga0066642, IMG submission 59510) | Groundwater microbial communities from aquifer - Crystal Geyser CG13_big_fil_rev_8/21/14_2.50 | ecosystem: Environmental > Aquatic > Deep subsurface > Groundwater | place: USA: Utah... | reverse complement strand
CATAACGTGTAGTAGTATAGGGTTTTGCCACCTCGCGTCAATTGAACTTTTCGTGCTAATTTATGGGCGCCTCAACACGGCACTCTGTACTCGACGACCCAGACTTCCCTAACAGTTTATTCGTGTAGCACTGCCAGACCAGCTGGATGTTGCGAATTGCATCCAGGCTCTCCACTTTCCCTGCAATCACATCCTTCACCTGACCGTCGATGACCGCCTTCATACGTTCTGGCTCTGGAAGAAAAACACTCTTGGCAAAGGTATTTTGTCGTGCAAAGGCACCGTAGATTGGGTCGCGCATTTCTTCGGGAATCACGGCTAAATGAGCGGAGATCTTCTTCCCTTGAGCAAAGAGATAGCGCTGCTGTTCTGGCTGTGTGAGAAAGTCGATTAAATCCCAAGCGGCATTTTTGTTTTTGGAGTTTGCCGTCACGGCGAGTGGATAATAGTTTGCAATGGCAACCCGTTGGCTACTACTTGCACTCAGTGCCGCATTACTACTGATACGCTGTGGTGCAGGCGCTACTTTTATAAGGTCTGGAGTAATGACGTCACCCCGTTCTGTTTGATATTGACTGATAAGTCGCTCTGCATCACGAACCTGATAGGGATACGCAAACATCATACCAATCGAACCACTAACAAAGGCACCAAGATCATTTTGATCAGGGAGATCAGCAGTCATATTCGTATCCCACAAAAATGTATCGGATCCGGGCTTGGAAAAACTCGTAAAGAAATCCATGGCGTCGGCGGCACCAAAGCCACTTGATCCTGAGCCTGGCGCGGGGTCAGCAATGGTCACACGCTCGCCTGTTTGATCATAAAAACGCGCACCATACTGCATCATGAGTAGTTGCAGGAGATCGAGTCCGCGCGTCATATTGTCAATTCGCCCAATGGCCACAGCAGTACGAAGAACGCGGGTTTGTGCCCGATTGGTACGAACAAATCGGGTAATGTCTTCCACAAAGGTATCCCAGTCTTCCGCAGGCGTACCTCGCGAAAGATTATTCAAGAGAAAATCACTGTTATACATGATGCCGAGTGTATCCATGGACACGGGGAGGGCGTACACCAGTTCCTGACCTTGATCATTGACAATAAGATCATCTGCAGCAGCCGGCACAAAGGTTGCCCGAAATCGCTCGGGATTTGCATTCTCAAAATACTGGGCAGGCATGGGAGAAAGTTTTCCCCGATGCTTTGCAAGCCAGGATGGTTGTATAGATACTATGTCCGGTCCCTTCCCTTCTGCGAGTTCATTAATAAGATCTGATTCCAACTCAGCTATATCCGTGTACTTTTTATATTCTACGCGGAATTTTGCATTGGGTCGCTTAGCGGCAAATTCCTGGAAGATACCTGTGTAGAGGGATTCCTCATCGTACAGATTCCACATGCGGAGCGTTATGGCCGGCGCTGCGGTCGTGGACACGCCACCAAAAATCCATCCAAAAACAAAAGGGCCAACCAAGACTGCAACAATGACTCCAACGAGAATGCCAATTTTTACTTTTGCTTCTTTGGTCATGAGGAAAGTCCGGCAAGGAAATAATGTTTCATGTGTACATAATACCGCAGTCTTCGTGAAAGAGGGAGTGGTTTTGATGGTGGCCATTTTTTCTCAAGGGCAAGGGTGACCTTGTCGACCAATAATTTTGAAAAGCGGTTTGCAAGAAGAAAAAATATCACATGTTTCCACCAAGGTGGTGTGATACGCATTTTCGGTGCAATTTTCTGCGCTAATCGCGCGCTGCGGCCTACTTGTTTCATACGTTTAGGAAGTTCACTCTCCGTTTGCTCATGATAATGAAAAGCTTTTGCCCCTCGGTGGTAGAGTAAAATCGCATGTTCCTCCTTCTCCAGTCGATAACCGAGCTCAATATCTTCCCAGCCGTACTTTTTAAACCGAGGGTCGAAATGTTGTTCATCGAGTAGGAGGCGCTTGACGGAAACATTTCCTCCATAGAAAAAATGAAAATCTGCAAGACGAACACCCAGCATGGGGTCAATGAGTTTGCGTTTTTCTAGAGCAGGATAATTAAACTGCATACCAGAGTGCTCCAGGTAGCGCATGTATGGGTTTATGTCTAGTTCAGGATGCCAGGTAGTGTATCCAAGGCACATGAAGTTATGGGTAGCGTAGACCTCGTGTACACGTTTGTGTTCCGCAAGAAACGTTGGGTCGGGAATATGATCGTCTTGGGTAAACACCACAATATAGCCATCCGCTAACTTGAGACCCGCATTCCGTGCAATGCCCTGTCCTTCGTTTTCCTTGGTCAGGTAGCTAAAGTTCAGTTTTCCTGAATTTTTGTATCGTTCCAAAAAACTATCCGTTCCGTCATCGGAACCGTCATTAACCACAATGACTTCAAATTCATTTTTCGGTAACGTTTGTTTTTCTAGTGCGGTGAGGGTGCGCGCAAGAATATCCACACGGTTGTAGGTTGGTAAAATGACTGAGAGAGTAAAATGGTGCGTCTGTTGCTCACGTCTTTTACGTATATCCATGAAACCTGATAGTGAAAGGAGAAAGAGTACGGGAAAACACTTGTACTTACCCATTGTAGAGAGCCCTTCTTCGAAGTAAATAAAAAATACTTGCGTACTTTTTTGGGGCGTGCTACATTTCGTGCGCTTTGTGATTCGCAAGGCATTAAGGGCGCTTAGCTCAGTTGGCTAGAGCATCTCGTTTACACCGAGGGGGTCGGGGGTTCGAATCCCTCAGCGCCCACCACACATCCTTGTGGTGACAAAAAATATTTCGTAGGTGAACAACCATTATCGTATAGTTATGGCGCACTTTGTGTGTCTTGTTTGTTTTCGTATCTTTTCCCTCTCATGGATATTCCTTCTCATCAAAAAGTCATTGTTATTGGTTCTGGCCCAGCGGGTTATACCTCAGCCATTTATCTTTCTCGTGCCAATTTAAAGCCTCTTGTTATTGAAGGATACATGAGCGGCGGTCAACTGATGTGGACGACGGAAGTCGAAAATTTTCCCGGTTTTCCTGAAGGCGTTATGGGGCCAGACCTGATGCAGAATATGCGCAAGCAGGCAGAAAAGTTTGGGGCAACTTTCCTCACCGTCGATGCGACGAAGGTTGATCTTCAGGCGAATCCGAAAGTGATTGAAACGCCCAAAGGAACGTTTACTGCAGATTCTGTTGTGCTCTCAACCGGTGCTACGGCCCGCATGCTTGGTCTTGAGTCAGAAAAACGGCTCCTTGGTCACGGCGTTGCAACGTGTGCAACTTGTGATGGCGCTTTCTATAAGGAGAAAGAAATTGCCGTTGTTGGTGGCGGAGACTCCGCACTGGAGGAGGCAACGTTCCTCACGCGATTCGCTTCCAAAGTATATGTGCTTCACCGCCGCGATACCCTCAAGGCCTCTGATGCCATGCAAGATCGTGCACGCGCTAACCCGAAAATTGAGTTTATCTGGAATGTGGAAGTTGCTGAATTTGTCGGTGAGAAAAAATTAGAAAAAGTAATTCTTCGCGATACACAGACGGGGGAAATGCGCGATCTTGCTATTGCTGGGTGTTTCATTGCCATTGGGCACATTCCTAATACGACCATGTTTCAAGGGCAGCTCGAGCTCGATAGCCTTGGTTATTTGCACACGGAAGGGAAATCTTCAAAAACGACTATTCCTGGTGTCTTCGCCTGTGGCGATGTACAGGATCATGTGTACCGACAGGCCATAACGGCGGCGGGAAGTGGCTGCGTTGCTGCACTTGATGCGGAGCGCTATCTTGATCATCACGGCTAAGAAAACTCCCTGCGTGTTGTAGACCTGACGTTGCTGTGGTACACTCTACTGAATATTTCTTTTCTGAGAACTATGGCAAAAGTACGCGTAGGAATTAACGGTTTTGGGCGCATTGGCCGTAATGTTGCAAAATGTCTTCGAGAACGCTATGCAGACACCGCTGAGATCGTTGCAATCAACGATCTCACGGATGCTGCGACCCTTGCGCACCTGTTTACCTACGATTCTTTCTTCGGCACCTACGCAGGTAGTGTCTCTTCAAAAGAGCATGCCTTGCTTCTTGATGGTGCTGAAATTGCCGTCTATGCTGAAAAAGACCCTCTTCTGATCCCCTGGGGCAAGCACGAGGTGGATGTGGTCTTAGAGTGTACCGGACTGTTTCTCACTAAGGAAAAGGCTGCTGCGCACATCTCTGGAGGTGCATAAAAAGTTGTCATGTCTGCCCCGTCGAAGGACGATACTCCCATGTATATTTTTGGTGTGAATGCAGATCAATATCATGGTGAAACGATTATCTCAAATGCGAGTTGTACGACAAACTGTCTTGCTCCCCTGGTAAAAATTCTTCATGAAGAGTACGGGATTGAGTCGGGCGTCATGAGCACGACCCATGCTTTTACACAAGACCAGCGTTTACAGGACTCTCCACACAAGGATTTGCGTCGTGCGCGCAGTGCGACTCTTTCTATTATACCAACCAGCACGGGTGCTGCAACGGCGGTCACACGACTTATTCCTGAGCTTCAGGGGAAACTCAACGGCCATTCTGTACGCGTTCCGACGCAGGATGTGTCCATCGTTGATTTTGTGTGCCAAGTACGGAAAATGCCCGCTTCCGTTGAGGACGTGAATGCACTTTTTCGAAGCGCTGAGCACGGTGAACTCGCTGGAATTCTTCAGGTGAGTGATCTTCCTCTTGTGTCCATTGATTTCCGAAAGAACGATCATTCTGCCATTGTCGATAGCGCCCTCACCATGATTTGTGGAGGGTTAGTGAAAGTCTCCGCATGGTACGATAATGAGTGGGGCTACTCGATGCGTCTAGCTGATATGGCGATGCATGTGGCTAAGCATGTGTAATCCTTCCCTTTTCAAGAGAAAACATGTATAATCCCAAGATACATGTTTTTCTTTTCTTGTATGGCGAACGCAGCGCAGACCCCGAATAAAGCACCGGAGGCACCCATATCACAGGTAGAACTTGAAATTTCTCAGGCGGAACTGCTGAAAGCGAAAACGGAGTTTTTGAAGTTTCCAGAGGCGCAGAAGAAAAAGGAGGTTGTCATGAAGCTGCTCTCTCCCCTCCTTGCGAATGGGTACCTCCTCAGTACGAGCGAGAAGGGGTATGTATTGCATATGCGACCTGCTGCCAGTAGCGCGAAGGAGGAAAGTCAGAAAACTGATGCAGAGAAAAAAGAAGAAAGAAAAATTATCGATACAGCAAAGGCTGTTTCGGAGGCACTTCAAGCTATGCAGGATGCAAAAACTCCAGGGCAAACAATCGCCAAGACGCAGGGCAAGGACGCCTATGTGCTGAAGGATGTCTTTACCGATGCCTTTACCGATATTCTTGAGTCGAAGACGTTTATTGACGGACAACTGCTGGCCCTCGGAGCGCAGAAAGATGAGAAGCTCTCGAATGAGTCACTCATGAAAAAGGCGGAAAATAAAGAACTTGGTTCTCTGGGAGCGTTGCTTCTTGCAACAAAAGGGGCAACGGGTGCAGATGCCCTCCAACGAGATAAGGCAATTTATGCGATCGTGAATGCGGTACACGACCTTCCCCAAAAAAATGCATTTGTTGAAAGTGCAAAAAACACAGCAGATGGTGGCTGGCAGTGGCTAAAAGAAGGGTGGGAAAACATAAAATATGGAGCTCAGTTACCAGGATTTGTTGGTGAGGGGGTAAAAAATCTTGTGACGGGTATTGAACAAAATGGCATCATGTCGACGGTCAATACTATTCCAAAACAGCTGAGTGTCCTTGGGTTACTCGGTGCATTTTTTATTCCAAAGGGGCAGAACTGGCACTCCCCTCTCTCCCTATTCCGCTACGCCATGATCGGTCTTGCAGGCGGATCCTTAGCAAATCAGCAGATGTATAATGGTGGGAGTTTTTGGCAAAAAGGAGCAGGCTTTCTCCGTGAAATGTTTGGTTTGCCTCCCGCTGAGTCAAAGCCAGATACTTCGAATAGCAGTGCTCCCAATACACCGGAGAGCAAAGAAATTCCCGCGAAGATACCAGATGCGATGATCCAAGTACTCCGCGAGCAAGGGCTCACGGATAATGATATCAATCTCGTGCATCGCTACAGCACAGCGCCAACTTCAGCAGTTCTTTCTACCATGATGCCGGAACTTCCCAATAGTGCTGGTGGCAGGTGGGATATTTCCATCAGCCCATCTCTGGGTACGCTGTTTTCTCCTGAACAGAAATCCTATTTAGAGAAAAGTAAAATTGATTTGAAGAGTATGGAACAAGGCTACTATAGAACGCTGGAACTGATTGGGCGTAAATGGAAGCAGGATATGATTGAAACGATGCCTGATGGGAATGCATTCTTGCAGGAACGAAGCGATGCGTATCGGGGCTGGCTAGTCATGAAACGTGTCTTCTCAACCGATTCGCAAGAACGGGTCAATAACAATGTGAAAGACCTTGTGGGGCCAAATCAAAGTTTTGCTACGGCGGCGTACCTTCTTCTGGAAACCTCCGACAAAACGACAGGGCAGAATCCGACCCTTGACCGCATGAAGAGCGCAGTGAAAGAAATTCGGCGGGTCTATCGGGAAGAAAGTCTTCAGGCGGATAAAAAGAACACCTGGGATACCTATGCGGATGCAACGGAAAAGACGAAAAAATCTCCCAGTTCTCCTGCTGCACAACAGCCTGATTCAAAGAAATCAGCACCAGACAAAAAGAGTGTAACAGAGAGTCTCCAGAATGAAATCGACCAGCGACAAATGCCGTCAAAGTCTGAACGCCTTGCAGAAATTGAAGGGGCAGGTGTCTATACGGATGTTGATTTTGAACAGATTCCTACAGCAGCGGCGCAAGTACGTGAGTACATACGAAACCAAAAAATGAAGCTGATTTCCCTTCTTCAATCCGGTATGGCAAATCTGCGTGTATCGGAGAGACCAAAGACACCGACTAATCAACGTGCTGAATATTATCGCACCTCTGGTGCAGATCTCATGAATCGCGCAAAGGGGCTCATTCAGCAAATTCGCCTCGATACGAAGAAATACGCACCTACTGCAGATGCAGAAAAGGTCGTACGAACTGTCCTTCTTGATGTGTATAGAAGCGATAAAATGGAGGGGTTCGAGGAAGCTCTGGAGGAACTCTTTGTCTCAGCAAAGGTACAAGGAATCCCCCCACTCTTCCGGGAAAAGACCTCTTAGTCTAGGCTCACGAGAGGAGTCGCTCCCCCTGTGACTTGCGGCAGTACACCATTCCACTTTTCTATGGCACGGAGCTTCACCAGTTCAGGTGTGAGCTCTTGTTTTTGTAGTCGAAGAGATTCTGCTTCTGCCTTTGCGGTTTCGATTTTTTGTTGGGCTTGAATTTTCACGCGTTCAAGATCCCACTTTGCGCGAAGCGCGTCTTGTTCCGCGGTTTGCTTGAGTTCGATGGCCTTGTCGAATTCCGGCGAAAAAGAAAAGTCGACAATACTGATTTCATCGACATCGATAAAGGATTTTGCGAGGCGCTCCGTCACAACTTTGGTAATCATATCTTTTACCTGAGAGCGTTTTGTAATGAGTTCTTCTGCTGTAAACTGTGCTGTGGCGCTTTTAATGGCTTCTTCGAGGGCAGGCTTAATGATTTTAAATTCATAGTTTGCACCAATATCGGCGTACAGTTTCCCGACACTTGAAGGTTCTGGATTGTAGTTAAGCGCTACAATAGAACGCACAGATTGCAGATCTTTGGAGGCTGAATTACTTTCATACTCTGCCTTTTGCGTTTTTACATCGAAGCGCACAATACTTTGTACGAGGGGGATCTTGAGGTACAAACCTTCAACCAAGACCTCGTCACTAATTTGCCCAAGTGTTACACGAATCCCCCGCTCACCGGGATTGATAATTTCGAAGGACGAAAAAATGAGGGAGAGGACAAGCACGAGCACAACTGCACCAAAGGAAAGGAGCGTGTTTTTCATATACAGGGTCGTTAAGAAAGGGTATGAACGCGAATTGCTTTTGCAATGAAGTCACCATAGGTGGCAAGATCGCACGGTGTTTCCAGTGTATAGCTTTCCAGTTCTTTTCCGAGAGCAATTTGGTTTGTGGACTTAAATTTTCGTATTTCTTCTATGGCAGCTATGGCAGACGCAAAGTCGTCAATGGCTACAGTGCCCTGCAGATCGACCTTTTCTGGCCAAGGCGTCAGGTGAATACTACCTTCGTTTCCTGGAAAGAGCTCCATGAAAATATCTTCCGTAATAAAGGGCAGTATGGGTGCATAGAGCAGAAGAACGTTTTTCAGTACGTATCCGAGGGTTGCTAAAGCCATGGCTTTTGACGTCTCGTTCTCACCCCAAAGTCGGTACTTGATAAACTCAATGTAGTTATCGGCAAAGTCACTCCAGAAAAAGGTTGCTAAACTATCGCGGGCTTTCACATATTGGTAGCTTTCAAAGGCCTCCGTTACTTGGGCGATGCAGGTGTTTAATTGCGTGAGAATCCAAACATCGGCATGCTCAAGATGGGTTTGCTTAAGAGGGATAAGCGGCGAATCACCTGCATGCATCTCATAGAGCTTCGCCACATTCCAAAGTTTATTCACGGTTTTCTTTCCCTTCTCCATCTCCGCTTCATTAAATCGGAGATCTTGTCCGAGACCTGCACCCGTCGCCCAATAGCGAATGGCATCGGGACCGTGAGTTTTCACAAGTTCATCGGATGGCGTGTAATTACCGAGACTTTTTGAGATCTTACGACCCTCTTCATCTACTCCATGACCGGAAATCATAACATCGCGAAAGGGAATATCGCCAAAGTGATACCAGCTTTTGACCACAGAGTAAAAATCCCAGGTGCGGATAATCTCATGTGCATTAGGGCGAAGACTCACGGGAAAAAGTTGGGCTTTTATCTCCGTGTCAGAAACAAGCTCCCGGAGTAAGAACGGTGTACAGGAGGATGTAGCCCACGTGTCAGCGACATCGAGCTCCGGAGTAAACTCTGTGTGACCACAGGCTTCGCACGCTGATATGGGGCAAGCATCTTCAGAGGGGTCTATAGGTAAGACGCTTTCTGGAGCAAAGGCAGGTGTTTCACAGGAACTGCAGTACCAAATAGGCAAGGGGACGCCATAAAACCGCTGTCTGGAGATACACCAGTCCCATTTGAGACTATCGACCCACCGGTGAAAATCTTGCTTACGCTGCTCTGGATACCAGGTGAGCTTATCGCCCATGGCATGCCATGCATCTTTTTTATCTGCCATAGCAATGAACCATTGCTTACTCTGCACAAATTCCGTAGGGGTACCACACCGTTCATGCACGTTTTTTGTATGAGTTATTGCGTCCTGGTTTATAAGTCGACCTGCCTTTTCTAGATCGGCAAGAATTGCAGTACGTGCTTCAAGAATAGACATACCAGCGTAGGGTCCCGCCTGGTCCGTCAGCTTGCCTTCAGGTGAAAACAGAGCTCTTGTTTCGAGGGAATCCGTTCGCCATTTCTCCACATCTTCCTGATCGCCCCATGTGGAAACCATCATGATCCCCGTTCCCTTTTCCGGGTCTACCGCTGTGGAGGTGCGCACCGTCACTGTGTAGTCACAAAGTGGCACACCGACTTCCTTTCCAACGATACCTTGAAAACGTGTGTCATCTGGGTGCACGTAAATGCCTACAACAGCAGGAATCAGTTCAGGGCGCGTCGTTGCTATGGTCAATTGCCCCTCGGGACCATCAAAGGCAATATAGTTCATGACGCCAGCTTCCTCCAGATCGTCGAGATCGGCCTGAGCAAGGGCAGTTTGGCAGAAGGGACACCAGAGCATCGGCATTTCTTTTCTGTAGAGTGCGCCTTTCTTCCATGAATCCACCAGAGACCATTGTGATACTTTTACCGCTACGGGCGAAATGGTGGAGTAGGTTTTTGACCAGTCGATGGAAATACCAAGATCACTCCAGAGATTTTTGTAGGTTTGTGCTCCTTTCTTCGTTTCCTCCAGACAGAGGGCCACAAATGCAGATTTTGAAATGGTGCTTTTATCAACGTTGTATTTCTTTTCTATAAATCGTTCTGTAGGCAGCCCATTATCGTCAAATCCCATTGGGTAAAAAACATTATAGCCGCGCATGCGTTTAAACCGCACAATGAATTCCGCCTGCGAGTAGGACATGATATGCCCGACATGCAGGTGATCTGCTGAGACATAGGGGGGAGGCGTATCTACGACATAGGTGGGACGTGCCCTGTCATAGGTAAAGGCATAGGTCTTCTGTTCTTCCCAGTAGGATCGCCAGTGGCTCAGGCGTTCTTCTTCAAGATATTTTTTAGGTAAAGGCATGGAGTAAGCGACAAAATTTTCTGCAGTATAATCATCTTTTCGTGTCCGCAAAATAGTTCCCGAGCATTCTTCATGAAAAACCTTGACATGATTCGTTCCTGGTATAAAAAGCTACCCAAACTTTGTTTTCACTATGGATAAAGAATTTCGAAAAATTGTCGATCAACTCACTGCGAAAGAACTTGCATGCCAGTCATTAATTGATCCGGAAGTGGATAGTCACATACAGACGTATCTGTATCAACCTGTTCGATCTCTCATGCAGAATGTTGGCATCACCTCGAAACTCTTGAAAAGTGTGGTGCTCAAACAAGAAACGGCAGAACGACGTCTGAAGCAACAACAGGTGCTCATATGTTTTCTTTCCAATTATCTTCGCGATCGCGTTCTCCGTGGCCTGCAATTTTTTGACACATCAGAACAGGAGCTTTTTGAGTATAATCAGAATGTCTTGTTTGAAGAACTGACGCTCTTCCGTGAAGCACTATTTCGCTCCGATTTGAGTATAGAGATGCACACGCAAATTGCAGAAGTGGTTTTGAAGGAAAAAATGTGGCTTTCTCTCATGGACGAAGAGTACGATGAGGCAGCGGCATTGATGCATAGACTGCAAGTTTTGTTTGAGCCTGAATACATGAAGCGTCTCCTCATGCAGACAGACTTTATTACGTTTTCCTATGGTGCTATACCGACAATAACTAAAGATACACGGTTTCGCACACTGGTAGAACGTTACCTTTCCTCCATTTTATGGGAACTCCTATCCCCAGCTGAATTCAATCAACTCCGGCAACGGCTGGAATTTCTTTCGCAGTACGCTTCACTAAAAGAGTTTGTTGGTACATATTTGCGACCACAAATCGAGAAAAAGGCAGATGATGAACAGCTCACTAATTAATACATTTTTGGAGCGGATGACGAGACTCGAACTCGCAACCTCCACCATGGCAAGGTGGCGTTCTAGCCAATTGAACTACATCCGCAGGCTTGAACCGAAAGAAATGTATCGATTTAGGAAGGAAAGGCAAGAAAAAAGTAGGAAAAAATTGATACCATGAGAATTTCCCGTACTATAGGTTTGCCATTTGGTTTTTCCCCCATTGTATGTCTCGCGCCGCCCTCTATCGATTGTATCGACCGCAGAATTTTGACGAAATTGAAGGTCAGAAACACGTTGCTATTACGCTTAAAAATGCTTCCAAGGAGCGTAATTTCGCGCATGCGTATTTGTTTACCGGAACACGTGGTACGGGAAAAACATCCCTCGCGCGCATAACGGCAAAAGCTTTGATTTGTACAAAAAAACTGCCTGATGGGAATCCCTGCAATGTGTGTTCAACGTGTCTGGAAACAACTGCGGGGCATCATGTGGATGTGATTGAAATCGATGCTGCATCGAATAGTGGCGTCGATGATATTCGCGCACTTGTGGATCGAGTCCAATTTCTCCCTGCAGTTGCCGAGAAAAAAGTCTACATTATTGATGAGGTGCACATGCTCTCCTCTTCGGCTTTTAATGCGTTACTCAAAACCCTGGAGGAACCCCCCGCTCATGTACACTTCATTTTGGCGACAACGGAGCAACACAAGGTGTTGGCTACCATTATTTCCCGTTGCCAGGTCTTTCATTTTTACCCGCTTGCCATCGACGAAATGGTGGCGCGCATGCTGCATATAGCAGGACTTGAGCAGTTCACTTTGGCTCCCGACGCCGCGACGCTGATTGCAGAACATGCGCATGGAGGCATGCGAGACGCCTTGAGTATTTTGGAGCGACTTGTGGCCATGCAGTCGAGTATCGATGTGGCTCTGGTACGCTCTGTTCTCGGGTTACAGGAAAAAGATGTTTTTTCGGAACTGGTTGCATCACTTATGGGAGGCAATGCTGCCCATATTCTTGCTGCTGTAGATCAAGCACGGAGCTCAGGCATTGCACCTCATGCATTTCTCCATGGTGTGAAGCAGGCACTGCGGACAGCACTCCTCTCGGATATTCATTCCGACGGCATGACCGATCGTGCGAAGGAATTGCTTCGTGCGGCGGACACATTAGAAAACAGTGTGCCCTTGCTGCGCTATGCAGAAATCCCCTGGCTTCATATTGAACTTGCATTGCTCAAGGTGGCATTTCCACAAGCACACCCTGCGGCCGCGCAAAGGGCTACCCTTCCCCCCGTCACGTCCAACCCTCTTCCTCCAAAGCAAGCAAAGGCACCAAGTGCACCGGCAGCGCCTGTTCCCAAACCGGCGAAGCAAACTCCTCCGAAGGATTCTGACGATTCTTCCGCTGTAACGCGTTTACAAAAAGAGTGGCAGTCCTTCATTTTTAAAGTACCGAATGTGCAGCTGCGCACCGCCTTGAAGAGTACAAAAATTCAGGGTCTGGAAGATGGAACGCTTGTGCTGCTTTGTCAAAACCCTCTCCAGTATGCGTATTTTGGAGAAGAGGAGCATAGAGTAACCATGCAGACTGCCTTGAAAACCCATTATCAGATCGACTCTGAGATTCGCGTCGATTTGATTGAACCACAAGCAAAAACAGACCAAGATACGCCTCCTGCTGTACATTCTGAAGTCGCTCAGGCGGCACCTTCTGTGTCGGAAAAACCACTCACGGAGGAAGATGCCATTTTGAAAGTTGCCGATTTATTTGGGGGAACCCTACTCTAGCACCATGCCCTATCGCATTGTATTTTTCGGAACACCGGATATTGGGGTGCCTACCCTAGAAGCCCTTGCGGCGGACCCACGCTTTCACGTCACGCTTTGCGTCACGCAACCGGATAGACCCCAGGGGCGCAAGCATGAGCTACTACCCACGCCGGTTAAGGCTGCTGCATTAAAACTTGGCATACCCGTTTTGCAGCCAGAAAAACTCGCAACAGAGGAAGTATATGCAAGACTTCGACAGGAAGAGGCAGATTTTTTTGTGGTCATCGCCTACGGAAAAATTATGCGCCAGGAAGTGCTCGATATGCCAAAAATTGCACCCATCAATATCCATGGCTCACTTCTCCCCAGACACCGCGGTGCTTCACCTATTCAGTCGACGCTCCTTGCTGGTGATACGGAAGCAGGCATTACGATAATGCGCATGACGGCCGGTATGGATGAAGGCCCCATGATTGCCCTGTTTCCACAAGCCATTACTTCGAGAACGACGTCTGGCCAGTTGTTTCGCGATATTTCCACCTTGGCCGCTAAGGTGTTTCCGGACACCCTGGTCGCCTACGCTGAAGGAAAACTTACCGAAGTGCCGCAAGAGAATTCTCTCGCTACAACCTGTACAAAACTGACAAAGGAGATGGGGCATCTTCATTTTGCAGAACAGTCTGCTGCAGAGATTCATCGTTTATGGCAAGCCCTGACTCCCTGGCCAGGTATTTTCTGTTTTCTTCAGGGTAAACGTGTCAAACTGCTTCGTGTAGAAGCGTTGGAGCATTCTAGTCTTGCGCCTGGTGCCATGTCCATACAGAGTTCAGATATGCTTATTGTCGGAACAAAAACAACGGATCTCGCCGTATATGAGCTGCAACCAGAAGGAAAAAAGTCTATGTCAGGCTCTGCCTTTTATCAAGGAGTGCGAGTACATCAGTTTGATCTGTAAGCGGCTCCCCTTCGACGATCTGGATATGCATTCGCTGCTGCATGCGTCGTAACCATGTGCGCTGTCTTTTCGCATAGGCAAAGGCTGCAAAGATAGTTTTTTCCAGAGCCTCCTCTCGCGTTATATTCCCCAGAATGTGGTCACGCATTTGAAGGTACCCAATGGTCTTCCAGACTTCTTCAGAAATTGAACGATCCATCAGTGCGCGTACTTCTTCGTCAAAACGTGTACCGCTAAAAATTTCCCCATGTCTCTTGGTGATTCTCTCCCGAAGACGCGTGGGATCCCAGGAAATACCCAGAACGCGGTAATGTGACGATGGCTCCTGAGTATCGATTTCGTATTCTTGTTTCTCCTGCGATTGCATGGAAAGTTCCAGAGCACGCAGAACATAGCGACTATTATTTTCATGAATTTGCTCCGCCGCGTCGGGATCCCTTTTTTGCAGTTCAATCCACATGGCATGATTTCCTTCTGTCTGAAGACGTTTTTCGAGCATTGTGCGAAGTGTAAGATCCGCAGGATGCTGCACGGAAAGACCTTCTACTAAGGATTGCACATAGAGCCCCGTTCCTCCCACATAAATTGGAAGGATACCTCGCCCCTTAAGGTCCGCCTCTATTCTTTTCGCGTCCTCCAGAAAGACACCTGCATTGTAGGGATTTTCCGGTGGTCTGGTTCCGAGAAGGTGATGCGGTATTCCCTGCATCTCTTCTTTGGTCACGGCGCCCGTTCCCACTTGCATCCCTGCGTACACTTGCCGTGCATCTGCGTTAATAACTTCACCATGCATGGCTTTAGCAAGGTGGATACCCAGGGCAGATTTTCCCGATGCGGTCGGACCGAATATAATGATGCTCTCGGCCATTACTTTCGGCGAATCAGTTCAGCAACGGTTTCGACGTGGTAGGTTTGCGGAAACATATCCACGCCACGAACGCGCTTTACTTCGTAGTCTTTTGAAAGTACTTGCAGGTCGCGTGCGAGGGTCGTGGGATTACAGGAAACATACACAATTTTCTGCGCTTTGAATTTCGGCAGCATCGCAAGTGCACCAGGGTGCATTCCCGCCCGTGGCGGATCAAGGACAATCACATCAGGGCTTTCAAAGAGCAGCCTCGCCGCTTCGTTTTCCACTTTTCCTGAAATGAAATCGATATTCATAATACCATTGAGCGTCGCATTGGTGCGCGCATCTGCAACGGCGTTCTCGTCGATTTCCACGCTGTACACTTTTTTCGCCTTGGAGGCTAAGTACATTCCTATGGTTCCCGTACCGGAATAGAGATCGACGACGGTCTCACCACCATGGAGATCCGCAAATTCAGCAACAAGGTCGTAGAGGACTTCCGCACCCTTTGTATTCGTTTGAAAAAACGAAAATGGGGAAATTTTAAACATGTACTTCCCTACTTTTTCAAAAATATACTCTCGTCCGTGCAGAACAGTCACATCAGTAGAACGTGCAACATCGCTAACGCCGCTATGTTTTGACCACAGGATGCTTTCAAATTTCGCCGTGTCTGACTCGAGAAGGAGCAGCTCCTCGACGAGGGGTTCCCAGAATTCCGCTGTGTAGTCTTCCGTTTCGTTGGTCATAATATTGACCATAACTTCTCCACTGTTTTTGCCCTCACGAATAATGAGATGACGCAAAAAGCCCTCGTGGGAACGCTGACTGTAGGCGGGAAGTTTCTTCTTTTTAAAGAACGCCCGCAGAACGGTCAAAATAGAATTTGCAAGGGGGCTTTCCAGATGACAGCTTTCGATGTCGACGATTTTGAAAAAACTTCCCTGACCGTGGAAACCAAGATACATCCCTTCTTCTGACGCAAGCTTTTCACCCTTCTCCTGCGCTGCCTGACGGTCAATGTGATAGGACTCCTGCGCACGATACGGCACAACGCCAAAGGAAAGTTCGATTTTATTCCGGTAGTAATATTCCTCGGGACTCGGCAAAATTGGAAGCAATTCTCCCGGAGTAATTTTGCCGATATGATGCAGGCTTTCCTCGATAAACTGGTGCTTATAGGTCAGTTGATCCGCGTAGCTCATGTGTTGCCATTTGCAGCCTCCACAAACACCGAAGTAGGGGCATGGCGCAGAAATTTCCTTCGGTGACGCTTTGAGCTTTTTGACACGAACACCTTCAGCAAAATTTTTCTTCTTTTTGGTCACGAGGACACTGCATTCCTCTCCAGGTATGGCGTTTGGCACCATAAGGACAGTCTGACCATCGTCATCTGACACGCGCGAAATACCAACACCTTTATAACCCATCTTTTCAATGGTGACGTCGACGACGCTGCCTTTTTTCATAATCGTTTTGCTGAAATAGTCAAATACCTGCTTGAATGGTATGTCTGGAATATATCGCAACTTTCCTGCTTTGCAATACTTTGCCTCTTTGTGTCGGGACAACGCCTTTCGTGCTTTTTCTTTTTAAAAACTTGACGACCATATTTAAAAGTTATATAAAGCTTCACCAAAATACAGAAAATATTGTACAATATGATGAAATTTCTAATTTTCAACTACTATGTCAGAACATACATCTCCAGAACTCCTTAGCTACGTTCACTCACTTCTTGAGAAACGTGGCATTATGGAACTTGGTTTAGATCCTATCGATATCGAGGATATGGCAACGGATCTCTACCGTGATGTGGAAACGTATATCAAGGAATACCTTCTTTCGCAACTCACGACGGAGGAATCTTTGGTGTATGGTGAGAAACTCAAAACGGAGTCACTCGAAGATGCGCAAGGATATCTTGAGGCACAGTTACCAGACTACCCAACCATACTTGCTTCAGCCCTAATGGATTTTGAAGAACATTATCTTCGCATGTAGAGCAAAACTTTTCACTCTATTTTCATTTTATACTGCATATGACGACAAAAGCACCTCAGCAAAATACAGAACGACTCCTTTCAGGAGATGAGCAGATGACTCCAACGCAATTGAAAAAAACTTCGTTTTTTCACGGACTGACGCAAAATCTTAAGGGGCGTATTGATCAGCTGATGTCTCGTGTACACGCGAGAAAAACTGAGGACTCCTCACAAAATATTTAGCCGGAAGATGTGCACACTTCTCCACGCGAAACTACTGATGCACGTGTTGGGAGGTCTGCAGATGCTGTGAGTGATCGTCCTTCTGCGGAACTCCCAAGTGAAAACCTCGAGAGAGAGGAAAAAGTGCATCAAGAACCAAGACTCGATGCGGTACCTGAATCTTCTTATGACATACCAGAACTCTCTGTCGTTATCGTCCGCACTGAAGGTATTGAAACAATGGCGCAACATCGAGGCGATAATGCCCTGGAGGTGCCCGAGGATCACTATCGTGGATTTCGAGGGGCTCTTCGTAGTATGTGGCATGCGGTTTCAAGGCCAGTACGTCGTGCAAATGCCGTCAATGATGCACGTGAACGCATTCTTCAAACGCAAAATATCTTTGGTGATCCTGCTCGCCAGGTGGAACATGAAGTCGAAATGTCTGCTATTCGTGAACGCTTCATGTTTACAGGCGATGAACTTATTCATAGAGATGCTGGTGAAGAGAAACTCGTACTGACGCAATCGCAGCAAAATTATGCTACACGTCAGGCTATTATTGGACTCTTATCGGAGGCGATACAATTTAATGTGACGGAGGAACAATTTAGAGAGCAACAACGCACTATTTTTCGTGACTACGAGCTTGCAGACGATCGTTCTCTCACAACGGACAACCTGTGGTGTGTCGTCGTATCTTTACGCAATGACCCAAACTACAGAGCACGCCTTGCCAAAATGAACATTGTTCTTGGTACTGCTCAGCTAGGCGTACGAACGCAAACAAAGTACGGAGTTGTTGATCGAATTCTTCATCGTCTTGAAGGCGTACCCGTCTTGAATATGGTATCTCCTGCAGCAGTAGCAACTGCTGCTGCCGTGGTAACAGGCCTGGGAATTTCCAGCGCTAAAGCTGCATCAAAGGTTTTAACACCTGTTTTGGGAAGCGCTGCTGTATCTGGTCTTGCTGGTTATATTCAAGCAAACGAAGCGTTCCAGCGCGATCTGTTCAATGACCGCCGTGACGCAGCTATGGGACAAGAATTTGGCCCGAATGCACGACGACGCCAACAATTAATGGCCCGAAGAGATGAAAATGTGCGATTTCAAGGGAATGACTATATCAGCAATGTATCTACCCGATTTTGTATGATGGACGCGACGGTCTTACGAGACGCGCTGGTCCAACAATTTCCAGACCCAAGTACTCTTCGCACTCCAACAGGACTTGGTGTAGCGACACGCATGTATGAGCAGGCAATGAATGCCCTGGCAGAAGCTGATGCTCGAGTTTCCCTGTCCAACACACAGCAGATCGACCTCATTCGCTACAGTTCCGAGGAAAACATTGAGCAGGAGCGGCTCCAGTTACAACTCGCTATTGTTCGTTCACGTCGTGCTATTCGCGCATATCATGCAGCATTGTTAGCCGCGTCAGGTGGTACGATAAGTGTCTTTAACCCTGATGGGGACGCCTACAACTACAACCCAGACATAACGGTCGAACTGAACGCGCGTTTAACACAAACTCGGGAGTATCTCACAGCAACCAATATTGAGCCCACTACTCGTCACACAAACCGTGTTCGCCGGGGACATGCAAGAAGGGCAGCAGCTATTGCTGCAGGATCAGCAGTCGCCTTTGCTGGCGTGAGTTATGGTATCTCGCAAATATGGAACCACTTCATGCATGTGCCAAATTTGGGTATCTCAGGTACAAAATCTGACCAAGTTCTTCTGCCTGGTAGTCGCGCACACGTTTCTCTCCTCAATGGACAAACCCTCGAACCGAAATCACCTGGCTTCTACAATATTGTCGATCATGGCGAGGTGAAGGTTGACGGTATAAGCTTTAACCCAGATGGTACGCTGACCGCTGATGCAGAAGCAAAACTGTCAAAAGCAGGATACTTTTTCCACGATAAAGCACCATGGACGGAAACTGTTGGGTCACAGGTGTCCAAGTTTGTGAGTGCACATGATTATCCAAAACTGCATGCAAATGAGATGGTCACCCTTCAACATCTTGACTGGGCAAATAACAATACGGCTAAGTTTGACCTCAATGAACTTCGGTTAGACTGGGGTGGAGCAAACAACACAGGAATTGTCCCTGAAGGCTATGCCTTCTCCGTTGGACGGATGCAGCCTGGGGACTCCTTCCTAGGGGCGGAGCACTTCAACCCGAAACTGCATGAGAAGATGTATGTCGCTCTCTCCATTACACAGGATTCTCAGAATCAGGTGTTCACCTTCCCTGTGGATGCCAACGGCCAAGCAATTATTCCTCACGACAGTGACGCCGCTCGCATGCTCTTTGAAGACCGTAACGGACATGCTGTCTTTAAAGGTAATTTCGCTCATGCCATGTACTTTGAAGAACCACCCGTTGCCGGCTCATCTGTCGCACGTGGAGTCTCTTTGGCAACACATGTGGGTTCCAATACGAGTTCAGGTTTTGAGAAGATCGTGGATACAACGGAGCAAATTCGCCACGCCGCGCGTGTCTCCATTGTACCTCCTCTCACTGCTAATGAGGGAGGAACACCTTTTGTTATGCCATTCCCCCTCTTTATGAGGAAAGAGTTGGAGCGCCAGCTTGAGAAAGAGAAAAAACAACCAAAAGAGTTCCCTCTGCTCTCCGGGAAAGATGAGTTCCCACTCCTGCCGGAAAAGAAAGAGCCCAAATTACTCTCTCCTAAGCCTGAGAGAAAGTTATTGGATGAAAAGCCTGATGTGATACATCTTCCTGGAGCAAAACCAACTCCTGCTCCCATGAAAGCACTTTCCTATGGTACTGCACAAATGCCAGACTTTGTACCCAATATTCAGAATGCCCGGCCTGTATCTTTTGCATCACTGCAACATCTTGGCACGAAACCTATGCTCCCCCCTGATATGGGTATGCACTTTGATGATGATGACCAAGATTCTGATACGCCGAGTGATTCTGGAGCTATTGACGCAGACCAGAAGGCAGCTGTGGAAAAGAAAGAAGAAAAAGACAGTGAAAAAGATTCTGCAGCAGTAGAAAAGGCAGATCTAGAAAAAGAGCTCGCAATGCTTAAGGGAAAGATTACTAACCTCGAGAAACAATTTCAGAAGATGAAAGACTCTGATAAAGCAGCAAAAAAGTTTAATCGCAAAAACTACGAAAAACGTGTGGGGGAATACAATGCCATAGCAAAACAACTCGGTGTCCCGCTCATAACGATTACGAAGCCGACAACAAAACAAAAGAAACTGAAAAACAAGAAGGAATCGTAATAGATAAGGAAAAGCCTCCAATTGCACGTCATTGACGCTTTTGGGGGCTTTCTGTATAATGAAACGAAGTATTTTTTACGCAAAGCCATGGTACTGTTTCGACGATCGATTGAAGACGAGCAAGGGAGAATTTTAGAGCAAAAAGGCCTCGTGGATGCTGAGAAAAAGAAAGCGCTGGTGAATGCCATGCAAAACAACGCGGGTATTCTTTCTCAGATCGACAGATCTGTTGCCAATATCCAGGATTACGACGATGAACTTGAGTTAACACGTCAGCGCATTGGGATGAATCCCTTTGGTAGCAAAAAGCAAAAGGAACATAATGCTCTTCTTGACCGTATTCTCGAACGAGACACGCTTCGGAAAGATTTAAAAGATGTAGAAAGTGAACTCGTCAAGGTGCGGCATCAAAAGGGGGCTGTGGATGCTCGCCTGGCACGTATTCAAGAACGATTGGAACGAGCCCGCTTTACAAAAAAGTGGCACTCCATGTGGAGTAAGCATGTGGAGAAAAAAGTACAGGACCTTGATAATCGCATTAGCGATCTGGAAGAACAATCGTCAACCGCGCGTGAAGGTCTTGTGACTGCCGATCGTTCTGCAGAAACTATCAAAACGCGATTTCACGCGGCAAAAGTGGAAATGGATAGCGCGTGGGAAGCAATTTTCCCCTACTTAGATGAGTTGGGATATTCACCAGCATTGAATGCAGCAATTGATGCACGTGATATGGGGGCAGTCCTTGAGGAAATGGGTCTTTTGTCCCCTATCGGGAATGGGAGACTGTTTTCCACAATTACAGGACGTCTACCAGCGTTTCTTGGGGGGCAGACGCCACCCTGGCTCGATGCAGGGGCGGTGCAAACTTGGGAGGAACGTCGTATTCTCGCTGAAAATTTGCGACGCCTGGTGAGCGCCTATGAAGAGAGTGAAGTATACCGAAACAGTTCAACGGTACTTGAAATGATAGATAACTCGCGACAGCTAACGCGAGATAAAATCGATGCGCTCCTGTCGCTCACGCCGCAAAATCAAGCTGCAACCCAGCAAAAGATTGCTAGCATCCGTGAGCAGGAAGCCTATATCGATGTGGGTGGTGACTGGGATACAGGAAGCATGCAGATTTCCCCGGAAACGGAAGAAGTCATTATTGTGCACCGTAACACCGGCGCGAATGTTCGATTTGGCTATGAGCAAAACGGACCCTCCTTCTCGTATATCTTACCAGGTGGAGGTCGGACGTCATCTCTCGGTGAGGCCGCAAATGCGCAGCTGGCTGTTGAGCGCACGAGATTTATTCAAGAGCAAATATTTATTGGATTTGGTCCGACGGTTCTCATCCCCCATCTGAACTTAGTGCTCACTCCAGGTGCACCTGCAACGGCTGCTGATATCACTGCAATCAATTATACGTGGACGACGGATTCTGGTGATACGGGTTCTGTTTCTCTAGCACTTGCGGATATTCCCATGAATCCACAACCTAGTGGAAATATTGCAGGAAGACCGCAATTTACCATTCAGGGCCCTCAAGTACTTGCCACTCTTGAATCACGGCTGCTTGCGGCAGCAGATCAAGGACTACGTGCCTCTGCCTTGCTTGGCCCAGCCGGTGCTGCGGCAACTCCCCTTCAAGGTGCACTCACGACAGCATTCGCAACTCCTGGGTTAGCAGGAACGATGATATCAATCACCGTACAGCAAACTACATCAGCTCCACGCCGCGTAGAGGCTGTCAACATAGACGTTACGCACCCAGGAACAGGCCACACACATAGTGTTCAGCTCACAGATGCGTCGCTCTTCCCTGTATCGATTACCCCTGCGGCACCAGGTGTGCCCGCAACCGTATCTATTGATATGGCAGCCCTTTCAGCGAACATGGCACCACATATTCAGGCAGCAGAAGCGCGCATGGCAGAGCTCACCTATCTGCAAGCAAATGGCGGGGCAATCGCATTGAATATGGCAACAGCTGCTCAAACATATCCGTATCTGCGCAATCCAGGAGCCGCCATGACGTATGTTGCGGCAACGCCAACTGCTCCAGCGCATTTCACTTGGGGAGCACCACTTATGCATGGTCTCACCTTAACCAATTGGACAGGCCAGACCGTTGATGCCGATACTCTGGATTACACGCGTGATGCTACGGGCGCTGTCAATGGGACGACCTTTGCACGAACGCTGCAAACAATGGAAGATAGTCTAACCGGGTTCAAAACCCTCGAGTCAACCCTTGCGACGGAAATTCGTACGGCGATGAAGGCGAACCCAACATACGCACCAAAAGAGAAAAAGATTCATCGCATTTCTGCCCCGGCGTATAACGCTACCGCATCTGAGTGGCAGATGACGATCCACTTGATGAATGGAACGGAGGTTACCATTCCAGAGGCTGACCTTGCTGGATTAACTGCCACCTATACCGCACCAACGGTTGCTCCAGCGACTCCAGCACCTGCCGCTTGGAATCTCACGATAAACCCAGCATTTTTATCCGCAGTTGATGCACTCATTCCATAGCCATGCACAAGGATCCACAAGAACTCCAGGAAATGCACATTGACCTTGAGCTTCTCTCCCTTTCTGAAAAGTGTGTGCGAAGCACAAAAAAGGTTGCACAGAACATCCGCCATATTGTTGAGAAGATTCGTCGTGGGCTTGAAAAGGAGCTCTCTGGGGAACTGATAGATTTAGAGCTGACGGAATCGGAGGCGAAACAAGTGGCTAAAATGTATGAAGGGCTATCTCATTCTCTTGAAGAGGATATTCATGTGAAGGAGGCTGAACGTCAGGAAATTCTCCAAAAGCTAGAACACCTTCGCAATCGACTTGCCGACATGGAGCGAGCAAAAAAAGAGGAACTTCGGCGTATGCAGGAAGAGGTAACCAAGGTGGTCGCTTCAAAGGGCATTAACTCGCTGAGGCGGCGGATTGGGTAGTTGCCTTTGCCTGTAAGACATAAAAACGGTCCATAAGCCCGCCATAGATTGGCGAATGCCGAAGAGCGGTAATATAATCGCGCAAAACCACCTGAGAACAGCTGAACGCTTCTGTATCAATTTCCACAAGGTAGAGGTATAGGTCCAGGAGTGCATGAAGGACGACGGGCTCTCGCTGGTGGACCAGCATTTGAGAAAGTAACGCATTGAGGACTTCGCGAAAGTCGTATTTCTTGTGAATATGCCCAATGGCTCGAAGAAGTTTATCGCGATTGAAGTGCACATTCATGCCAGCGCGAACTCGTGCCTCCTCCGCTGGAACATGCGCAAGGAAATAGGCATACTTTTTCAGATGTTGGAACCATTGGTGCATCACGGAATCAACATGGGGCATGATGGTCGGATCATGCATGTCGAGATAGGGTTCACCCACATGCCAGGTGCGTAGTTGCATACTGGGAAGAAACGTATCTTTCTGACCATGCAGCTCCTCTTTCTTCTGACGGAGAATACTCTTCATTTCCATCATGGATTGTTGCATGCTGAGCATATTCGCGCGAATGGTTTGCGTCATGTCAAGAATAGTGCCATCGAGATCATGCTGCGGCGAAGGTGCTTTGTGGAATAACCAGCGCGTGTCATTCGTCATGGACTCCAGAGCGTATACCCAGCAGCTCTTACTCACGACAGGACCTATTGACCGAAGGAGTTGATGCAGCTTCTTTCGTTCCTGCTGTATGTTCTGCTGATACCGAATCATTTGCTGGAGTGGAGAATAATCTTCAAACTCTAGCGTCAGAAAGTCTGCATGCTTGTCGTGGAATTCATCAACAATGCCCACAACTTCCAGATACTGGGGATTTTTTTCAAGGGTGTTCATGCCGCCATTATTGAGTGCATGCGAAATGGTACTTCGGATATACGGCATATATTGCTGTGTATGATTTGCCAGCATCTGGCGGAGATCACCAAGGTGGGCATGGCCAAAGGTTTCGTGTGCGAGTTTGAGAAGTCCTGTTTTCTTGGTACTTTCCTGATAGGCCGTTTCCAATATTCTTGTCCTCTCGTGGTTGTCCTCTATGAGCCGTCCTGTAAGGATTCCCGGTGTATTTGATTTGCGGAGTTCTGCATCGAGCTCGCAGATAGCCTCCAGCTCCGTTGGAGAAAAATGGCGCATATACTCAAGAATCCATCTTCTTGTTGCATCAACGCAGTAGGTTCGCTCGCTTGCTAGCTTCGACCAGAGAAGCTCAAGAAAAATTGGTCGCACACCTGGGGAGGTTTGTGCGAGAGACACAGCATCGTGGGTTGTATGATCGACAAAGAGGTGATGGTATTTTGTTTTCCAAAGACTTAAGGCCGTTAGTCGACGTACGAAGGAAGAGCGGTCGGCCTGATCGATTGACTGCTCCGCATTTGTTTGCAGTTTCTGCATAGTGTTCTTACGCACCATTGAGTACTGTGCATGCTCTTTTGGGTACAAGTGACGTGAAAAGTCAGCAAGAACCATCAGAAATGTATGATAGCAGTGCTCCTGTTCTTCATGAAGTCGCACACCGAGTGAGGGGCGTAAGGTTGGCCACCCACTCATTTGTTTGGTCAAAAGATACTCGATCTGGGCAATGATAACGGCAACATGTTCAAGAACCTGCGACCGAAAATTTGTTAACATAGGATCACCTTCTCCAACACGGTCGAGAAGTGCCTTTGCTTGGATCAAACGCTGGTGCACGTGCGTCATATCCTTGAGCTTTGGCGCCTCTGGAACCACATCTCCATACATTTCTGCGCGAAGATGCGCCGTTCCGGAAAACCGCTCCGGAAAGTTTTTTTCCTGTAGACATATCTCTGTAGGAATCACTGCTTCCTTCGAGATTTCTGCAAGATGGGCAGAGAACTTTTTTCCATTGTCATAGAGACGTTCTTTTTCGGGTATGCGCAACAGTCTCTTTACTGAAGAGCGTAAGTGCTCAAGTACCGACACAACAGGAACCGCTTCGTCTGCATAGTGTTGCAGTAAGCTCTGTGCATCTTCCATGTTTTGATGCGGTGTATCATAAAGGAAGCCCGTAGTGTGATCATCGAGGTAGGTAGTCACCTCTTGCTCTACATCCAAACGTTTTGCTTTTGTCTCACCAAGCACATCTCCGAGCAAGTTGGCGATGTTGGTTTTGGCCCAGTTGCTCACTTTGCCAAGTAATCCAGGCTCCGTTGGCGTATCACGAAGTCGCGACGCTAATACAGCGTCCTTGGCACGATCCTGAACGTACTTTTCTGCTCGACTATAGGTGTAATGTAAGCGCGATAGCACAGTATAAACAAAAGACTTGAACTCTAGATTTCAATTATTACTATTTATGCGATTATGTCAATTCAGAGGATGCTTGCAATAAAACAGGCGGCGACGTAGTCTCATGCTGCTTATTCACCTTTTCTCTATCTCATGCAGGAGAGTGCCGTCGATCTTGTACGGGCAAAAATCGACATTGTCGAGCTTGTCCAGGAATATACTGAGTTGAAGAAGGCAGGTCGAAACTGGAAAGGTTTGTGCCCTTTTCATAAAGAACGCTCTCCCTCTTTTATGGTGAGCCCGGATAAGCAAATTGCCTATTGTTTTGGATGCCATAAAGGTGGCGATATTTTTGCCTTTATCATGGAAGTGGAGCGCACTGATTTTCCAGGTGCTCTCCGTGCACTTGCAGAAAAAGCAGGAGTGGACCTTCCGGAAAAGCATACCCATGGGCCAAGTAAAACAGAGCGGGAAGTTCTCGTGCAGATTCTGGCAGAATCGACACACTTCTATCAGGAAGCACTCACTCAGGATACAGCAGCTAGCGAGTATTTTGCATCGCGCGGACTGACTTCAGAGACCATTTCGACCTTTGCACTGGGCTATGCTCCAGATTCCTATGATGATCTCTGGAAATATCTTCGAGAGAAACAGTGTCTAACGGAGGACATTATGAAGTCTGGAATGCTGAGTTCATCAGGCAATAAGTACTTCAATCGATTTCGCGGGCGTGTGATGTTCCCCATCGAAAATAGTGTCGGGCAAACCATCGCGTTTGCAGGCCGCATTTTGAAGGAAGGAGAGCCGAAGTATCTCAATTCCCCTGAATCGCCCATCTACAGCAAAAGTCACACGCTCTATAATCTTCATCGTGCAAAACAGGCCATGCGCGAGGAAAAATCTGCAATCGTTGTTGAAGGCTACATGGATGTTATCAGTAGCTGGCAGGTTGGTATTCGTCATATGGTAGCACCTTGTGGTACGGCACTGACAAAGGAACAAATAACAGTACTTGCC